>Ga0315288_10009884_pt1 | contig 12018 bp, 11 predicted proteins | sample YL17G11_20_MG_FD_203454 | JGI IMG/M metagenome (GOLD analysis project Ga0315288, IMG submission 203454) | Sediment microbial communities from Yellowstone Lake, YNP, Wyoming, USA - YL17G11_20 | ecosystem: Environmental > Aquatic > Freshwater > Lake > Sediment | place: USA: Wyoming | collected...
GAAACGTCTGACCCTTCTGTCCCGTTTTCGCACGAGTAGAACGAGTCCACCGTGATTCTTATCGAATATGATTCCTTGTACTTCGTTTCGAACTCTCATAAGAGACACTTCGTCATCTGTTCAGGACCATCACTTTCAGGCTTTCCACGCTGTTCAAAGCCGTCTTGAAAGCTTGCGCTACTTCTTCAAGGCTGAACCTCTGAGTTATCAGCTCCTTCACTTTAAGCTTGCCTGATTCAATTAAGCGCAACGCTGCCCTAGTTTCTAGATGTGAAGTCGAGTAGGAAGGAATAATCTGGAGTTCTGAGAAAAACAGTTCTTTGGGACTCACCTGGATGTGCTTGCCCGGGCTGGTTGGCGCAAAAACACACAGCTTGCCACCCTTTCTGCACACGTCCATTCCTGCCTTGTACGCTTCCAAACTCGGGGCTGTGACGACTGCGATGTCTACGCCAACACCGCCTGTTGCAGATTTCACGACCTCTATCAGATTCTCACTTTTCGGATTAACCGTTTTGTCGGCCCCGAACTTTTTCGCGTGAGCCAAGCGAAAATCGATTAGATCACTGACTATCGTCGTTGCAGAGCCATAGATTCTCGAAAGGGCAGTATGGATTAACCCTGTTGAGCCAGCACCGATTATCGCCACCGAGTCACCTTGTTTGAGCCCGCACTTGTTCAATGCTCTGATACAACAACCTACTGGCTCGATGAAAGTGCCCTCTTCAAAAGACATTTTCTCAGGGATTTTCAGCGTATCAAGTCGCAGGTTGGCCGCTGGAACCTTGAAGTATTCTGCAAAACCTCCAGGTTTGATGTTCGTTTTGTGGAACGTCTCGCACAACGTGTAATCGCCGTTCAGGCAGTAGTGGCAGGTCATGCAGGCCACGTGATGGTGCACGAAGACGCGATCGTCAATATCGAAGTCTTCAACTTTCTTTCCTCTTTTTACAACAATTCCTGCTGGTTCATGACCAAGCACAAGGGGCGCGCGTGTTTTGAGGTACCAGTCCATGAGGTCTGAGCCGCATATGCCGCAAGCTTTCATTTCTACGAGTATCTCATCGTCCTCTAGTCCGGGTATGGGTACTTGCTCGATGCGAATATCTTCTGGACTGTAGTAGACCGCAGCCTTCATTTTTCGTTCAATGGACTTTCTTTTGCCAAGCACTTAAGATTTTCCGAGATACTACAATGCCTAGCCGTCGCCTAGTTCTTGAGAAGCATCATTTTTCTGCAAGATTCTAGACTGATTGACTGAAAAGCAGTTTATCCTTTGAGATCAGACAGCTTCTCAATCTTGTCTTTGACAGTGCTGAGAAACTGACCCGCAGGCGCGCCGTCGATGATTCGGTGGTCGTAAGCTAGACTCAACATCATTACTGATCGGGCCTCAATTCTGCCGTCTATTGGTACTGCCCTCTGAGCCACTCTTCCAACGGCTAGTATGGCCGCTTCAGGTGGGTTGATAATTGGAATGAAAAAGTCGACTCCGAACATGCCGAGGTTGGTTACCGTAAACGTCCCACCTTCAACGTCCTCCTTCGACAGCTTCGTTTCTCTGGCCTTTTCTGACAGCTCAACGATCTTTGCGTCTATCTCCTTCAGCGTCTTCTTGTCCGCGTCATGTACGACTGGAACGACTAATCCTTTTTCTGTGGCTACGGCAACTCCAACGTTTATGTCTTCAAAAATCTTCACGTTATCGCCATCGAGCGTCGAGTTTATCATGGTCACTTCTTTCAGAGCGCCTGCGACGGCCTTAACGATCATGGCGGTGTAAGAGACTTTGAGTTGCTCATGAAGTTCGGCGGCTTCAGTGGCATCTACTTCCATGACTATCGTGCTGTGTGGTGCAGTCCTGAAACTGGCTGTAAGTCGTTCGGCAGACGTTTTCCTGAAACCACTCAGTGGGATGATCTCCTTAACTTTCCGAGAGTCACGAGAACTCGTTTCGATCAGCTTTCTAACATCCTCCTTGTCTATTCTTCCCTCAGGCCCGCTTCCCCTCAATGTTGACAAATCGATTCCATTGTCCCGAGCCAGACGCCTGGCGGCTGGAGACGCCAACACTCGTTTTTCTTCTTCTGGAGTAGTCGAAGTAACGTCTACCTTCGAGGTCACCTCGGATATTTGTTCATCTGGAGCCGTGATTACAGCCAGAACCGTGTTAACTGGCACGTCGACTCCGGCCTCAATGAGTATCTTGCGTAATACACCCGAAGTTGGCGCTTCAAGATCGTACGTAGCTTTGTCTGAGACCACTTCGACGATTGGTTCTCCTTTCTCAACAGTGTCGCCTTCTTTTTTGTACCATTTTCCAACTGTTCCTTCCTTCATCGTCACACTTAATCGTGGCATCAATACATCAGTAGCCATTCAAACCACCTCTTTCACTGCTTTGATTATCGATTTCTCGTTAGGGATTACGAACTGTTCCAATGTAGGGCTGAAAGGAATTGGTGTGTCAGCTCCGGTGACACGCTTTATCGGAGCGTCAAGATAGTCTATCGCCTCTTCGGCAACAACAGCGGCTATCTCCGCACTTACGCCCGTCGTCTTGCAGTCTTCGCTGACAACGACAACTCTTCCAGTCTTTTTCACAGACTTCACAATTGTGGTCTTGTCGAGAGGCGTTAATGTTCGGAGATCGATGACTTCGACGTTGACTCCCTCTTGCGCCAGCGTTTGGGCGGCGGCAAGCGCTTTGTGAACCATGTACAACGTAGCGACAACGGTCACGTCCGTGCCTTCTCGTTTGATGTCTGCTACGCCAAAAGGAACGAGATAGTCGTCTTCTGGGACTTCACCTTTGATAGAATAGAGTAGTTTATGCTCACAGAAAAACACGGGGTTATCCCCTCGAAGCGCAGACTTCAAAAGTCCCTTAGCGTCTTTCGGAGTGGATGGTACGGCCACGTACAAGCCTGGAACGTGCATGAACCAAGCTTCCAGACTCTGCGAATGATGAGAAGCAATGTTGACGCCGGCGCCGAAAGGCGTCCTGACAACCATGGGACATTTTGCTTGACCACCAAACATGTAACGTATTTTGGCAGCTTGGTTTGCGATCTGATCCATTGCCAAGGCAGTCAGGTCCCCGAACATGATTTCGGCTACGGGTCGCATGCCGGTTATTGCGGATCCCACGGCTGTGCCTATTATGGTTGATTCCGAGATGGGCGTGTCTCTGACTCTTTCGTCTCCAAACTCTTCTGCCAAACCTTCGGTGACCTTGAAGGCCCCGCCCCAGTGTCGTCCGATGTCTTCGCCCAACAGAAAAACTGAGGGGTCTCTGCTCATTTCTTCTCTCAAAGCCTCGCGAAGTGCCTCTCTATAAGTGATCTGCCTCACAAATCTGTCCTCCCTTCAACCATACACGTCTTCGAGCGCTTCCTCCGGGGCAGGGTACGCACTCTCCAGAGCAAACTTTGCAGACGCTTCAACTCTTGCTGAAGCCTCTCTTTCTATAGTGTTGATTTCTTCGTTGCTTAAAATGTGGTCATTCAGCAATTTCTGTTTCAGCCTCTTGATCGGGTCCCTGTCCAACCATTCCTGAACCTCTTCCTTAGCTCGGTACTTCGCAGGATCAACGCGTGAATGCCCCTTGTGTCGATAGGTCTTGCATTCAATCAAGGTTGGCCCTTTCCCGCTCCTGGCTCTTTCAACCGCAGCGCAAGCTGCTTCATACACAGCCAGCACGTCATTTCCATCAACTGTGCAACCAGGCATTCCGTAGGCAGCAGCGCGATCTGCAATGTTGGGTATTTTCATTATTCTCGACTGCCGTGTACCCATAGCGTACAAGTTGTTCTCGCACACGAAGATCACAGGCAAATCCCAAGCTGATGCCAAGTTGAGACTTTCGTGAAAAGTTCCTTGGTTCGAAGCCCCTTCACCGAAGAAACATGCGGTGACCTGATCAGTTTTCTTCAGCTTTACTGTAAGTCCAGCACCGACTGCTATTGGCAGTCCAGCGCCCACAACTGCCGTGGCCCCGAGCATGCCGACACTGAAGTCGGCGATGTGCATCGAGCCGCCTTTTCCCTTGCAGTAACCAGTTTTCTTTCCCAGTATCTCAGCCATAATGCGCTTTGAGTCCGCTCCTTTTGCGATGCAGTGTCCGTGACCCCTGTGAGTGCTTGTAATGTAATCATCCTTTCGCAGGTTGCTGCATACGCCCACCGCAACAGCTTCTTCACCCACATACAGGTGAATTGTACCGGGTACGAGGTTTTGGCCGTAAAGGTCGAAGACTTTTTCTTCAAAAAGGCGAATTTCAAGCATCTTCCCCAGCATGCCAACAAGCAGTTCTTTGGGTAGATTGGTCATCAAAGGTTTTTCTCCATCTTTGATTACGCTGGCTCACTATACATCCTTAACTTCTTATACTATTCCATTTCGATCGACAAACCTACATCTTTGGTTTGTTCTGAATCGAATTCTGAATACATATTCTGTCTCAGGATTCGCGCTTCTTAATAGTTATTAGTAGTTAAGATAGAATACGGGTTCCGAGGAAAAAGAAATGGCATTACAGAAAAAGACGGTAATCGCAGCTCTAGCAATAGCATCAATAATGATGATAGCCAGCGTTCTGGCACTTCTGACATCAACCAAGACTGTCCCGAGCAGCGGAACCATCAGCGCCTTCAAAGTGACAGTCTATGAAGATGACACCACCACACTTGTTATCACACCGTTCATCTTCGACAGCGTCAGCAATGGAAGCTCAACGTATAGAGATATCTTCGTAAAGAATGCGGCAGGAAACAAAGATATGACCTTGAGCATGACGACCGACACCTGGGTTGCCGATCCTTCTAACTCTTCGGGACCTAACCTAGGAGTGACGCTGACATGGAACTATACAAGCGGAATTCTCACTCCCGGAAGTGGTGAGCTCCTCAGACTGACACTATCTGCAGCTGATAACGCACAGACACAGGCCGGCTTGAGTTTCACTGTCAACATAAACATAATAGGAACCGAAACAACCTAAACCCAACTCCTTTTTTTCCATTTTCCTATACACATATTAGTTCGTCGCTTCTCACCCTCTCAAGAGAAAAATGCATGGGAAACTCAATCTTCAGCCATTACAGTGTTTTCTCAGCATTGCCATTGTTGTCACAGCAGGTCTGTTATTCGTGTTCCCCTCTGGACGAGCTCAGCAAACAGACTATCCTCGCATATTGAAGTATGAAGTGACCCGAGCTTCTTCGGCACGACTCACTCAGACGATTCAGATAGAAAACCCCACTTATCAAGAAATCGTGGGAGGAAAACTTTCAGTCCCGCTCATCATGAACGAAACCTCACGCCACTACGCCATACTATATGACCGTACATCAACTGCGGGAGACTTCACAACTTTCAACGACAGTTCCGGAAACATGTACATTTGCTGGGACAACTTGACCATTTGGCCCGGAAAACGCTATGAAGCAACACTGAGCTATTTCGTGTTCTCTTTCGGGATTCGCTATCGAATCGACTCGGGTTTGATCGGCAACTATGACAAGCATTCAGATCTATACGTCAAGTATATTCAACCAGAGGACCTAGTGCAATCAGACTCTCCTGAAATAGTGTCAGAAGCACAGAGCATCACTCAAGGTAGTATGGACATTCACGACAAAGTCTCCAAGATTTACGGTTTTGTCACTTCACACGTGCGCTACAGTCATGAGGAACAGGAAAGAGGAGCCCTTTGGGCTTTGAAAAATGGAACGGGAGACTATTCAGAATACTCGTACCTTTTCGTTGCACTATGCCGAGCAGCAGGCATTCCTGCCAGACTCAACGTGGGTTTCGGCTTCCGTCCTTCTGAGGAAAACACGACAGATGGACACATGTGGACTGAATACTACTTGCAGAATTATGGATGGGTGCCCGTTGACCCAACTTGGAACATTTTCGACGGAACAGATGAAAAACATTTTGTCACCATGAAAAGCGTCCCAGAAGTCATGCCCTACGCCAACTACTTCCTCAATTTCACAAGCGGGCCGAACAGTGAAGAGGTGAAACACTCACAACAAGTCACGTTATTGAACTCTCCGAATAACACCTTTGAAAATGATCTCCTAAGAGAGGTGCTGGCTGCTCTGAAAACGGAAGGAAACGCGAGATATGCGATCACAATTGGGAAATTCTCTGGCGTTCCGCTATTCTTCAGAACAGACGCGACGCGTTTGGACGAGACTCTTGCGGCGAGTGAGTTGAACATGCAGAACGCTCTTGAAACATGGCAAACTCAACCGCTCATCGCACAAGAACAACTTCTGGAAGCTCAGAGCCAAGCCGCGGAAGCTGTTTGGAAGGCATGGACACTTATCAGTTACGCTTTCGCAATTCTCATCGGAACGCTTATGGCTATTCTTGCAGCTACTTCACTCATATTGAGGCAACGAAGTAAATCTGTTAAACAAGATTCCTAGCATCCCAGCAAATATGGTCAAACCAGACAGTACCGAATCCTCTTGCATTTTAAAGATGCAAAACCCTGTTCAGCGGAAACCATATAGAGTCTCACGCTAAGATATTTACCAATCGCATAGCAAACCGAAGTCATCTAACTCGCAACGGTGGGAAAAGTGCAAAAATCCTATTCAAAACTGTTGGGAATAGTGGGAAAACCGAACACTGGCAAGTCAACTTTCTTCAGCGCAGCGACTCTGGCTCCTGCAGAGATTGCGAACTATCCGTTCACAACGATCAAACCCAACAGAGGAATAGGCTACGTTAGAACACCATGCGTCCATGAAGAATTCAACGTCACCGACAATCCTGGCAACTCGATATGCATGAACGGGGTCAGACTTATCCCCATCGATTTCATCGACGTTGCAGGACTCGTGCCTGGAGCATGGGAAGGAAGAGGACTGGGCAACCAGTTTCTAGATGAGATTCGAAAGGCAGACGCGTTGATTCACGTTGTTGATGCTTCTGGCGGAACCGACTGCGAAGGAAGACTCTGCAAACTGGGCGAGAATGACCCTTTGGAAGACGTGAAGTTTCTTGAACATGAAATAACGATGTGGATAGCAGCAATTCTGAAAAAGGACTGGGCGAAGATCGCCAGAACCGCAGAAACCGAGACAAGAGATCTCAGCGGAATGCTTGAAGATCGATTGAGTGGACTGGGAATAAAACGAGTCCACTTTCCTGAGGCGATAAGAAAGGCAGGCCTCAGTGCTGACAAACCTACATCCTGGAGCGACGACGACTTTTTAAGGTTCGTGGACATGCTCAGACAAATTTCAAAACCAATACTAATCGTAGCGAACAAGATGGACTTACCAACATCCGAAACGAACTTGGAACGCTTGAAGAAAACTGACCGGCTGGTCATTTCAGCATGTTCCGAAGCAGAACTTGCCCTTAGAAGAGCGGCCGAAAAAAAGCTAATCGATTATAGACCAGGTGACTGCAACTTCAAGATTATTGCATCAGAGAAACTGAATGAAAGCCAACTCAATGCTTTGGAGACGATAAGACAGAAGATCCTTCTGAGCCACGGCTCAACAGGCGTTCAGGAAGCAGTTAACACAGCCTACTTCAAGTTGCTGAGCATGATAACGGTCTATCCGGTTGAAGACGTTGAGCATCTGACCGATCATACTGGCAGAGTCTTGCCCGATGCTTACCTTGTACCTTACGGAACAACTGCTCGTCAGTTTGCGTACATAATTCACACGGAACTCGGTGAAGGCTTCATCTACGCGGTCGAAGCTCACGAAAAGAAACGTGTGGGCGAGGATTACATTCTGAAAGACAGAGACGTTATCTCGATAGTCAGCGCACGCAAGAGGGCATGACCGACACTATTCTCCAAAACGCCTTTTTCGTTTCTGGAAAGTTCTTACGGATCTAAGCAGGTCGATCTTGCGAAAATCTGGCCAGTAGACATCCAAGAAGCATAACTCGCTGTAGGCCGATTGCCAGAGTAGAAAACCGCTCAGGCGTGCTTCGCCCGAAGTCCTTATGATCAGATCGGGGTCCTGCTGCGGCATGTGAGAAGTGTAGAGATACTGCTCAAAGGTTTTCTCGTCTATTTTTTCAGGATCAAGTTTGCCTTCACGTGCTTCCTCGGCAATCTTCCTCGCTGCATCCACGATCTCGGCTCGGCCACCATAGGCAAATGCGAAGTTCACGAAGTGCTGATCATAGTCTTTGGTCGCTTTTTCAACATCTGCTATCAACCGCTGCAGGCTCTCTGGCAGTAAGTTTACTCTACCGATGACTGTCACGCGGACCTTGTTCCTATGTATTCGGTCGTCTGTTAGAAGTTTTCTGAACCGTTCCTCAGCGATCCGCATGATTTCCGCAACTTCGGCTTGTTCGCGTCGGAAGTTTTCCGTGGAAAAAGCATAGAGCGTAATGGACTTGACGTCAAGTTTCAAGCACCAATCCAGAAGTTCCTCAACCTTTTCGGCTCCCTTTTCGTGTCCAAGCCAAGGGTTCACAATCTTTCCAGAAGCCCACCGTCTGTTCCCGTCCAAAATGATTGCTATGTGCTCGGGTTTGGCGCCGGTTTTTACTTGACGCCACAACCATCCTTCGTATACCTTGTAGGCTCCAACGGCAGACAGCAGTGTTTTGAACACTATTCGAACCTCGCACCCTCAGATGCTTTAAGGCAGGGATTTCCTTTCCAAGCTATTCATCGGTAGAACCCGTGTTGTTGCAATTAAGAGTTTCTCCGTTTCTGAAACGATTTGCTTGAAAATATTATGCTGTCAATATCATCGGGCTCTTGGGAAATGGATGCGTCGTGCCGAGTCACTCTTCACCAAACTCTTTAACTTGTTCCTCAGCTTCACGGAAGAATCGCTTGGCTCTCCTATGAAGAATAAATACTATCAATACCGAGGCTACACCGATGAGGATGCCGATTATTATGGCCAATACCACTCTTTCGGGCCCTGCAGACCCTAACAATAGATCTGACGCAGACATTAATATCTGCCTAGACCATGCAACCGTCACTATCAACGCGCCGTTACGTAGCAGTCGCACGTCGTGCTCAAGGTACCAGCGGATGGCTCTGCCGAGCAGGGTTACGCATACACCAATTACAGTCAAGGTGATGGCGTCTCCTATGAAGAAACCCGTGAGCCGCGGTAGTATGCTCAGATATCCTGTAATGTCCGGCTGCGGAATCACTTCCACTGCGGCCTTGGCCCCTCCCAAGTACACCCCCAGCACTACAAGTAACACTCCTGCACCCGCTGAGAAGCTTGAAATCTGAACACGTAATGGAGGTGGAGAGTATTCTTTTGCCCACTTGTAGAACCCTCTGACAGTTTTATCGACGCCAAAACCTTTTACGACGAGGATTACGCTCAAGACAATGCCTAAGACTAGGACGTAATATTGTACAAACCCAAAATAAGAGAGAATACCTAGTAGCAGAATAAGCACGCCCGGCACCCCAAGTACCAAGCGAGAGTAACGCGGGTTGTCTACAAGAAGTCGGAGATATCGCGAAAACAATGCAGCCGTTTCTTCTATGGATTCGCTGTGTTTGATAATAATCCTCCGTACCGACGACACCGGCACCCTAGACTGGACGATTGGAAGAACTGCTTCGTCCGAGTACCCGTCAGACACAAGTATGACTTCGGTCGCTTCGAAGGAGTGCAGCAGATCATTAAGTTCCACAACAACTTTTCGATCAGCACTTATGCCGCCCAATTCCGAGCCAGAGAGAGTGGCAACTTCAACGACCTCTTCGGGACGGTTCTCAGACTTCAAACGATCGTATATGCGAACAGCCTCGAACATGGCGTTCGCGTCAGGCTCCTCGGGATCCTTAAGAGCTAAAGATACTGCCGCGTTGATATTGTCCTCTCTTCCAACGACAGGAGTCTTAACGCCGGCTTTGGCTCCTAGATCACCGTCTCTATCCACACATAAAACGAGAACGCGTTTTTGCTCGCTTTCAGGAGCCTCTTTCATTCTTATCTCTTTCATTCGATATATCTGTTGCATGTTCACTTTAACTTTTGCTCTCCACACGACATCTCCCGCACAATCCCCTCTTTTTTTCTTTGGAAACTGTTTTTGACGAAAATGTGGTTGAGGTGTATGGGTGTGAAGAAATCTCAGAATGAGGAGGGTCCCCACTCGAAAAACTGTCCGAAACTATTTATAAACTCAAATCAACGATTAAAAACAATTCTAAACGAAAAGGACAGTCATAATTGAAGAAGAGGCTCAAAAACGTTTTTATTCATCTTCTAAGATGACAAGAGATCAGATATTGTTGGGGTTGAAAGAAATTGAACACAAAAGTCAAAGGCATCATACTGCTAGCACTCGTTGCAGCTGCCGTCGCATCCGCTCTCCTAGTTGCCCCAGCTTTTGCTTATATGAACGGGGACACCGAGAAGACAAGAGATAATGACAGACTCAGAAACAGAGATTGTAGTTGCGTATGCCAATGCGATCAAGACCAAACGCGAACTAGACTGCAACTCAGGAACTGTATAAGCGCATAGGAATCTTAAATACCTGTAAATCCATCTCCCTCTTTTTTGGTCTTCCATCAAAATTTATGTACGATTGCCAGATGTCAATTGCGGCGCCTCTTATCTCGCACGCTCGACATGCGTAGGCATAATCGTAATGAGGCTCTGGAATTTGTTTTCTTGTCGGGCTTTTTGGTAAGACGCGCTCAAATGGTCAAAAAGAATGCTCGTCAGTTTGAATACAGAATATCGAATCGTGAATCAATGAACGGGTTAAGAAACTGAAGAGAAGTGGCCGTTGTTTGAACTGTGTTCTATGGTCTGCTCACATGGATCTAGGAGTTCTGTGTCGTACAACCTTAGATCGCAACTCCCGCTCTGTATAACGTGAAACTCTAAAGCTGCAATTGTTCCTGTACCGTTGACTCCTGAGAGGTTACCGAGCAACGTACAGTCCATCAATATGAAGCCACTAGTGTCGTTCACCTTGTAGGTGAAGAATGTTACGTCGCTGGCGCCGAGGAAGCTGCCTTGTACAGTCTTCACAAGTTCCAAGATCGTATGATCATATGCCAGCTTGACCTGCCAGGCATAGAGGTTCGCCACATCTGAGACACTCAGATTGACCACGAAATTCTGGCCCACAGCTTCTTCAACTGTCTGGGGATCCACATGGACCCTAGCCAACGAAGGAGTCCGATTCATGAAAAAAAGTAATACGATCACTGCGCATATGATCAAAACGGAAAGTGCGATGACAAATTTCCTTTTCATACTAGCCGACCAGCATTTTCTCCAACTTTTCTGTCACGACGTCTGCAAGTTTGACTGAAATGTGATTTCAATGCAATAGCACAGCTGTCTACTAATAGGTTTTTCGAGGTTCGCATTCGGGAGGTCTTCTTCACCAAGAATGTCCCTAACAACACAAGAATGAAAAAAACTAAGAAGATGGCCGCATTCGGAAACTCGGGGACAATTCCGCTGAAGATCCCGTCTATTGTTGTGTGCGCAATTGGAAGAGAAATGCGTGGGTCTCTGTCAGGCGGAGGATAGTCGTATAATTGAGTTTGAAGGTCAATCTTGGTTTCACCCAGAACCAATACTCTGAAGGTTAGCTTCGCTATATTGCCGCTACCATTAAAAGATGGTGCAGGGTTCGTTGACGTAGCCGACAGATAATAACTGCCATCGAACGTTAGGTTCTCTGCAATGTATATAGGGTTGAACAATACTCCGTCTGACTCTCCGAACCGGACATCGAAAACCTCGAGTCCCAAGATCGACGTATTCCACTTAACAGTCAATCCAACACCATAGAGGTTTTGGACAGACCGGATCGTTAAGTTGACTGCGAATTTCTCGCCGACATTGGCTACGCTTTCATTGGGTTCCACGCTTGCAGTGGTCTCAGACGCCTGGCTGACTGACGTCTGGAACATGATAACAACGATAATGGATGATAACAGCAGTGCAAGAAAGCCACAACGTACTTCTGAAGCCCGCTTGGTTATTGTTGATCACGCTCTCCTTTTTTTAC
>Ga0315288_10009885_pt1 | contig 12018 bp, 17 predicted proteins | sample YL17G11_20_MG_FD_203454 | JGI IMG/M metagenome (GOLD analysis project Ga0315288, IMG submission 203454) | Sediment microbial communities from Yellowstone Lake, YNP, Wyoming, USA - YL17G11_20 | ecosystem: Environmental > Aquatic > Freshwater > Lake > Sediment | place: USA: Wyoming | collected...
AGGAGCGGGTAGTGCAATGTGCGGAGGAACCTTGGTGATCAAAGGAAGTGCCAAAGACCACGTTGGACAACTTCTGAAAGGCGGAATAGCACTGGTTGTCGGAAGCGTTGGCGACTTCTCTGGGTCCTTCATGATTGCAGGAAAAATGGTCATCGGCGGAGACGCAGGAATCGACCTTGGATCCTCAATGATTGCCGGAACGATCTACATTCGAGGTGACTATGAAAAACTGGGAGCCAAACTCGACAAGGCTGAGCTGACCGATGACGACAAGAAATTTCTGAAAGAACTCTTCGAGAAATATCAAGTCCAAATGAAGACGGAAGAGTTCAAGAAGATTGTGCCACAGAAAGAAATGACATGAGGTGCATGTGATGTATGTAAGAACAGCAAAAGGCGCGTTCGAAGTCCAAATTGATCGATACAAATGCATAGGATGTTTGCTCTGCGTCAAAGCCTGCCCAGTTAACGCTCTGGCTGAAAGATTGAAACAACCGTATCCTTCGCCCTACGCGGCTCAACAGGAAAAATGTGTCGGATGCAGGAATTGCCAAGAGGTCTGCCCGACCAAAGCGGTCAAAGTGCTCCCGGCCGAACCTGAGGAATTCATTAAAGGACCATGGACATTTGACGCGGTAGATGACATCCGTGAAAGGGCAGAAACGGGAAAGAGTCTCGTGCAAGGATGCGGAAGCAACAGGAGACTTCCGACGTTCGATGACTTACTCATCGTCCCAGCACAACTGACTGTATTCCCACTGGACAAATATCGGGAATCTTGCCTAACAAAGACGGTTATTGGAGACAATCCACTCGTGGAAAAACCGTTGGAACTAGCCATGCCAATCCTGGTGGCAGCAATGTCTTTCGGAGCTCTGAGCAAAGAGGCAAAGATCGCTATAGCAAGAGGAACCAGCATTGCAGGAACTGCAACCAATACCGGAGAAGGAGGAATGCTTCCTGAAGAAAGGGAAAACGCTCACAAGCTCATCGCTCAGTATTCAACAGGTAGATTTGGAGTCTCTGCCGAATATCTTCGTGCAGCCGACGCTGTAGAGATAAAAATCGGGCAAGGCGCTAAGCCTGGAATGGGTGGACATCTTCTTGCCGCAAAAGTAACTGGCGACATATCGCAGATCAGAAAAATACCTATGGGCGTGAATTCTCTGAGTCCAGCCAGACATTTGGATATGCATAGCAAGACAGATCTCTCCAAACATGTCGAATTGATACGAGAAGTGACCGACTACAGAACGCCAATCATCGTGAAGTTGGCTGGCGCCAGAGTCAAAGAAGATGTGAAACTGGCGGCAGAAGCGGGTGCAGATGCCATAATGATAGATGGAATGCAGGGTGGAACTGGGGCAGCTCCAGCCGTGGCAATTCAACACGCTGGGATTCCCACCATTGCAATTATGCGACAAGCAGTCGAAGGCCTAGAAGAGATAGGACTGAAAAACAAAGTTGACTTACTACTTTCTGGAGGCATAAGAAACGGTGCAGATGTTGCCAAGGCCTTAGCATTAGGCGCGAAAGCCGTTGGAGTGGCCACGAGCGTGATGATATCACTAGGTTGCCACGTATGTGGTCAATGCTCCAAAGGTGAGTGCCGATGGGGGATTGCCACGCATGTTCCAGAGCTAAGGCAGCACTTGAGTGTCGAAGAAGGGGCAAGTAGGGTAGCAAACTACCTCAAGGCTGTCGCGGAAGAAGTGAGAACGCTAGCCATGTTAACCGGCAAGGATGATGTTCACAAACTAAACAGGGAAGACTTGCGGGCGCTGACTCTCGATGCTTCTGCCATAACTGGAGTAAAACTCATGGGCCTCGAGAAGACTGTTGGCTTCGACCACACCCAGTTGGCAATACTTGGCAGAATGGAAAGAACAGCATCACACACCATCACCTAGCAAACGAGTGCGCGCCGAAACAAGAAAATGCGTGCCCACTCCTACTTTCTTTTTGTGAAGAGTACAGCTCGACAATATTCTGGGCAAACGCACGCGAACATTAGAACAAAACATCTCTCCTTTTTTCAAATCACGCATGAATCTGGTTTTGGCATATCCGGGCAGTGGACTTTAGTTCTTTTGGACTTGCTATCAACGGAATATTAATCAATAAAACGCCGATTGACTCTTTCGAAGGCGTGTCTGAATGGAGGTGCGCGCTTCTCCGCTCCAAAATAAGTAGACCTTTGATTGCAATAGGAAACCGCAAATCTTGATCAATACCGCAAGCTTCTCTAAACTTGCCTCCTGAATCTGTCTCCTATACATTTCTACCGTACCGTACGGCAGATGATAACTGAAAGACTTGCTGAACCTAGTGTGCCGAAACCTAGCAAACGTACTTTTCAATTCTTCAACCTGAATCTGAGACAGGCCTTCCAAGGTTTCAGCAACGTGCCTCGAGCTTCCAAGCAGTTCACGATTAAACCCTAGTTTCTCTAGCGTCTGAAGGACTTTCATGGCTTCTTTCGGCGGCTCCTGCATAGCAACTCTGACCATGCCCGCTTTCTCTGCAAACGGATTATATTTTGCCATCACCGCACTCATTTCAACATACTCAGTGCCAGCGAGCCCCAGCGTCTCCTTAATGAGCCTCGAGCCGAGCCCTATCGTCCGATATTTGGGATGAACAACTATCCTGCTAATGTTACTCACCTTGTCGTTCAACTCTTTCATCCCCATTTTCGGCAGCATCAACCTTCGCCCAAAACACGTCACCGCAGGATAACTATACACGATCACCCCGCACAACTCTTCCCCTCTCTTAAGAACGAAGATCTTGCGTGGCGCAGGCACCCTGTGACTACGATAATGAAAACCTGCAAGGGCTCGCCAATCAGCCATCGAACCCTCTTCAACACGCATTTCCTTGACAAGACTACATTCAGCCGGAGCGATATTCGGGTGATAGTTGACTGTGATTTCCTTTCCAAACCGCTTATGAACGTGCACGCTAGGGCTCAAATCCTGAAACAGATCCGTATGAGTCGTCGCTGCCAACACCGCTTTGCCCTGCTGCCTGGCACACTTCTGCAAGTTGAAAGCCACAATCTTCGCAGTGTCACGATCCAGCGTTGCAGCAAACTCGTCCAAAAGCCAAAAACGAGCCCTACATTCCAGCAGCTTCGCAATCCTGTACCTGTACTTCTGGCCGTCACTAAGCTGATCAAAACTGCGCAGAAACAGAAAGGCATCATTCAAGCCTACCCTGCTCAGAACCTCTAACCCTTCTTCAACAGTGCTGCCTACTGTCTCGATAAGTGGTTTCTCTCGGTCCACTTGAATGTCGGCAACATCGATAGCATCATCACCTAAATCCTTCTTGATAGCCCTCAAAAGAACAGATTTCCCGCTCCCAGAATCACCAGTAACGTACACGATATCTACTGGTCCTATCTTCAATTCGACATCAAGCACAGGGAACGTGAGTTCCTCGTCGACGCCGAGCCCAAAGGCCTCAGCTACCGCAATAGTTCTGGGAGTCAAAGCTACTGCTGTGCTGTATGAAATGTTGAAAGAAAACTTGCCCTGCTCCCTGTCGTAGATCCTTCGGACCTTATGGATCCTGAAAGAATCCTGTCTACTTCTCATCGAATGCACTTCTTACGCGCCAACTTCTGCCGAATCTTTCTCAACCTACTCTTACCAGCACTCAAGAATGTCAACTCAAAAAAGAGGAACAAAGAAAAGAGGAATTGATTGAACTGCTATCCTTTCGGAGGGCTCACTATTTTTCCCAAGACGCTTCCTAGAATGTCGATGAAGAACACGATTGCGGTTCCAATCGCGCGGAGCTCAGGGGTCGATGCAACGTTGAAGATTATGGCCAAGTTGCCAGTGTAATATGCTGCCGTCTTGTAGAATTTGTTCACATCATACTCGATTTGCGGGTTACCAGTCGCCTTGGCATGAGCGTAAGCTTCAACGTAGCCCCAACAGTTCCGCAGCCAAACAAGACCCACCGCGAACAGTCCGCCTCCGAACACGTTACGCAGGAAAACAAAGACTCCCTGAAAAGCCCCTGGCACAGTATCGACGCCTATTCCCATAATTGCTGTTTGCACAGCAAGAAGAGCCCCACCGACTATGGCAAGGACTACTGTTATCACTGGAAAAGCTGTCTTCCAATTCTTCAAATCCATAGCAATCACCTCCTTATGACCGTGAAAAACAAAATCAGGAATGATGTCCGATCAAAACACCAGTCACAGTTCCGATCAAGCCAGATATACCAGCGAAAACCTCACTATTCCACGAATGAAGAAAAGCAAGATTCGCAATCTCAAGCGCCACGAGACAGCCTATCACAACAAAAGAGAATTTGACGAGCAAAACAAGCTTCGGGTTGGGTTCAACAACGACTTGAACCCCGCGTCTGGGACCTTTCGGCGTCAAAGTCCGCGTCAACGCTTTCTTAACCCAGTCGGTCATGATGATTACTCACATGCTCCTGCTTAGTCCTGTTCTGCAGGGACCTTCTTCCACCCATCAGAAAACTGTTCAGCAAAATCTGCGCTTCACCAAGGTTAATATGACTTTTAACGATCACATCGACCTTCGTGCTCCAGGTAAGCGGAATAGCCGTGTAATCCAGATCGCACAGGCCGTCGCAATAACGGAAATTGTTCTGCACCAGTATGATATGTTTGCTTTTCTGACCAAGCAACCCGAGGTACAAACCCCAACTCACAACGGGAACATCAACATTCATACCAGCACTCAAACTTTTTCCGATACTCGCGTCAGTCCACTCAACCTGAACCAGATCGCCAATACTGAGCCTTTTCATTTCTTCCGGTATTTTCTTCACTTTCTCACCTTCTTACCAGGATTATCTGCGCCGCGTTTTTTCATGGAGATCAGAATCATTTCCATGGTCGCAATGCGATTCTGAATGGCACAGTTAACGTCTTCGAGGACAATCGCCTGCATCCACTTTGGAAATTTCAAAATATGCGCTCCAAGACGTTCCCATTTTTTCATCCATTTCTTGCGCAACTCCGTCTCCTGACCCCAATTTCGCAAAACATCAACTTCCACGACAATCTACGCCTCCTGCAAAATCAACGTGAAATACCGCACGTTCTTCCCTGCAAGGTTCATCGCATCGATATTTACTGCCAGAACATACACGTTCGTGCTGATGACTCGCACCTCATCGGTCACAGCAAACGCCAACTGTGTTCCAGCCTTGCCTGAATCCTCAAAACTCTTAGCCTGACTACTTGCCCACGCTATACCATTCTCAACAATCCGCAACGTCCAGACCCGGACAACACCACGAGCCTTAACCTTGCGTTTTGCTTCCCCACCCTCCCAACGATCCCACTGAGTGTTAATCACTTCAAAGCTTTCTGCAAGAGACAAAGCTTCGAGAGTTTTCCCGTCTAACGTTACGGTCATGCTTCCAAATCAACTCCCACAGCAGCCTGAAGACTCGCAAGAAAAGATTCCGGCAGCAACTTCTTTCCGGCACGAACCTCATTGACTATTGCGATCAGGGCTTCTTGCGCATCCTTCAACATCAAAGATCTTCCCAGAAGCTGACGAACAATCTTCAGTCGGTCCGCAAAATCGAGATAGTTTAGTCTGAACGTTTTGGTTGTTCCATCAGGAAGATCATAACTGATTGTAAGGTTGATTTCCCCGTTTTCGACGGTTACTTGAGTTATTTTGATCATGCCAAATCATCTCAAGTCTACGGCGATGTGGCTGATGCAGGATCCAGTGTTCAATGAACCTTTGACATAGAGAAGCGAAGTCTGCCCGTCAACGATCTCGAAAGTGTAAGTTGGAGTCTGAATGCCTGTGCCGGAAAGAGAATAATAGTAGTCTGTTGCATCTCCGAAACTGAAAGCCCTGACTTTGCCGATGTAAGCGTATTTTGTGGGGTCTGTTAAACCGTCAAGGGGTTCAAGCATCAAATAGAGAGTGCTTCCCTGCGGAATGTCCAAAGTCACTGGTTGATGAAGGTCATCGTACATAAGCCAAGGACAGGCGACGATGCTGATGTAAACAGTCGTATTCGCATTGTCTTTGGTGACTGCGAACGTGTGAGCAGATCCGACTGATAATGCCGTGAAGTGTTCTGCATGCGCTCCGTTTCCACTTCCAGCATCCTGATTTCTAACGTCAAAGCTGATTTGCGAACCGTCGACAGCGAGGCTTACACCGTTTGTGAAAGAGTCTCCTATGTTTTCAAAGTTGGTTTGACCTGCAGCTGTGACCCCGTAAACTTGGACTCGAAAGACACCTTGCCTGAGAGCCCCTATGCATGTTTCACGATTCGCCGGTGTTATGCTGATTTGCGAAGAATACGAAGCAAGAAAGGAGCCATTCATGTCTGAGAACGAAGCGAAGCCACAGACGAATTTGTCAACAGACATCTCTGAACTTGCTCCGCCCTGTCTTCCCTCAACCAAGATATCGTAGGTTCCAGCGTCCACGTAGCAGAAGCATTCATGATGACCGCTCACTCCGCCCGACGTTTCTTTGTGCGCCCAAACATAGTTCGCACCGACTTTCAACCGGACATACCCGTCGTAGCCAGTCGTCCCCCTGTGAGCATCTATGTGGAAGATCAAGAGGCCTGCTTTTGTCGTTGTTACGTTCCCATAATCGTGAAGTGTATCCCAACTAGTACTTGGTGCAGAATAATGAGTGGAATTATTGATGAGTCCCTGCTCAGACTCGATGTCTCTGACTTGTTCAACGAGCAACCCCATTCTTAGAAGCTCCCAGTTCCAATTCTGACCCGTTTATGTGTTGAAGAACCGCCGGATGATGAGGCTTCAAGAATAATGTTGTTTAAGATCTTCTCGACTTTCTTGACAGCAAGGTTCACTGTGCGTTCGTCAGCGGATCCTTCAATGTAGACGAGCGGCGAATTGATGTTGACTGTTGTTCCGAGCCCTCGAGGCATATAGGGACCGCTTAACGGGATTATTGCCTCGGGACCTGCCTCTCCGATTAAGGCGATCTCAGGTTTTGTGACGATCCCTCCCTTTGCATGTCCTCCAGACGTCATTTTAGCTCCGGCTGCTCCTCCTCCGACCGCTCCGCTGACAGCTCCGCTAATTGCAGCTCCGACGCCTCCGAAGAATGAGGCGACGCCTCCGAGGAAATCGACGATCGGCTTGAGGATATTGTTGTATGCCCAGGAGAGAGCGTCGAAAACGGGTTTAATCACGTTCTTGTAGGCCCAAGAGATGCCGTTGGAAAGAGTGTTCCAAGCACTCAACAAGTTACCGACGAGGAACTGTGCGAGAGGCATCAGAACGTTGTTCCAAAACCATGAGAGTGCTGAACTGACAGGCTGAATCACGTTCGTGTTGAACCAGCTTACGGCTCCGCTGACCGCGTTCCAAGCAGCAAGAAAAGCGCCTTGCAAATACGCGCCAATCGTGTTTATCAAATCTCTGAAAGGCTTGCAATTGTTGTACGCGTAGATTATTCCAGCGATGAGGAGAGCGATTCCTGCAATGACGAGAATTATCGGGTTTGCAGACAGAAAAGTCATGGCGCCAGAGAGTGCCTGCGTGACTGCCCCCCAATTCTGTATGATGCTTATGACCCCGGTGATTCCAGTGATCAATGTCGGGATGACGCTGACAGCCATCGTCATCATTGTTTTACGTTGATTGTCGGCTGCCATGTCTGCTCTTTCAGTAGCTACCTTGAGGCTTTCTTGCGCGAGCATCAATCGGTTCTGAGCATCTATTGCTTGTTCGCTGCCTTCCCCGAACTTCTCAAGCATTTTGTTCAAGTTGTTCTGAGCATCACGAACGGACTCGGCGCTTTTCATGACTGTGAGGTTCGCACGATCTAATGCAACTTGACTATCTCTGACGCGGTCAACCATGTTGTAAAGGTTGAGCGCGCTCGAAGCAAGGTTGTTGAAACCGAGAACCAAACTCTTAGCGCTGCTGCCCACCTTACTAATAGTACTGCTGGCATTATCGACTGCGCTGAGATCGATTTGAAGATGTGTACTCATTAAAAACCTCAAAGTCTTTTACGATTCACTTTCTCCGTGAACCAGGCAGCCCACTTCAAAAGAAAAGAAACCTGGAAAGGCGTCAGACTCCCAACATACTCCAGCGTGTACCCGTACTCATGTGCAATAAAACCAATGATTTGCGCGTCTTCGTTGTACTCTATGAACCTGCTGATGTCTTCTCCGGTGGCAAAAAACCGTCAGCTTCAGTTAGGAGTTGCAGGATCCTTGCACCCTTGCCCATTGGAAATTTCTTGACGTCTTCCAGAGTCAGTTCAGGATATGCTTTCTCAAGCATTTTGAAAAGCATCAATGTTGAATACTCTTCGTTTGTCTTGGCCTTACTCAAGTCAGCAGTGTCCTCAAGTACGAGAGGATAGTAATAGATTTCTTCGTCGCCATCAAGAATCATGTGTTTTTCACCAGTTTTTTTCGCAAGCATCTTCGGATCAAATTTCTTTGCAGCAGCACGACCCTCGGCTTCTTCCTTCTCGAATAAGCGTTTTCCTGTCTCAACAGGACTCTCAGTTTTTTCAGTCACAGACAAAACCTCAGACAAAATCCTAATACGTCCCAAGCGTCAATGATGCGCCTTCGCCAGAACCGTTCTCGATCACTATGCCGGCTTGTTCATCTCGCCAGCCATGATGCAGAATAATCGCGTTCGACAACGTGTATTTCGGCTGTCCCGTGGGAGTGCTATTTGCAGGTCCAAGAATAATCGTCATCTTTGTTCCAGCAAGAACCTGAGCTGCATGCATCGTATCGATGAACATTTTCTCAAAACTAAACTTGAAACTCTTGTTTCCACTCTCCAAGACCGCAGGGACATCGCTAGTGAATTTGTAGTCTTTGATAACGTCTGCGTCTATGTCGAATGTGACGCCTTTGATATAGCCCGCTTCAACACTGTTGATTGTGATGCTGCCGTTTCGTCCTATGACTGGTGTTGTATTTACCATGTTTTTTCTTCAACCTCCAACTTTTTTCTTGCTTTGCGGAGACTTGCTCGAGGCAAATCTCTTTCGCAACAGGTTAGACAGGTGACCTGTCAACATCATGTCCAAGAAATCGGATTTGTGAAGCTGAAAATGAGATTCAGGAATACAATGAAACGCGAGCTCCCACTGCTCCAGGTGGCTCTGGAGAAATTTTTCTCTTATGAAGTCTCTAAGGGCTCGTTCATACTCTTCCTTTCCGACAATGAAGGCCAAGCCGATCCAAGCACGGTAGTATCGATCGTTTTCACCAATGAATAACAGGATCTTCCGAGCGACCGAGAGGAAATGCTGAAAGTTACGGTCCTTAAGGCTCACCAAAGACTGCTTGGACACATCATCAAAACGCCCGGAATACATTTCCAGCAAGTACACGTTGAAGAATTGCTGAAACACGTGCTCGAGCATCACTGATTGTGGATATCTAGGGCGTCTTTCTGGTAGAAACTTGTCGATGAAACGCATGCACAGGTTGACAGCTTTCTTGAGGAGATGCAGTTTCAACTCTTGGCGCACACTTTTCCTCCTATATCTGAAGTTCCTTTGAAGTTCCTTCAGTTGTCAAGGCGTGAAAAACATCAAAGCCCGAAATCTGACGACACCGCCATAGTACAGTTTTCCTCCTGTACGGATCTCTCCAGAACTGAACATAGTGGGAATAGCATCTCTCACCACGTTACTGAGAGTGCGGTCCGTAAGGATCTTGTCGACGACGTCGCCCATAACAGACACAATATCCGTGAACCAGTTGGCGGGTTCTGTTTCACGAATCAAAATGACAACGCTGATCCGGATATTATTATCAAGCATGCTGCCGAACGCTGCCTGCTCAATATCAGTCGGGTCAGGACTGATTATCGCCATCGGCAAATCTTGAACTCTGAACTGTTCCCCTAAAACCACAGTTTTGATCGTTGTAACCGTTTGAAGGGCCGTCTTGACCTGATCGAAAACAGCCTTGTACAAATCATAATACTTTGCCATCAATGCACCTCTTCAGCGAAAAGATCCGTCCACAACTCAGGAATCTTCTTTTGAACGTCCTCCACAGTTCTGCGCACAAACGGATTCGGCTTCGTTCCCGGATGATGGACAATCGGCGTGAAAACCATTTTCCCATTGACTTTGAAAGCTAAAACGTTCGAGAACACCGGGCGAATTTCATGCGGCGCCGTTCCATACTCAACGTACACCGCGTAAGGCACAGTTGGACCAACAGATCCTTCCAAACCCTCTACGTGCTTCTCAATGCTTCCAAGCAATTTGCCAGACTTCACCGGAGCCCTAGCACTCATCAACGCGTAACCATAATCCACAGCAGCTCTCACAAGCCCAGGCAGAAGTTTTTCTTCGACTTTGTCAGCAAACACGGAGAGGTCCAAACCCCGCTGCGAAACCTGAACCTGAATGCTCAAAAATCAACCAGCTACTACAAGCCTTCGCACGTAAGGCCTGAGCATGCCCTTGAGCTCTTCATTGAAAGCCTCAACCGCAACAAGCTTGATGACCATTTCGTTTACTTGGACCTGTGGGCTCACTTTCCGCTGGAGGATCCCGTGAAGCACATTGCAACACGCCTGAATGCAAACCTGCTTTATGAGATCCGGTGTGCTGCTGAAACCAGCAGTGTACGAGACTCGGATACTCTGCTCAACGATTGCAGGAACCTTGTTGACAAGCATCAGTTGCCCAGATGACAGATTCATTATGTAGTCTGGCTCCGTCACAGTCACCCAGTTCGCCGTGACACCGTATCCTTGATTATTGTACTCGACTTTTGAAACTGACAGAACAGGATAGTACAAGAGACTTATCCATGGATACTGAAAATCATGAAACTCATTTGTGAATGCGAGCCCGTTAGAAGCAAAGAAACCAGTTGGGGCTCGGCAGAAATTTTCGATCATCGACTGCGCAAGGACAATTAGACTGTCCAGGAACGTGTTGAAATCTGAATCGCTCGCATATCCCAGATCTGTGTACGCGATTTTGCTGTGTGCTTTAACATCAGTGTTTAAACAGTACGTGACCATTCTTTCTTTCCTTTCCCTTCACGCCATAAAGCAACAAACTCCACCAATGCCAACAGCTTCTTCACCAGCCAACCCTGCAACCTCTCGAATTGGCGGTTCATGCCCATCGAAAGCACGTACACTCTTACAGGTACAAGAGGCGGCAACTTGCCTTTCTGGATCTTCCGATAACGACACACATTACAGGTCAAATGTGGACGTCTCAAATCGTGCCCGCAAAGGTTGACACATTCAGGCGCAAAACGAGCCCTATGCACTTTCTCACTGGGTTCAGGTAAACTGTAAACCGCGAAAGTCTGACCTTTCTCGTCAAACCCATACAAGATGCTGTCGTTGAGTTTATAGAAGGGCGTTATGCCATAGGCAAGGGCTCGCAATTCAACGGGACTCAACTTTAGCAAAGGCTTGAAAAGATCTTTCATGTCAAGCCAAACGCCCTTAGTTGATGATTGAGCCATTACCTTTCACTTTTTCATTAGAATCCTAAATCCCTAGAAAAGGGGGAAGATATGTAATTGAAGTTCCTTCGAATGAACTTCAGTTACACTAGCTTTGGTATGTGATGGTGCAGATGCTGTTTGCACTGCCTTCTTTGGCTCCGCCATCCATATGAGTAATCACGTAGTTCGAGAGTTCCGTGGGCACCCGGTAGATTTCCACAATTGGCTCATTCTGCAAGGCAGCCCAAATTGCGCTTTGCCCCTTCAATCCGACGTAAGCAAGTTTCTTCGCTGCGGCTGGAAACGTTGTGTCCCAATACGGATCTGCATACCAGTCAAGGCCTAGAACATGCGCCTTCATGCCCAGGCCGCTCTTCATGAGATCATTGAGACTGCCATAGTACTGTGTCATTGCGTCGCTTGTGTTGAATGCCGTCCACATATTGCTAGGCGATGTGACAATGAAGTCTGAGATGAACGTGTCTGCAGCATTCAATTTGATTGCATTTCGTACATCCGCGAACGTCAAGACTGAGGTTG
>Ga0315288_10009887_pt1 | contig 12016 bp, 13 predicted proteins | sample YL17G11_20_MG_FD_203454 | JGI IMG/M metagenome (GOLD analysis project Ga0315288, IMG submission 203454) | Sediment microbial communities from Yellowstone Lake, YNP, Wyoming, USA - YL17G11_20 | ecosystem: Environmental > Aquatic > Freshwater > Lake > Sediment | place: USA: Wyoming | collected...
TACCTATTCCTATTAGTGAGGATGGAATTTTAGCGTTAGATGAAAGTTTTACTGCTATTTCTTTAGTCGGTTGTTTAAATGAATTAGTGAATACTATTGGTTCTTATTGGACTAAAGATGGAAATAGTCTTTATCCTACAGATTTAAATAATATAGTAGGAATTGGAGTAATTCCTTGGACTTGGAATATATATAACAATGTTTTACAAATAGGAGCACTTGGTAGTTTATTTAGTTCTGTTAGTGATGGATCTTTTGTTACAGGAATTGGTAATAATATACAAGCTGGGGATGGATATTGGTCTACGGAATCTTCACATGAAGGACGTGGAACATTATTAGAACTAACAGATGGTAATTATTATTTTTATAATACTGTGTCTCAGGTTGCCGGTTCAGTTAGTCTAATAGAACTTTTAGTTCTTGATCAAAATGCAAATCTTCTTTTAAAAAATGCATCAGTTGGAACTAATGGCGTTGGTGTTTTGTGTCTTGCTAATAATATAGCTCCAACTAGTCATATTGATAGTTGTGTGCAAATATATAGTGCTGATGTTACTGATTTAGAAGAAAGTCCTGTAACAGATGCGTCGCTTTGTTTATTTACTGAAAAAGAGGTTCTTTTGACTGGTGGTATGGTAATGGTTGGTGCTTTACCAATGGAAATAAATGGTGAAGTTTATTATATGATGTTAGCGCGACCAGAGTAAACGAAAGGAAGGAAAAAAATGAGAGCAAATGAATTATTTAATATGTCTAAAGCAATATCAGAACTAGAAAAATCAAAAGAAGTTCCATATGAAGTACAATGTCTTTTGATTGATTTATATGAAATTATTAATGATGAAGTAAGAATCGTAAGTAAAAAAGTAAAAAAATTACAAATTACTATTCAGGATTTATCTATAGAATATTGTAAAAAAGATAATGAAGGTAAACCTGTTATTAGAAAGACTGATAATGGCGAAATATATGAAGGATTGAGTAGAGGTTTAAACCCCGAGTTCGATAAAGAAGTGGAAAACTTAAGTTTAAAAATGGAATCTTTAGATGAAGAAATTTTAAAATTAGATTTTACTAATGTTAAAAAAGTTCCAAGAGCATTTATAAAAAATATTAGTATTTGGGACGGTTATTATGAAAGAATATTTCATAGGTTTATAGAGTGAATGAAACTATTATTTTAATATCGATAATAATTAGTATTATTGTAGCTGGTTGTATGGCTTATAATGCGGGTAGAAAAAGTAATAAAGAATATGTTTTAATTGAAGATTTTAAGGATTTTAAAACTGAAGTTTGGAAAAAATTAGATATGCTTTTAGAAGGAATGTCTGAAATTAAAGGTTTCCTTTCTAAATAAAAAAAAAGATACCAACAATTTGTTGGTATCTTTTTTTATAGTTTAATAAGTTTTTCGTATATTCTGATAACTGTTATACAATCAGATATTGCATCATGTTCTTCATGTGGAATTTTAAAGTATTCACTTAAAGTCGGTAGTTTAGTATCTTCTATTTTTAATTTACCTTTGTCTATAAGAAATTGAGCAATTATACAAACATCTCTATATTTATAATGGAATATTTCATGATATTTATCTTGTCCTAAGAAGAGCAAAAGAAATCTTTTATCAAATTCAAAATTTTGTCCTAAAGGAAATATTTTATCTTTTGCTACACTATCACACCAATTAAATAAAACATTTTTTGCTTGAATCGGTGTTGATTGTTTAAGTAAAAAATTTATATCTAATTTATTTATCTTTAACGCTTCTTCATCTATGTATTCAACATGCATTGGTCTAATAAAAATATTTAATCTATTAGTAATTGTATAATCATTGTTATATAATACAATTCCTAATTGTACTATTTCATTTATCCCACATTCTAAACCTGTGGTTTCTATATCTACTGCTGCAAGTATCATATTTTTCCTTTACTTTTTAATTGTATCCTATTTTGTGGTGCTACCACAAAGTATTCAGTACTTTTTGCATTTGCATTTTCTTCTAATAATGTCATATTTCCTATGTATGTAATATTAGAATCTCCATATTTTCCTTTTACGAAAGGTGCAATTTTAGGAAAGTATAAAGCTACTTTCATTTTAGTCCAATAATTTTGTTTAGATGGATTTCTTTGAGAAAGCCATATTTGAAACATTGAAAAGAATTCATCAAACTTTGTTAATTGGCCAGGATTAGCATAACATTCTTTTATTATAAATGCTTCTAATTCATTATAATTAGTTTCCATTATATTTAGTTTTTCCATTGTATCTAAACAAGGAATTGCCAATCTACTTTCGATTGGTGGTAAAGGAAAATTTAAAAGTTCATATAAAAAAGCTGGAGCTTCATTGGTTAATTCTGTTAAAAAAGTAGTTTTTGGTATATCTTGTTTTAATATATCTACATAAATAACAGTCACCCTCGAATCTCCTCTTAATATTGGGCAATTATTAGCATCATTAGCACACTGTATCCAATGTGCTGTATTATTAAGATCATAAGCATTATGATACAATGCTCTAATAGAAATTGTTTTTCCTGTTACCCAATCTTTAATTCTATTAGCTGCTACTTTATTATCAGCTAAATTTGTTTCTTCTACAACACAAAGAACTGCATGTGCTAACTCTGCATTAAAGCCACTTGTACTTTTTAAAGCTTGATCTGCTCTAATGTATCCTCTATTTTTATAGAAGAGTAAACTTAGTGCTTCATGAAAAGTGCTTTTACCTGTCTTTTGTTCTCCTATTAAGAAAAGATATGGTAATGGTTCAGAGGGTCTTTGGAACAAATTAGCTATCCAAAGGAATAACCATTCACTTCCAGAATTTACTCCATTATTAATACACCATTGATTATTTTGTACTACATCATCTAATGATGTACCAATATGATCTAATAGATCATACCATATAGAAACTTTTCCACTTATAGGTTGAAAAGCAATTTTAGCTGAATCTTTATTCCATAATCTATTACCTGGATACTCTTCTTCAAAAGGAATATTAACTAAAGACCAAGGTGAAAGTATACTTTTTCCCAGCATTTGATCTAGATCTGTTTTTTTATGAAAAGGTAATTGTGCTTGTAATACGTTTAAGATATTACTTTTACCTTCTAATATCCATTCATTACTTATTTTTACATACCAACCAGCTTCAGATCCTTGTGAAATAACATGTCTAACTAAATTATCAGGAGCAACAATTTCTTCAGAATCTTTTTGATAAAAATCAACTCTTAACCAATCATCCTTAACACGAAGAAAACCATTTACATTTGGGTCGTCGTCTCTAGCTTCTACCCGTAAAAGTATTTTTCCATCTTCTTTTAACATAACTTTAGCTTTTCTATGTAAAAGCCAATCATCTACTTTTAATTCTATACCTATCATACTGTATGCTTTAATTGCTTCACTTAAATAACTAAAAACTAAAGCTCCTTTTTCATTTTCTAAAGCACCATTAAATCTAGCTGCATCTTCAAAAGATGCTTCTATATTAAAATTACATTTAGTCCAACCAGATTCATCTAGCACCCATAGAGGATGTTCTTTTATATTTTTACCGTGCCTTCTGATTGCCCAACTTCCATTTATATTAGGAAAACAAAAAGCATTTTGATTAGTAGAACCTGAACTATTTGTTTCAAAAACTCCTTTTAATTTTAATTCAGTGTGACATTTTTTTAAATCTAAAGTATGACACACCAACATCCCATAATCATTTTCCCACCACCATTCTCTCTCACTATTTGTAGTAAACCATTTTAAAACTTTGTTATGCTCATCAACTAGAGTTATACTTTTTATAGAGGATGATAGTGTTTCAAATTGAACATCTCCACCTTTTGTTTTTCTTTTTTTCATTGCACATACTAATATGTGTTCTTTCCAATTACTTGGTATTTTATTTGTATTAAAAAGAATACCTTTTTTTAAATATGTTAAACCATTAGTGCCTTCCATTCTTCTATGATAACACCATAGTATAGAACCAACACAATCAACTGCTGATCTAAAATTATATCCTATCTCTGCTGTTAAAAGTGAAAGTAAACTTCTAGCTAATGCTGCATGTTCTGTATGAGTTTCTGTTTTAATTCCTTTATCAAAAAATATATATAAATGAATTCCTTTGCCAGAAGTTGATTTTAATAAAGTTATCCATTCTACGCTAGCAGTAATATTTTCTAATTCTAATAATCTTTCAGAAGATAATCCTTCTTTATGATCTACTATAGAATCAAAATCATATCCAACCCATAGAGATTGTTTATTGAACCAATCCCAACCTGTCATTCCGATTCCTTCAGCATGAACTGTAAGATCAAAATTAATTTCTGAGTCTATGTATTCAGCCTTTGTGTCTGCATTCCAAGGAATACGAAAATTCTTCCATATTTCTCCTGTTTCATTATTCTTCCAACCTCTCCAAGTTTTTCCTTTATAATCACCTTTAAATTTTATCCCTTTATCTTTTGCAACATTTACTTGTACTTCCATATTTTTATTATAAAATGTTGCAATGGGACACTTAGAGTATTTTAAAAAAGATGTGATTGCTTCAGTTTTTAACATGTTATTTTACCTCGGTGAATTGACTTACACATCTATGACCACCAAGTTTCATTTTGACTAGCTATAAAAACTAAATTTATATCATTATGACTGACAATTCTATCTAAGAATTTTTCTGTGAGTATACTTTGCCATAATAAAGCATACCTTGTTGCTACTGATTTTTGAAATTCTGGTGTAATCCAAGCTTGATACTTAGCAACTCTTAATTCATTTCTACCATTAAAGCATAATAAGTCTATTGTTACAAGAAATTTTTTACCCATTAGACCTAAATACCATCCATATGTACAAAGTTGGGTTGCCCAGTTTACATCTATTTCTTGTAGTTCTATATTTTCATAATAATTTTCATGACAAGATTTTGGTCTTCCATTATCCCATATACAATAATATCCAGGTTTAGGACTCGTTCCCATAATTGAAGTCCAACCAGAAACTTTCCAATCATGAATTTTATTATTTTTAATGGCATCAATTTTCATATAAATTGGTACTATACTTTTTATATTAAAAAATTCCATTAGATTTAAACCTATATGTTTACAAATTTCTACATCTTGATATTCATTAATATCAAAAGGTACATTTTCTAAATATTTATTAAATATTTCTTTACCTATATTATTAGCTTCTTTTACTTCAATAGATTTTTTTAATTCAGATAATATAAGTATCTTATGTTGTAACTTATCAGTAATAATTTTTTCTTTAATATAATAATCAAAAGCAGAACCTATTGCAGCAGCCAAAGTTTGAGGTTCTTTTTCTATATTTAAAGCACTCAATCTATTAATATAAAATTTATTTGGGCTGGTTTCTGCCATTAATAAAGCAGAAGGACTTAAAAAACTTGGATATCTTTCTATTTCTAACAAAATATTTCCTTCCTGCTGCTTATAGCAGCTGCATACCTTTTTTTGTTAAAGCATAAAAACCATTTGGTTCTTGTAGTAGTTTTGAGTAATGAAATTCAAGTCTTGATCTATTACCCCTTAAATCATAGTCTGCAATAATATACAATGGAACATTATTAGCTAGAAATTCTGGAAAAACTATTTTTTGAGCAGGTGTTAAATGAACATTTCCACTAATATCTTTAATTTTAAATTCTACCCATCTTGGAGCATATATAGGATGAATTATATAATGATCTGGAAATCCTGCCTGATATTGACTTCCATGAGTTTTATAAGTTTTCCAATTTCTACTTCTCAATAGCAAAATCATTGGTGAACTTATCTTTAAAGTTTCTGGTTGCATAGATTTTCTCTGTATATATTTGCATGTAATGGAACACCATAAGATGTTACTCCATTAAATGAAATTCTTAATTCTTGCCCTATAGGGTAAATTGCTTTTACATTACTTCTTTCTATTTCATTTAAACCGCAAACATTAAATACAAGTCTTTTTCCAATACAATTTTTAGCGTGTTTACCACCAAAAATACTTAGAATTTTATCATCCCAAACTAATTCACAAGTAATGGCTCCAATGCTACCTATATTTTTTCCAGTTTTTCCATCTTCCCAACCAATTATTTTAACTTCAGTTTCATATATAGGTTTCCATTTTAAAACATTATAACTTCTTTTTAGTTCATACATGCTATAAGGATTATTAAAACATAATCCTTCCCATATAGAATTTTTAGCCAAAGTTAAAACTTCAGTAATATCAGTATGACTTTTTATTTTATGATACATTATTGGTTCTATAATACTATTAGCTAAAGATGATAATATTTCAATCTTAGTTTCAAAATTAGTATCATAATGAAATTTTTGACCTTTAAGTGAGAGCGTAGATTTTTTAAGTCCCCAAAGATAATAAGGTTTAATATTAAAAGGTAAGAATTTGACTAATCCCCATTTTAATGGAGAAGCTATTTTAGTTTTACAGATACTACTAGGTATATCTCTTGAATCATTAGAACACCAAATTTCTCCGTGTAAAGGGATATCTAGTGGTAATCCATTTAAAAAATCTTCTGTTGCATGTATAACTTTTGGTTTATTCGCTCTGCCTAGAGACCATAAACCAGAAGAAATTTCTTGTTCTCCAAGAGACCAAGGAAGGTCTTTTACTTCTTTACCTCTTGTAACACTACCATCCCAAAGTACAGATTCACCATTATATTTTCTACTCCAATACCAACCTAAAATATTAGAATTTACTTGATAGTGATGTTGTAATATTCCAAAATCCATAAATACTCCTTTATTTTACCTAGGTGAATTAATTTACAATCTTATATTTTTTCTTTATATAGAGTATAAAGGTTTGCTTCATGAAGGTTTGCTTCATAAAGATTTGCTTTATAAAGGTCTGCTTCACAGAGGTTTGCTTTATAAAGGTCTGCTCCACAAAGGTTTGCTCTATAAAGGTTTGCTCTATGAAGGTCTGCTTCACGAAGGTCTGCTCCACAAAGGTTTGCTCTATAAAGGTTTGCTTCACGAAGGTTTGCTCTATAAAGGTTTGCTCTATAAAGGTTTGCTTCACGAAGGTTTGCTCTATAAAGGTTTGCTTCACAAAGGTCTGCTCCACAGAGGTTTATTTTTTTATCAACGGCTTTTTCAATGGTCAATTTTATCGTATTACCTTCGGCAGTATGTTCATATATAATTTCATTTTTTATATTTTTAATCTGAATTGTTTTCATAAATATTCCTTTATTTTTACCTAGGTGAATTAATTTACAATCTTATATTTTTTCTTTATATAGAGTATAAAGATTTGCTTCATGAAGGTTTGCTTCACGAAGGTTTGCTCCACAAAGGTTTGCTCTATAAAGGTTTGCTTCACGAAGGTTTGTTCTATGAAGGTCTGCTTTATAAAGGTCTGCTTCATGAAGGTTTGCTCTATGAAGGTCTGCTCCATGAAGGTCTGCTTTATAAAGGTCTGCTTCACAGAGGTTTGTTCCACAAAGGTTTGCTCCACAAAGGTTTGCTCTATAAAGGTCTGCTCCACGAAGGTCTGCTCTATGAAGGTCTGCTCCATGAAGGTCTGCTTCACAGAGGTTTGCTTCACAGAGGTTTGTTCCACAAAGGTTTGCTCCACAAAGGTTTGCTCTATAAAGGTTTGCTTCACAGAGGTTTGTTCCACAAAGGTTTGCTCCACAAAGGTCTGCTCTATAAAGGTTTGCTTCACGAAGGTCTGCTCTATGAAGGTCTGCTCCACAGAGGTTTGCTCTACAAAGGTCTGCTCTATAAAGGTTTGCTTCACAAAGGTCTGCTCCACAGAGGTTTATTTTTTTATCAACGGCTTTTTCAATGGTCAATTTTATCGTATTACCTTCGGCAGTATGTTCATATATAATTTCATTTTTTATATTTTTAATCTGAATTGTTTTCATAATACTCCTCTTCCCCAATAAAATCTTCCAAATAATCTTAACCAAAAATAATCTTGGTTAGCTGTATTATTTTTTTTATCCATTACTTTATAAATTTCTCTATAGATTTGATCGCAAACTTTTCGAGAAAAATAGACATTAAAAAGACGAGTCTTTTTAAGTAACTCTAAATCTAAACGATAAAATTTTAATTCACCAAATATGATATTCTTTCCACCTTTAGTTTCATATAAAAAATCATGAAGTAAAGCTGAAAGTTCAACTAAACCATCTTTTGATCTTAAACATCTGAATATTTTTGGGATAGTTCTTTTGTCCCATTTATATCCATTTGGAATAGTAATTTTAAAAAAATAAAAAGATTTATCTTGCTTATTTTTAAAAAGACCCGTATAGGAATGATTTCCTATTAAAGTAAATAATTCATTTGAAATAGGCTTACATACTGGTTGCGGTTGTGTGTGAAAAATTAAACCGGATATATTTTTTATTATCATAATTTGTATCCTTTTTCTTTAGAGAAAAAACGTATATATTTTCTTTTTCTTTGTGCATATTTTAGTTCATCCATTGTACTATCTCCAATATATTCATTTATATCCAAAATAAAAATTTCATCACATAAATCTATTTTTCTTTTATGCAATTCATCCAACTTTATTTGTTCTATGTATGTAAGATTTGTTTTATTTACATGAGAAGTTAGTACAATTTTACCAACTAATGTTTCTGTTTCTTCAACCATTTTATATGCATCTTTAAATTTCATACTACCACATAAACAAACTATTGTTGGTATTTGTTTTTTATTTTTTGTAATTTTAAAGATTATAAGAAAACTAAGAATTATAGTTATAAATATTAATAAACAAGTAGTTGTTAAGATTTCTATTGTATTAAAAAATAGATTAAAATTATGCATTATAGTTTTTTAAAACTCCATTTCTTTCTATATTATCTAAAATTCTTTTAACAGCTGCTGTAGTTAAATTTAACTCTCTAGCTATATTAGAAGCGCTCATTTGATTTTTACTTGCTAATATTTTAACTCTTGTAACACTTGTTTCAGACACTTGTGAAGAATTTATAATTCTGGTTATAGTACCAAGAGAGAGTTTAAATTCTTTTGCTAATTCCTTATGTGTATAAGAGCAATGCATTTTTTTTCTTATAATTTCATTTATTATTTTTTCAGATAATAAAATTTTATTTGATATAATAATATGATATTTTTTTAAAATTTTTCTTACCTCTTTTATTGGTATGATTAATGTTTTAGATATAAATGGAATTGTTATGTGATTTATATTCATAAAAGTTAAAGCTTTTAAAAGTTTATATTCATTTTCGTTTTTATCTTCACTGAGAGCAAAAGCTTCTTTTACTTCTTCATATGTTATACCAACTTTATTATTGGCAATTTGATATGCATACCCTCCTGAATATAATGCCCATTTATATTCAATATTTGCATCATTATCTGTTATCTTTACGTAAAATATATCATCCCTTGTTGGATGTGGTTTATACTCATAAAAATTTTTATTCATACTTTTCCCCTAGGTGAATTAACTTACTTTTCTTAAGTTTAGTTAGGTTTTATTTTTCACTCCAATTTTTTAAATTTCTCTTCCATGTCATTGACAAAAAAGGAACTAATACTTTTGTTTTATTAATATAATTTTTAACTTTTTCTTCTATTAAATCTTCTACTCCTTTTTTGCAAGGACACATTATTTCATCATGAGAATTTAATGGACAAACATAGTATTCATTTATACCTTGCGGTTGTATAGTATAAATTTCTGATTGAAGGTCTTTAGTAATTCTAGCTCCTGGAGATTGAATTTCATGATTAATTGCAGCCCTTTGAACATAGGCTTGAAGTTGAAAAGCACAAGAAAGAATTGCGCTTTGTGTTGCACCTAAACCAGTTTGAGTTCTATTATTTCTTTTAACCGTAAAAGATAAACCTATATCAGCAAGTTCTTTTGTAGGTTCAGAACTTAATTTAAAGAGTTCTCTTACTATATTAAACTCTAAATCAAAGTATCTTGAGTATCCTAAAAAAGATGTTATCTTATTTTTTGGTTCTTTATAAAAAATTTCTCCTCTTTCAGTGGGTTGATATATCATTGTAAAATCTTCTAGTGTTTGCCTCCTTTTTTTTGCTATTTCCATGAAAGTTTCATCAAAATATTTTTCAGCTAATCTAACATTATCTTCATCGGTTTTCAAAATTTCCGCTAATTTATTAAAATATGCGCAATACAATTTAGCAAAAAAACTTTTTTTTGCTAAATCATACATTCCATCTTTTTCATTTTTTGTTTTTAATATTTCTTCATAACTTTTTTTATAAACCATACTACCCCAAATTGCATGAATTGATCTTTCGCTTTTTAATATTTTCTTTAATTCAGGGTCTTTGTAATGAGCATCTGCTATAGAAACTTCAAATTGATCATAGTCTCCCCCACAAAGATTTTCATTGACCAATAATATTTTTCTCATAAAAGATTCTTTACTTATTCCTTGAGGATTTAAGGAACTTGATTTATGAATAGAACCTCCACTCATTCTATCACTCTTTGTTCCTGGAATCTTAAAAGTTATATAAAACTTCTTAGCAAGTAATAATTTTTGTAAAACATTAATTTCACTAAATTTTTTTCTACCTTCTAAAATTCTTTTACATCTTTCAGTGAGTTCTTTATTTGTATTACTAATTATAAGTGAAGTTAATGTTTTTTCACTAGTATCTTGTATACAAATTTTTTCTATACAAGAACATTTTTCATGCAAATAAGTCAAAACTTGTTTGGGAGCATTTACATTAACTACTTTATTTAGATGAATTAAATAATTATGTAATTCATTAAATTTAATTTGAGCTAAGTCTAAATCAACTTTATAACCTCTCCAATGCAAACAACCCACCATACAAGCCAATAAAGAATCTGAATTACAAGTAGGTTTATTAAAATATTCATAAAGATCTTTTAAATATTGTACGTCATTTTTAGCATATTCTAATGCTATTAAATTTCTATCCCAATGAAAAAGATAATCTGATGCTACGTCAAACCATTTTCCTGATGATGGATACCAAGAATTTTCTTTAACTTTAGGTAGAGCAAATGTTGAAAAAGAAATAGTATTTTTCTTGTTTAAGATATAATACATTACATCTTTTAAAGCTGATGATGGGTGAAAAGTTAATCTTAAATTTACAAAATGTTGGTCTATATCTAATTTAATTTTTCCCAATAAATTTTTTGCTCTTTCTTCTGGTGTTACTTCTTTATTGGTTTCAGTATGTATTTCTTTTATCTCCCAAATGTCTTTGCTTTTTGCCTTTGCAAATAAAATAGGAGACAGTTCTATTTTAGCAAGTAAAAGTCTTTTTAACTCTTCGGCTAATATTTTAGGAACTCTTTTAATAACTATACTTTTTTGTTTCATAGTGCTTTGAAGAATATTTTGTCTCCCATATATCATTAAATCTAAAGCACCTTTTGGTTTTAAACACCATTTTTCATGCGCCTCCTGTCTATCTTCATTTTCTAAAATAGAAGTTATGCTTGGAATTTCGTTTTCAGGTAATAATTTTAGTACATTATAAGTTCTACATAAATGAAATATATCATGTACTAAATTATATCCACAAATTTCATTACAAAATAACCATTCAATTAAGAGTAAAGTATCTTTTGTTTTATTTTTAAAAATATTGTATAAGATAATTTCACTTTGATCTTGTGAATATTGAATTAAAATTGTTGGGCCAAAAAATCCTATAGATTCCGTATCTAAAAATATCATATTATAATTCCTTAATAGTTATGTTTAAGTTTTCTTCTAACCATTTTGCTACCAAGTGTCTATGACAAAATTTTCCTTTTAAACACCAGCAACATAAAATTGCATGTTCTCCTAAATCAGTAAAAACCTTTTTAGGATCTAAGTCACTGAGTATTTTATTATACTCATGAGTATAAACAAGTTCATTTTGGAACTTTTTATATAAACTTAACATCTCCCAAGTTGGTGCCAATTCTTT
>Ga0315288_10009888_pt1 | contig 12014 bp, 17 predicted proteins | sample YL17G11_20_MG_FD_203454 | JGI IMG/M metagenome (GOLD analysis project Ga0315288, IMG submission 203454) | Sediment microbial communities from Yellowstone Lake, YNP, Wyoming, USA - YL17G11_20 | ecosystem: Environmental > Aquatic > Freshwater > Lake > Sediment | place: USA: Wyoming | collected...
CTGACCCCCTTACTTCCTTTAAAATAATTCCTTCAAGAATACTTCCTTGATCAACAAATACTTTAAAAGTTTGCTTTAATTCTTCGTCAGATTTCATGGTGTTTGTTTAATTCTACCAAAAAACCGCCCCTTGTACGAGGCAGCGGAAATCTTGGATTGCCCTGAACGAACGAAGCGAGTCGAATGGGCTCCGTCTACGGAACGCATTGCCCGTCCGAAATCTTGATGAAGGAGGAATGTTAGAATCTGTCTTACTCTTCCTTAAGCCACCTTAGAGCTTCTTCTTCAGTTTTGAAATGTTTAATATTTTTTAAACCAGAGGCCGTTATTATAAATAAGGCTGAAATCCTTTGCATTGCTCCTCCTCCGCATATTGCTATTTTTTTAAATCCTGGATTTTTCAATACCTCTTTTATAACCTCCAAAGTTTTTCTTCTAAATAATGAAGATGGAACGTGGGGAACTGGACCCAAAACAGCTAAAACTTTTGGTTTTGTTGATAATTTATTTGCAGCTTCTAAAAAGTTTTCTTTCAATAACTCAAGAGTCTTCTCATTTATTATTCCCCCCATTTCTATGTGGATAATTCCATCTTCTCCTAACCAAACCTTGCTTTCTTTATCGTTTTTTAATTCATTATTACCTGAAACCATATGTTTATTATTCTATTCTACCAAAAAACCGCCCCTTGTGCGAGGCGGATGGAAGATTAGTTACCGGGGAATGGTTCGAAGGGTTTCCCCGAGGTCTCGGGCTCTCGAACCGCGTTCAGAAAATTAATAATTTACAAAATAGCGAATCTTAGCTTGCGACTTCAGGGTAGCTATCAATGTATTGCCCTCTGTGCTCAGTTTTTGATTTCTCAACTCATTTTTTATCTGAGCAGTAGTCGTTGCTTCCTGCCCTTCTGGAATTGAAATCGCATTATCTATAATGTATTGCGATACTTCTTTATCCGTAACGTTTATTTTGTCTGCCACTAATTTTTCTACTTCCATTTGGAAAATAATCTGTTTCTTTAAATCTTCCATAGTCATGCCCTGCGCGGCGAGCGCCACATCAAGCGTAGAACCCTGCGCCGCGAGTTGAACTTGGATGGTTGTTATTTGCGTATTGATTTCGTCATTGCTTACAGAAATCCTCTTTGCATTCGCCTCGTTCTGAATGAGCTTTTCGGTGATAAGGGAATCTAATAAACTTTTGCCTGACGCTTTCTCGAGTTTTTGAATGACAGTCAGCCGGTTTATCGGACTGCCATCAACGGTTGCCGCAATGAATAATCCTTTGCAAACATAAGCTAATACGCCCAATGCGATAATCACAACAATAATAATGGCGGTTTTTATGCTAATTTTTATTTTTATTGATTTTTTATCAGCTTTTTGCTGATACTCCTGCGTGCTCAATGATTCTGTTTGAGCTTTGTTGTTGTCCATAAAATTAAGGTTAAAAATTATTAAAATTACTTAAATGGCTGGGAGTTGCTGACGATTTTCGAATTGCTAATTGGATGGAAATAATAAAATATCCTGAATTAATCATACAACAATCGAGATAATTATTGCAAACTATCTGATATTTTTGCTCCGCGTACGGGACGATATTAGAACCTGTCTTACTCTTCTTTAAGCCATTTCAAGGCTTCTTCTTCGGCCTTAAAATACTTAATATTTTTTATCCTTGAAGCTCTTAAAATAAACGATAAGGATGTCCTCATTATTATCTCTCCTCCCCATAGAGCTACTTTCTCTAAAATATTGTTTTTAAACAAATCTATTATAAGTTCCACCATTTCTCTTCTAAATATGGAGCTTGCAACGCTTGGGGCGTTATTCACGTCAACTAATACTTTTACTTTGGGCGATAGTTCTTTTGCAATATCCTTCATTTCTTGAACTAAAGTCTTGGCTATCTCCATATTCATAACTTTTTCTATCTTTATCCTTATAATTCCGTCATCTCCTAACCAAACTTTGGATTTTTTATTTTCTTCTTCCATAACCTTATTCTACCAAAAAACCGCCCGGCCGTCAGGCATGGAAGAGTAAAATGGAAAATTGTAATTTAATATAGCTTTATATATAATAATTTAAGATTAAACTATTAATACTATGTTTACTTTTTCGGTATTTTCCTACATGTTTGCCACTTTTGTATGTTGGCTTTATAGTTTCAAGCTTTACCAAAATTACAGATTTAAAAAAACGCCAACATTTATATTTTCGTTTCTTGGAGAATTTTTAATTGGTTTGGGCGGTTTTATTTTTGGCGTTTCTTCTTTTTCTGCACCGTTTAATCTTTCTATTTTAAAAGTGGGCTATATAATAGGAAGTGCAACCTTATTTATTGCTTTTGTAATAATAATGAAGGGGCTTGTTTTTCTCTTTAATGAGAATAAACTTTTAAAAATTGCACCGGTATCGATCTTGTTATTTGGTATCGTTTCAACCCTCATCAATATTTTTTACTTTCCCTATGCCAATCCTCACATAGACGAATATAAATTAATCCACTGGGGACAGCATTTTGTTCCTCGGATAATATTCCTTATTTCAATGGTGATAGCGGCAGGTATTGTTGGCATATCGTTTTTAATAAAAAAATCCGAAGAAAAAAAACAAAAACTAAAAAGTTTATTTATATCTCTTTCTTTCATTCTGGCTGGATTAGGAGGAGGACTAATTATTTTCTTAAATGATCCCTTGGGCTTATTTATAGCCTACTCTATGCTTATTATCGGATTTTTGTTCGGTTTTCTTATTTCGTTTGTTAAATACTTATTTTGATTTTATTTTAAACAATCTATCAAAAAAAAACCGCCCGGCCGTCAGGCATGGGGCGGTTTTTTGCTCCGCCTACGGGACACGCTTACTCGTCCGTATCCGCCCAGGACGGAGAAGGAAAGATGTTAGAATCTGTCTTATTCTTCTTTAAGCCACTTAAGGGCTTCTTCTTCCGTTTTGAAGAATTTCACATTTTTCTTACGAACGGCTACTAAAACAAAACTCATCGTTACTCTCAACACGGTAGAAGTGCAGACTACCGCAACTTTTCCAAAACTCATAACTTTTATTGCCTCAGCCATAATCTTCCTTAACCTTAAAGAAAAAATGGGCTTTGTTACTTTTACCGCATTAATTAACCATCCTTTTTTCTTACCGTATTGCTCAGCTATCTTAATGCTCTCTTTGGTTATTTTTAATGACTCTTCTATTTGAATCTCTCCGCTAACAAAAATTCTTCCAATGCAATTTTTTTCGTCCCACCAAATTTTATATTCTCCCCCCTCGCCTTTAAAAGATAATTGGTTATTTGCCATAAATATTATTTCACCCCGCTAAAAACAATATTTCTAAGGAAGTTTACTCTTCTTTAAGCCATTTAAGAGCTTGATTTTCTTCTTTCTTTGTAAACCATTTCATTTTTCCATCCTTACCTGCTGCCTTAATAATAAAATTAACTATCACTTTTGAAACTATATTTGAGCCAATAACCACGGTTTTACTTAATCGTTCGTCGGAAACTATTTTAACAGCAATTTTTCTTGAGTTGACGGAGAAACGCTTTCCTTTTTCTTCGGCAATAATATTAACCAATAATTTATATCTCTTTTGAGGATTCTTATCTAAAATTTCGGATATAGCTTTATTTATTAATTTTACAAAAACGTCTTGGTCATCAAGATTTGGCTGAAGCTCTAGAATAGCTAAATTAATTATATTATCTTTATCAACAGATATTTTAAGTGCTTGTTCTAATTCTTTTTCAGATTTCATAAAAGTTTTATCTTACTCTATTCTACCAAAAAACCGCCCGACCTGAAAGGCATAGAGCGATTTTCTGAAGTAAGCTCCCCCGACTGGACGCATTGCCCTTCCGTATCCGCCCAAGGCGGAGAAGAAGGGATGTTAGAACCTGTTTTAGTCTAAAAACCTAAAAGTGGATAAAGAATAAAATAAATAGCTAAAAAAGCATAAACTAGGATTAAAAGTCTAAAGGGTAGATTCTTTATATTTTTACCAATCAAAAATAACCCGATGAGGTGCAAAGGAAGAATAATAACTAGATTAAGGAAAAAGAAAAATAATCCTTCATCACCACCAACAGAATGAAAATATAAACCAATTAATAAACTTCCTATTGCTAAGCATAGCCCCCATTTTAAGCTTTTTTCTATTTTAGGTAAATTAATATTATAATTTTTCATATTATCTCATTCTACCAAAAAACCAGTATATTAAAAAGATAGTATACCGGTTCTTTGCGCTATGGTGAGGGTAGGAGGCAAGAATTGCTGCAAAAAATCCGCCCCTTGTGCGAGGCGGCGAGCTAAATTTTTAACTCAAACTCTCATCTATTGTCCCGTCTGGAAGTTTATTATTGGGATGGGGTATTCCTTCTTTTGCTTCTTTGTATCTTATACAGTTAGACCAGTTTTTATCTGTGCCACAAAATTCCTTATTCCATTTATCACTTATCTTTCCCCCTTTCTCAAACCCTCTTAATGGACAAATATCATAGTATTCGCAAGTCATTTTATTTATTTTGTTTGTTAATTATTATTCTCCTATTCTACCAAAAACCCGCCTGATTGGCAATTATTTTATATTTTTAGCCATTTTCTTATAAAAAAATACATAATAATATAGATTGCTCCGATTAAAAGAGAAAGGGGAAGGTTCCATAGCGATATAACCCAGAGAATAAATAATCCCCCGACCATATGAAATATATAAAGATAAGTTTGAGACATTTTCATCCTTTTAACTATTAAGAAAATCGCTGCAATAAAAACAAATGTTAATCCGACTGCTAAAAAAATAATCTTAAATGTGGAAAATAGGAAGGCGAAAAATGGTATAGCAGATTGGATATAGTTTTTATTGTTTAGCATCAAAAGTAAATTTATATTTTCGAGAGCGTCAAATAATCCTGCAATTATAAAAGAGAGAGATATTATTAACCCTAAATTCTGTAATTCTCCCTTTAATTTACGCGAAATTATTAATATTAAGCCCGTTCCGAACAAAGTATAAAAAAATATGGCTAAATAATCCAAATAAGTTATGACCGTCTGTTCTTTTATTTCGTTCGGACCCCAGGCAGTAAATATCTTATTTATATTCTGTGACGTTCGGGCAAGCTCAAAATTTAATACGCCGTAACCCGTTGTAGTTTTTAATTTATATTCGTTAATTATAAAAAATGCCGTCATCAATATGAACGGAACAAAAATTATCGCAGTAGCAATAACCAAAGATTTAGTCTTTGAAAATTCTTTTAATTTTTCTAAAAACATACTCTGTTTAATTCTACCTTATTTGTTAAATTTTTTAAGTTTGAAAATTCTTTTAATATAATATTTCTCTATTCTACCAAAAAACCGCCCAAATAAATAGGCGGAAATCTCAGCTCCCCCGACTGGACGCATTGCCCTTCCGTATCCGCCCAAGGCGGAGAAGAAGGGATGTTAGAACCTGTTTTTAAACGTTTACTCAGGGGTATGAAAAAAGCAGAAAGAACAAGAGCTCACTTAGGGTGAGCTCTTGGGTTTAAACCGCTATATTTGTCAGTTTAACTTTGGTGTTTATAAGTTAGCGTTTTTCCTTTCTGTGAGCCATCGAGGATGTGAAGCACCTCAAACACTTCTGAAAGAGAAGGTCCCACAAAATTATAAGCCCTACGAGTAGCGCAGATTACCCCTGTATTTATGTTTACAGACTGGAGAAGTTCCGAGTGGACCGTGATCTCGTGGAGGTCTCCATCCTCATCTTCTATAAAAATAGCGCTCATACCTTCTGATAACCTTATTCGTTTTATAACACCTATAATTAACTGACTTTTAAGTATGTCCGGTTTTGTGAAAGTACGCACGATATCCCCCCCCCTCTCTTACTGATTATACTTCTATTTCCATTCTACCAAAAAACCCCAGCAATAGAAAGCTTCACTTTCACTACGGGGCTAAGCCGCTAAGAAAAGTTAACTAAGAACTAACAACTAAGAACTAATTTTTGCTCCGAGGATGGTACAATATTAGAACTTGGTTTATAGAGAATTTTGGAGTCAAAACATCAACTTTTACCCTTTTAGCTGGAGGATATTAAATCCTGTTTTAGATAAAAAAAGCGAGGATAGTCTACAGACTGAATTCCTCGCTTTGTTATGAATATGAGCATCAGGGATTCGGTATTAGGTATTAATAGGATACCTTTTTACCATATCGTTTACAACTAATTGAATGAACGGCATAACGCTATTTGCTCTGCCAGTTTTCCCAAACACCGTATGCACCTTTCCCGATTTACCATCCGCAGGCTTTTCGAGCATTTCATACTCCTGCCCAACAAAGCCGCCGTCCTGAAGCCTTCTCAGATGATAAGAAATTTCAGCTCTCTCCTTACTCAATCGAGTAGCCAATTCACCAAGGTCTAACTTCTTGTCGTCCAGTATACACATAATGCGGTAGCGGTCGATATTCCCGAAAATAAGTACCAAGTCCTTCAATACCTCTTCTATCTTCATTTCATCAGTGACCTTTAGATGGTTTTCCTCTGCCATTTTCCCATCTCCTTTCGTTACTTTCTTTTATTTTCTAATTAACAAAACCAAATATCTGTTTTAAGATCGGTTTCTTTTTTTATTCGCTCGGAAACAACTGTAATTTTCGGCAGAAGATTAGTTCTTGAATCAATAAGGAAGCATGCGGTACCTGGTTTTTGCGGCTTAAAAGAAAGTGATGTCTGCGACCATGTTCTGTCGTATATTATATTCAATATATGATCCCACCAATGGAATTTTTTGTCGCTGAGGTAGAAAAACATACTTTTTCTCTGGAAGCCATTTCCAAACACGTAGTACGGAGTAATATGCAAGCCGCTCTCTTTTATTATCCCAAAAACCTTCTCTGCTTTTTTAATTACTGCGGGACGCCTCAAAATCTGAATCTTTTTCATTTCCTCCCTCCCCTATTAAATAAATTAAGGAGCTTTCCTCCCTTTAATTAAAAACTACATTGTTTCAATAAAAAAATCAAGTCCTACCAAAAAATCGCTGATTTAGCGAAAAGTTCTAATGTTCTGCCCTGGGTATGCAAAATTAGGTAAAAATTAGTGAATTTTGAATTCAAGTTCTGATAAAATGCTCAAGCTCCCCCGACTGGACGATGTTCGGACCTGTTTTGCGTAAAAAGTCTACCTACACCTTAAAAAATTCTCTATAACCATAATAAATTTGCTGCGTTCTGTGCATTCGCCGTTTACAAAAATACATTTTCTTTCTGGTAGAAAGTAACAGAGGATATTACATTTTTCATTAATACTTATGCAGCCACAGCAAGTATTCCGGCAATTAGAATCGTCTCCGCATACCTTAAAAAATTGCCAACTAAAAATTAACAAAATAATCACTATCAAAACTATGACTAAAAGTTTTTTCTTTTTGTTCATTCTTTCATTCTACCAAAAAACCAGTATGTTAGAAAGATAGCATACTGGTTCTTTGTGATATGGTGAGGGGAGGAGGCAAGAATTGCTGCAAAAAACCGCCCAAATGAATAGGCGGGGAATCGGGGCTCCCCGACTGGACGATGTTAGAACCTGTTTGGTCTTATCTTCTTATCTTTTATATAACCAACTAAAGTGCAAGCAACTAAAATTAAAACAAATGCCGACCAGTATTCCGACTGGTGAAAATATTTAATTAAGATATTTATTCCGTTAGGGTGAGGAACAAAAGCCAAAAAATCAAAAAATAAACCGATAGCAACAGCAGCCAAACCGAGTAAAAATCCATTTTTGGCATTAGGAATTATTTTGGATGTTTTGAAAATCTCAAAAATTATAATTATGACCATTAAAACCATAGGAATTATACCCGCAAGCCATAATGCAAGAGGTAAATCAGCTGGATCTGTTATTTCTAAATCAATACCAAAACATTTTGAAGAAAGTACTGAAATAAGCAATGATATTCCTAATGTTAAAATAATCAAACCTATGATTTTTTTCATTACCACATTTTACCAAAAAACCGCCCAAATAAATAGGCGGAAATCGGGGTTCCGAGGGACGGACGATGTTAGAACCTGTTTTGTAAATTATCTTAAAGAAAACTCATTACTTCAGGAGTCTATATCGTGAATTTGCTATTAACCCTATCCCTATTATCCAAATAGGAACAGCCCACATCTTATTCTCAAATTCTTCTTTTGCTGTTAAGAAAAATATCGCTGCTATTGCTACAATTGCTATTCCAATCCAAAACATTGCTTTATTCGGTTTTTTATTTTCCTGTCTCATCCTGCTCCTTCCAAAATAAATCACAATTCCCACAATAATGGCTAATATGACAATAGATATTGTTATGTAAGGCATATTTTTATTTATTTACTATCTTTTACTATTCTACCAAAAAACCGCCTCTATTACGAGACGGCTAGCAGCTCCGCGGGTAGGATTCGAACCTACAACCTTCTCGTTAACAGCGAGCCGCGCTACCGTTGCGCCACCGCGGAATGCATTTTTAATTCTAACAGAAATTGAAAATTTTTCAACTAATATCCTTGCAACTTTTTCAGAGATCCGTGATCTCTTATCCGTTCCAGCGCCTTAGCTTCAATCTGGCGGATTCTTTCCCTCGTCACGCCGAATTCCTTCCCTACTTCTTCAAGAGTATGCGTTACTCCGTCTTCCAAGCCGAATCTCATGGCCAGAATTTTCTGCTCTCTGGGAGTCAAGTCAACCAGAATTTCTTTCAATCTTTCCCGCAGCAATCTTCTACCAGCCTCCAAAGAAGGCGGCGCCGTTTTCTCGTCTTCAATAAACTCGGCTAAAATTGAGTCTTCTTCATCATCCCCCACCGGCGTTTCCAAAGAAATCGTTTCCTGGGAAATTTTTTGGATATGATAAACTTTTTCCACCTCGATGCCCATTTCGGCCGCAATTTCTTCCGGCAAGGGCTCCCTACCCAAGTCCTGTAAGAGTCTGCGCCTGACCTGCGTGTATTTGGATATCGTTTCCACCATATGAACGGGGATTCTGATTGTTCTTGCCTGATCGGCAAGGGCGCGCGTTATCGCCTGGCGGATCCACCAGGTGGCGTAAGTTGAAAATTTATAACCTCTTCTCCAGTCAAATTTTTCCACCGCCCGGAACAATCCCAGATTTCCCTCTTGGATTAAATCCAACAAAGTCAGGTTCGGCGACCTGCCGACATATCTTTTGGCGATGGAAACCACCAATCGAAGGTTTGCTTTGGCTAATCTTTTTTTAGCTTCTTCGTCTCCTTTCTCGATTTTTTTGGACAATTCTTTCTCTTCGGCGGCCGTCAAAAAAGAAACCTGGCCGATTTCTTTCAGATACATCTGAATGGGATCGATCCTGACGTCTTCCGCCGCCGATTTTTTCGGTTTTTCCTCTATGGTAATAAGCTCCCTGCTTTCTTTGATTTCAATTCCTTCTTTTTCCAAATCTTCATATAGTTTTTCCAAGCCTTTGATATCGTTTTCAATTTCCGGGAAAAAATAAAGAATCTCGGAATAAGTGACGAAACCCCTCTCCCTTCCCTTTTCCGTTAATTGCCGGATTTTCTCCGGCAGAAAAACTTTTTTGGGACGGCCGAGCTTCGGGGATTTTTTCTTTTTTCTTTGAACCCTTCTTTTTTTCGGTTTTACCCTCTGCTTTCTGCGAATGGCTTTCTTCGTGCGGACAGCGGGCTTTTTCTTCGTTTTTCTTTTGGCCGCCTTTTTGATTTTTTTGCGGAGGACTTTTTTTGTTTTTTTAGATTTTTTCTTGCGCATTTTTGATTAAAGAATTTAATTCCTGAATTAATTTTTCGATTTTTTCCAAATCCTTTTCTTCTTCCGCTTTTTTAATATCTTTGGAAATCCGGTCCACTTTGTTTTTAGTTTCCAGAGATTTAAGCTCCCTGAAACAGCATCGGATTTCTGGCGTAATATCCTTTTCTTCAATATCTTCTATTTCCGATTTCAAAGCAAGACAGTTGAACAAAACCTCGGCTTCCTGACTGAGTTTTTTGGGATCCAAATCCTGATTCTCTTTCAATTTGCCCAAGATTTCTCCGATTGAAGACGACAAGTCGGTTATCTCATATTCCCGGACAATTTCCAAATTTTTGGGAGATTTTAAAATTAAAATGATCAGCCTTTCCTCCAACAATTCCTTTCTTGATTTTGACGGAAGATTCGCAATCTCTTCGGGTTCCATCCCCAAAACTTCTGAGTATTCGTCCAATTTTACCTTTTTTAATTCTTCTTCTACGTCTTCCTCTTTTATCCTTATTCTTTTAGCCAACTCCCCGACCCAGTGGGATTGAACTATTTTATTGGGAATCCTTTTTATCACGGGAAGCAGAATCTTGGAGATTTCTCTTTTCCCCTCGGGGTCGTCTTTGTTAAACTTAGCGAAAGTGGATTCGAAATAAAAATCCAAAACCGATTTCTTGTCGGTAATTATTTTTTCCCAATCTTTCGGATTTCGGGAGATGACGTCGGCCGGATCTTTGCCTTCAGGCATGATAACCACTTTAACGTTGAATCCCTGGTTTATCGCCAAATCTACGCCTCTTTTCGTCGCCGAATCTCCGGCCACGTCCATATCAAAGGCGGTTAAAATATTATCCGAATATCTTTTGATGATTTTTAACTGATAAGAAGTAAGAGCGGTTCCCGAAGTGGCGACGACGTTTTCAACCCCGGCCTGGTGGGAAAGAATCACGTCGGTATAACCCTCAACCAAAACGCACTCTTCTTGCTTGCGAACGGCCATTTTCGCCCTATCCAAACCGTAGACAATCCTGCTTTTGTCGTAGAGTATGGTTTGGGGAGTATTAACGTATTTCGCTATCTCTTTTTTGTCTTTATCTTTAAAAACCCTTCCGCCGAAACCTACCACCTGAGAATTCAAATCAAAAATGGGGAAAATAATTCTGCCCCGGAATCTGTCGTAAAACGAACCCTGCTCGGAGGTGATGGACAAACCCGCTTTTTCAATTTCATTTTTCTGGTATCCTGATGAGTTTAAAAAATCGGACAGTCCCTGCCAGACGTCGGGAGCATAACCTATTCTCCATTTTACAATACTCTCTTCCGTAATTCCCCTGGAAAGAAGATATTTTTTCGCAGCTTCGCCGGTTTTGCTCTCCTGAAGCTGCTTCTCAAAAAATCTGGCGGCTAATTCGCAAATCTCATAAAGCCGCTGCCTTTCGGTTTGCCAGGCGACGTATTCCGGAGTTTGCCTTTTCAATTCCACTCCCGCTTTTTGGGCCAAAATCCGCAAGGCATCGCCGAATTCGACTCCTTCAATCTGCATCACGAATTTAAACATATCTCCTCCGATTCCGCATCCGAAACAATGCCAGATTTGGCGAGCCGGTGAAACGAAAAAAGAAGGTTTTTTTTCCGAATGAAAAGGACAAACGGCCCGATAATTCGCCCCCGTTTTCTGAAGCTTGATGTAACCGCCTATTACTTCAATGATATCCAGCCGATTTTTAATTTCGTCTATTGGAGAAGAAACCATATACCGAGCCCCGCAGGGCGAAAGTCGAAATGAAGCCTTAGCTTCATTGAGTTTGACTAATTTTTAATTTCTTTTTTTTTACTTATCATTTTTCGTTCCAGTCCGTCCCTTTTCTTTTGGCGTCTTTTTGAGTAAATCCCCCGGGATACCTTTTCTTAAGTTTTTGAATGTTCTCATTTAAAATTTCATCTAAATTCCAATCAAAGTAATTGCAAATCATGGCTACATACCACAGCGTATCCCCGATATTTTCCCTTATACCCTCTCTTTGATCGTTTTTATGAGAAAAGGTTTTTTTAATGCAACCTGCCACGTCGCCGGCTTCGCCGGCTATCCCCAGTCCCCAAGTTAATATTTCTTTTTCTTTGTCCGAAAAGCGCTGGGCGGTATTTTTACAAAGATTCTGATATTCTTTCAGATTTTTTATTTTATTTTTTGATTTAATCATTTTTGATTTTAGTTAAATCTCCGCTA
>Ga0315288_10009889_pt1 | contig 12013 bp, 13 predicted proteins | sample YL17G11_20_MG_FD_203454 | JGI IMG/M metagenome (GOLD analysis project Ga0315288, IMG submission 203454) | Sediment microbial communities from Yellowstone Lake, YNP, Wyoming, USA - YL17G11_20 | ecosystem: Environmental > Aquatic > Freshwater > Lake > Sediment | place: USA: Wyoming | collected...
ATATGAACTTGACTCATCTCTCCCAATCTGAATTTGAAGATAAGTCTATTTCTTACCTTTTCTCCTTCAATAGCTAAACCAAATGCTACTGATGCTCTCTTTGTTCCATTATAACTATTTTCAACAATCATAACTGGAATTATATTTCCAGCTTGATTAATATTATGAGAATTTCTAATTAAGATTTCATTTCTCATTCTGGTATAAGCATTATAGAATAAAGTATTCTCACTAACAATAGGAGTTCCAGCTTTGGTTATAGCATCTCTAATTGCTTGATTAACAGAGTCATTTCCAATAAATTTATATTGTGTTGACACATATCCAGTATAAAAATATTTATCAATTGGGGCATCCGATGCTCTTGTAAATACTCCAAGAAGAGTTGTTTTTACTCCATCAGTTGGATGTATATCTGGCATCTCATCATGAGAGAATGTTATTAATTCTCTATATACCACTTCGCTATATTGATCTCTGTAGCTAAACATTCCGCGAGCAGAATCTACAGTTAAACCCATTTCTGGTGCTAGTTGTTCAAAGGTTGAGGTCATTTTCACTCCAGTCGATTTTTACATTTATTGCCAAAAGAAGTAAATGGCGTTTGTCTTGGAATATACATTTCTTTTGAAATAACTGTATAACATCCCTCTTGTTTTCCATATGCAATTGCTTTCTTATAATATACTTTAACAAGTCTAACTTTACTAAATCTTAAATGTGCTGCTATACCATACTGTTCTGCATCTTTATATGTAGCTAATATATGAAATCCAATTTTATAAGTGTTCCATGAAGTTCCTATTTTAGTTTCACCAAAATAAGCATCACGTCTAAAATCTTTTTCATTTAACCATTTACCAGTTGAAAGAGATTCTCCAGTAACATAAAAATGAGGAGGAGTTATTTTTCCTTTTCTAATAACTACAGCTTTCCATCCAACTTTCAATTCTGAATTCTTTTTATGTTTTTCAATCTTTGTTCGACTTAAAAATTCTTTTCTTTTTAAAACAACATCTAAACACATTTTTCACTCCAGTACCAGTTTGTTTATTTCTTTTTTTAGTTGAATCTTCATACCTTCTTCAAACATTTTAGTAATCCCGCCAAACTTTTTTCGGGCTATTACTTCTACTAAAATCTCAATAGTTTCTTTAATGGTATTTCTATATAAAAGCAACTCAATTGCTTCAGCGCAACTTTTGTCTCCGGGTACTCCGAATCTATTTTTTGAAACATGAAGTCTTAGTGATTTTGGTTTTTTCATAACTATTACATCCGCTTCATATGTATGAAGTAAGGAATTTGGAACTGGATTTAATCCAGCGCCTGCAATCTTTTTAGAAAATGAAGTTTTAGGTTTCTTAGTTGGCATAATTAAACCCTTTTTAGCAAGAATCTCATATAGATATCTCGACCATCAAACTCATATTTATCAAACATATCATACACCACAAATCGTTTTTCTAACTGCCAAAAATATTCCGCTCTTTCTGGTGTCCAGATTGAAGCATGTGGGCATGATGGTTCATTTAAAAGTTCGGTAGTTAAAAGAATATTTTCGCCTTCAAAACTAGGACTTCTAGTTGATTCATTTAATAACATTTTTGCTAATGTTTCGTAGTTTGGAACTATAATATCAACTAACCCTTCATGTCTAACACATGTAGATACTAAATAAATAAAGTATAAAACTTGTGTAAATGAAATGTGCTCAAGGAATCTATATGCACATATTCTATCAAACTCTGGTCTAAATTTTTCCATAAATTCAAATGCATCACAGTTACAATATAATTCGGCTTGTCTTTCTGTTACGATTGGCATTTTATTTTCTACATAATCTTCAATTTCTTCTGGTGTTGCAGCAGAGAAATATCCAGTGTCTACATTAACTGTTGTAATGAATGAATCTTTTGTATAATCAAGAATTGGTTTTGTTTTACCTGCACCTAAATTTAAAATTAGCATTCGCTCTCCTTATATGTATTCTACGACTATGCTTTTTGTGAACGGTTCAAGATAATGTTTGAAATATCTTTCTTTGTCAATATCATCGGGATCCATTATTTTTAATGTTTGGGATGATATTGTTATCTCTCCATATTCTTTTAAATAGATATTTACCTTACCATCTTTTGCAGGAATTCCAAATAGGGATGCATCATTACTATTCATTAAATTATCTTTAATCCTTTGCAATTTAGTAAATATTATATTTTTAGATCTTGAGTTTAAAATATCACATAACTGAATGTATATAGAATCTATTTTATCATTTCTAAAAGGAATTCCTTTTATAGTTACTTTACGATATACATCTAAACCTAAATATTTTTTTCTATCTATTGATGAAATAAAAATAAAAAAATGTTTTCTCGCATTGAGAGGGATATCTCCAATGCTAGTTATTTTTAATGGTTTCGTTAATAGAATACCATCGTATTGCCTTATCACTATATCATTTGGTTCAATATGATTTTGTCTAATATACTCTGTAATTATTGATTCAGTTGTTGTTCTTAAAAGAGTTGTTAACCTGGGATTTCTCTGCATCATTTTCCCAATTTGAATATTTCTTTCTAGTTTATTATTAATATCAACACCAGAAAGATCTAATCCTAATTTTTTCATTATTGTGTAATGACACGCTTCGATGTCAAACAAGTAAACATTTTCTAAAACTAATTTTAAATTTTTGTTAGTTTCCATAATTTTTAACTGGGTGACCCGTTAAGATCACCCAGTTTTCTCCTCTATTTCATCATGTCAATTATTACTTGATCAATTTGGAGATGATGATTTATATCTGTAACCTCATTCTGTTTCTCAACGAACCAGTCGATAACACTTTGTTTTGTAGTTAGTTGATCAACAGTCTTTGAGATTTGTTTGTAAAGTAATTGTAATGATTCTTTATCACATGGTTCACTAAGCTTCGCTGTAACTGTAGTAATATCAATTTGAGGAACTGCAATATCTTTTTCATTCTTTTTAATTCTTACCATTTCGTATGGAATAAGTTTATCAGATATTACATTACAGAAAACTATAATTAGCCCAGTTCTAATTCCGTAACATTTAGCAAAGATGGTTCCATTTATATCATTGACAATTCTGAAACCATTGTTATAGATTTGCATGTCGATTCCAGGCAAATTCAAAACAGGATGAATATCTGCATCCTCAAAAACTCTCAATACTCTCTTGTCATTTCCTTCACTATCTTTTTCACCGCTTCCATCTTTAACTGCCATAATCAGAGTTTTTCTTGCATCAACTCCACGAATGGCAACCTTGACTTGGTTAATATCAGAAAATTTTAAAACATTTAATTCAAACCATTCAGCTAAGGATGTTGTAAATACAATCATATTATTTATTGATGATCCAGCTTCTCCAGCTGCTGCAGATGTAGCAGAAGAGGGAATAGGCGCTTCCACTGGAATATCAACGCCTTCTACTGGGAATATTGGAGATCCCCCAGTTTCCATTTGTTTAACCATTTGAGTTAAATTCTCATTCATTACTCTTTATTCCTCCCATTTCTTTTTATCTTCTTCCGGATTTGTTCTCCACTCTTTTGGGTCAATTTGGGTGTATGATTCTAATGCAGCTCCAGCTAATGTCATTATTGTTATCAAATGCTCATATGCTTCTACTGGTGCGCTTCCATTATAGTCATACTCTTTACAGTCCAATAGCCACGGTGGTAATTCTTTTTTCCATTTACCACAATAAGCTTTTTCAATTTTATTTAAATATTCTCTTAATAATAAAACGAAACTTGCAATATTCAATGACTTAACTTGTGAATAATTTCCAAATACACATTCTTCATATTCTCGCTCTTTTCTAAAGAGTTCTACAATATCATCTTGACTAGACATATTTCAACCTCGCAAATTCTTCGTAGATTTTATTTACAAAAATCCTTCTCGCTTTCTCCTCAACCCCAAATTCATTTATCATATTTGAAGCTAAGTCATTAATATTAAAACCATTTAAAATTACTTTATTATCAATTACCTGATATGGTTTCTTTATCTTTTTTAGTTTTGGAATATCCTCAAATTTACAAAATATTTTATATGGAGTAGCCATATAGAATCTCTTAACCCTTCCTATTTTTGGCCCGCTTATCATCATAATAATAATTCCATAATCTCTGAAAGTAACATACCCTTTATGTTTAACTATTCTGTATCTGTTTACAATAACTCCATATTCATTTGAGCAATATAATGGAGCCCAAGGAATTTTAGTTCTTCTCTTTCTTTTATCATACTTAGTTAAAAACCACTCTTTCCAATCATCAAAAGTTTTCTTTCTAAAACTGCTATTAATCTTAACTATATTTCCAATTCTATTTCTTGATTTTGTAGAATCTTTTACCAACTCTATTGCATGACTAAATTCTACATCAGCTGGATAATCTTTATTTGAATAAGTATCTTTTCTTTCTTCTACATACCAAGGTTTAGACGTATCTACGTCCATTAAATCCATTTTCAACACCCTTCCAATTTATAGCAATTGCTTCAGAAGTATGAATGCTTTCTTCATGAGTGCATTTCACGATCCAATCACAAATGTCAGTTCTCTTATTTAATTCGTCCGAAATAAACCGAATAGCATCTTCTACAAACATAGGGTTTTCTGCTGCCACTCTGGCAATTTCTTGTTCATCAATTCTTTTAATTATTGGATAAGGAAGAGTTTTAATTCTTGATTCAACACATTCAATAATATCCTCTAACCAAACATAATTTGGTTCTTGAACTTCTACTAAAATATCAGCATATGATCTTTGATTATGGGGGTAACCCTTACTTGATTTATCATTCAAATCATTACATAATTCTGCTGAACATGGACAATAAGATGCATATTGAATTTTAACGCCTTGATAAAATTTAAATTTTTCTATATAGAAATCCCCTAATGCATTTTCATCTTTTGTTTTAAATAACTGTCCTTCAAATTTACAATTATAATAAATTGGGAATGAGTTTTGAGTTAGAATTGATTTTCTATTAATAGGTAAGCTAAATTCAAATTTCATAAAACTAGATGTACTCTCTAGATTATTAGTTAAATCCTGCAATATTTTTTTAATTAAAACATGCTTTAACGGAAGATCTAAATATGGTTTCAATGTTAATAACATTCTTGACATTGAGATCCCTTTTATATTTTCATCCAAATTTGTACGCATTGATACGTTTGCGCTTAATTGATGGAACCCACCATACTTAGACTCCAATCTAAAAGGGACCACAATGTTTTCTACACCAACTTGTCTAATAGGAATTTTAACACTAGGTAAAGTGCATTGAATATCTGGCAAACATTCATTCTCCATTATATCACCTCTTATAAATTAAATTTTGCAATAGCTTCTTCAACTAATCTTTTTTTCCACTCAAAAAATTCTTCTATTTCAGTATTAGATTTTAAACCCTTTTCAATATCATGTTCAAAATCTTCCATACAATGAACTACAAATGTTGGTTCAAAGTATGTATTAGTATCTTCTTTTAAAATATTACTTTCAATATAAAAATCGCGGTCACTTATTTGATATCTTAAACCAACATCTCCACCGCATTCACCGCACTTCTTTTGTTCCATTCTTTTCTCCAGATACATCTAAATTTACTATATCAAACATAATAGGAAATATTTTCTTTAATTTATGTCTTCCTCCAAATGGTGGGGTTAAACTAATTTCTTTTAACGGAACTTCTTTTAAAGGAGGTAATTCTAATATTGGGTCATATGTTTCATGAGAATGAGGATTTTCATCGTATTCATCTTCTTCATATTCATCCTCATCCTCATTCTCCTCTTCCCACATATCATCATCATATTCATCGTTGTCAGGATCATCCCAAGCCATATTAACTCCTTATTTGTGGTCGACTCCAATAACTGTTAAATACGAATTTAACAATTTAACTGATTCCGGAACTGTATCTAATTGTTTTGTCGGATCGAATAAACTTGCTTCAATGAAATTTCTAATATAACTATTTTTCATGTCAATACAATCTGATTTAGTTGTTAGAAATTCATGTAAATTATGAGGAGCATCATGCCCGATCAAACATGCAGTTTCCATTTCTCCACATCTTTGACCGCCCTTATTTTTTCTTCCACCTAAAGGTTGTAATGTTCTTCTAGCATAAGCCCCAATACCTCTTGCAGCTAATTTTTCATCTGCAATATGAACCATTCTAAAGAAATAAATATAACCAACTGCTATTTCATTCATTAGCATTTCTTTAGATAATGGATCAAATACTTTATATTTAAATTTTGTACCTGTATATTCAAATGCTTTTCTTACATCTTCAAGATTACAAGATTCAAATGGAGCTTGAATAACTGTAAAATCGTTTATAAAATTCTCATCTATTGTTTCAGGCAATTGAGAAATGAATTGTTCTAAATACCATCTAGTTTCAGTCTTGTCAATTATAGCAATATAATCGCTTACATACTTTTTAATTCTATCTTGTGGCCAAGCAGGGTCTGTCAACATTTTCAACATATTTATTTTTAGATCAGAGACTGACATTGCTAAATGTAATTCATATAGTTGCCCAATGTTCATTCTTGAAATGATACCAAGAGGATTTATACAGATATCCAAATGGCGACCATCTTCTAATTGAGGCATTTTATCATGAGGAACTATTCTTGAAATAACTCCTTTGTTACCATGCCTATTTGCTATCTTATCTCCCACTTTAACTTTCTTAAAATGGATTCCATATATTTCAACATTAATACCTAAAACTTTTTCTCTCTTTTGTTTATACTTACCAACAAACGAAAATTTATCTAAACTATTTTCTCTAATATATTTTTGTGCTTCGTCTTTTGGCAAATATTCTTTTAATATAGTTTGAAAGTATAATTCTTTATCTTGTTGTTCCTGAACTTTCTTTTTGATCCAATCTGAAAATTCTGGGATATCTTTATTCCATTCATTTGCATAAATGTTTACTTCAGATATTAAAAGATCTTTTTTAGTATCTAAAATAACTGGTTCATTAAATACTCCGGTTGGATCTTCAACATTCATTTTCTTTAAAATTGCATAAGGAGATAAAGCTTTTATTTTTTCAAAAGCTTCTGGTAAAGGTTTATATTTATTTGGATCAATTGAAAGAAGAACTTTATCTGGAGTTAACGTAAATGATAAATCCTTGAAATGGATAGATGTTAAAATATCTTCATTGGATAAACGATCAGATATTACGATTCCATCCTCATAATTGTTTCCATAGTAAACCATAACCCCAGTTAAAAGATTTTTACCAATATTGATACTTCCATTTTTACAATAATTACTTTCTGCTAAAATATCACCAGCTTTAAACTTATCTCCTTCTTTAACATAAACTGTCAAGAAGTCCATATGTTCAACATAGATTTTTCTATAACTTATGTTAAAAACTTCTGTTGACTTATCATCATATACTACTAAAATATTATCGTTGTCAACAAACACTACTGTCCCATCTTTTCTAGCTCGTTTAACAAATTGTGTAAAATCTGTATATAGATTTTCACAACCAGATTTGATTAATGGAATATCAAATTCTTTTAACATAATCGCTTGTCTCATTTGTGATGATGCCATTTGTAATCTAGTTTGGTCATCATTCTTCAAAAATGGAACCATTGACACTGGAACAGAAAATGGTTGTTTTTCACAAATAACATCTGTAAATTTCATATTTTCATCTATATCAACATTCGCAACTAAGTTTTGTAGAACGCCGCAGTTGTCTCGATCAGGAGTATCAACCGGGCATATTCTACCAAACATTGTTGGACAAATATCTCTTAAATGCTTGGGAATATTTTCTCTTTTAAAACCACCCGGGCCGAGAAGACTGCTTCTTGAAAGCATTGTTAATTCATGAACAGGATTAATTGAAAAATCAAACTGAACAATATCCGACACATTACACTCTGATAAAATTTGAGTTGAATTAATATTGAACTTTGGTTGTCTTGCTGTTCTATTTGAAATACATAGATCAAAAATTGTTTTAGACACTTTTCCTAATACTATGTATTCAAAACAACGAACTCTTTTATTTGTGAATAAAGTATCATCAAGATATCCTGTTTTTAGAATCTCAATTAATTCTTCCATAACTGTTGATTTGGTTAGGAATCTCGCTGTTAACCTATCAACTTTTGGAATTAAATTAAGACCATATAGAATATCTTCACCTTTAGATTTAGCAGAATATTTTGAATAGTTTCTGCCTAGCTCTAAAATAAAATCATCTTGACTTTGACCTTTTGATTCCTCAAGATATAATTTAATATCTCCTCTTAAACTTTCATATAAATTTTCACTGGTCTTATCAATTTTTTTATTCATTTCAAATATCTTTGCAACTTCTTCTGGACCATAATATGCAAGCAACATTAATGCAAAATCAACTTTTTTACTAAGGAATGTTACTTTAATTGAAGGGGTTTCTTTTTCTTTTAATATCATAATTGTTGCAACATTACTTCTGAACTTAATGTTTTCCCCTCTTGTTACAATAGGAATATCAAACAACTGAAATAATGGAATTTTTCTTCTTCCATTAATGTAGATATAATTTCCATCAATTAATTTTGGAATAAACATACTCAAATCAATTTCATGTGTACCTTTTCTAATCTTAAGAACTAAAGTTTGTTTGATAGTTTTTGATAGCTCTCCAGATGAGAATCTAGAATCTTTTAAATCAATCTCAACAATTTCAAAACCAATTTCTTCAACTGGTTTTACAATTTCTCTAACATTTTCAAGTAGTTGCTCATAATCTCTTTGTCTAAAGGTGAAGATATTCCAATCTTCATTTATGACTTTTAGGTTTGGGTTTATTATGTTCAAGTTTTCCTCCATTGAAGTTTTTCACTGTTTCATTATAAGTTTCATTTAATCTCTTTAATAAAACATCATCTTCTAAATAATATGCAGTATGCTCTTTTTCAAAACAATTATATAATAGTTGAAGTAACCGGAGGTCCGGATATCTTTTCCAGACCTCCCGTACTTTTTTTAAAATTTTATCTATTCTTTTGGGGTCTCTCATGTTATTTTTTCGCCCTTTAGTATTTTATCCATGATTCCTGAGTAACGCCCTTCATATAAAATACCTTGCAGAATGGCTCGTTTTGGATTTGAAAATGCCATAGCCAAAATCCATGATTCCTGATTAGGTACAGATTGAATTGAATAGTAATCTGGAGCTGTTGTTGAACGATCTTTTAACAATCTCCATTTCTTATAATTTTTCCACATCAATTGTGCAACAACACATTCGTAGTGCACATGATAAATATCTTTGTCATATACTTTAAATAACTTATCAACAATGCTAACATAATCTCTTCCTTTGAATTTATGAAGAAGATCAGATACTGCTGCTAGATCCCCAATAATATCTTTTTGTTTCATCATACTATCTTTATCTGTTTGCCCTTTAATTACAGCAGCACCAGATGTGTGGAAGGTTCTTAATACTAATTGAGTACCTCGTTCTCCCAATGTTTGAGCCGCAATGATTCCAATAAATCTACTGTTAAGACTCTTGTGTAAATCGCCATAACATTTACGACAGACTTTTGGGTTCTTGCATAATATTGGGCTTCTAACATATATTTTATTTCCTACAAGAGATTGACAATTTTCAGGAGTTATTAGAACTAATTGTTTACTAACTTCCATGTATTTATTAACTAACATTCTTGCTTTTCTCTCGCTGGTTACATCTACTTCTAATAGATCAGTAGTTCCACAATCTTCTATTTCATCAATTTGCAAATTAGCACATGTGAATATTAGTTTTCTAGAAAGGTATCCAGAGATTCCAGTATTTAAAGCAACATCTAGAAGTCCTTTTCTGCAACCATATGTGGAATAGAAAAATTCCTCTTGACTTAATCCTTCTAACAATGAATGTTTAATTGGTAGAGGTAAAATTTCTCCATCGAAATTTGAAATAAATCCTCTTGTTAAAATCAATTGCTTAACTTGATCCCAAGAACCTCTTGCTCCTGAGTCAATTGTTTTTGCATATTTGAAATTTTTTCTTAGAGTTTCTAAAACATTTTTATCTGATACTGCAGCTAATTGTTCTCTAAGCTCTTTTCCTTCAAATAGTCTATCTCTCATTTCAGCTGCGCCGGTAACTTCACAATCTTCAAGCGACATTGTGCAACCATAAAGAGTTGCATATTTAAAACCAAGTCTCTTAACACTATCTAAAACTTTAATTGCTACTTCTTTAGGATATTTATTTTTAATATCTGATAAGATATGTATTAGTCTTTTTTTGTCAACTGGTTGTTCGGCAATTGGGTAATCCGCAGGAAGTTGTTTCTGAAATTCAGCTAAACCCCATGAAATTTTTTGACCATTATAATCAACTACTTCACTAAATTCTTTAATATCTGAAGTTAAGAAGTAGATACCCAAAACAATATCTTGACTTGGAATTGTAGTTAAACTCTCATTTGATGGGCTACTTAAATTAGATGATATACAAATTTTTTCTCTAACTTCTTTTTTAGCATCTTCTGTAATAGGAACATAAACTGCCATTTGGTCTCCATCGAAATCAGCATTAAATGGAGAGCAAACCAATGGGTGAATTTTTATTACTTGATCACCAGTTACTTTAATTTTAAATCCCAACATTCCCAATCTATGAAGCGATGGTTGTCTATTTAAAATACAATATTCTCCATCTGTTATTTCTTCACAAATTTTATATAGAACATGATTGTTAGTATCTATACATTGATCTACATAATCAATTGCTTTATTCAATAATTTAAACTTGCCAAGTTCAATAATTCTTTTAGAAATAGGAAGTTTAAAGATTTCCAAAATCATTAAATAAGGAAGTTTACATTCATCTAAATTCAATGTTGGATCTGGAGTAATAACAGCTCGACCTGAGAAATCAATTCTTTTACCAAGAATGTTTCCTCTGATCAAACCTTCTTTCTTTGCCATCTTTTCAAGAATACGAATACATAACTCATTAACTTCTTTTTGAAGTTGTTTATAGTATGTGTAATAAATACTTTTATCTTTTGAAACATCAATAACTGTATCTTTCATAATTTGTTTCTTAGTTAATATTTGAATATAATATCTATTTATCTTATCCATCAACTGACGATTTTCCCCTGCCCCTTTTGATGTTGGCCTAAGATCAGGAGGAAGAACAATTATTTTATCTAGTAATAAACTATCAATATTATCTATAACAATTTTCCATTCTTCTTTACCTTCTGCTAACATATCTTCAGCAATAGTTTTAACTAACACTTCAATTGCTTCAACACGATCATATTTTTTTGCATTCTTAGGCATAGTAGCATCATCTTGTGTAATAATATATTCGTCATCTGTTATACAAAGAACGCTTTTATCATTCTTCATTAAATCATCTAACATCTTCTTCAAATTCTTACCGCCAATATCAATTAGTAAATCATAGAATAAAGGATTGACAACTGGCAACGGTAAAATAATTTTAGCAAATCTTTTTCTTCTTTCATCACTATTAACTATATCAACTCCACACTCAGAACATTTTCCTCCATTCTTTGATACCCCATGATAGATACCACACTGGCATGTGTAGTTTCTGATAGGGCCAAAAATCTGCTCGGAGAATAAACCTTTTGGGTGGAATTTTCTCTTTCCAAATGTTTTTAGAGAGGTGACTTCCTCTAAGTTTTCACAAAATTTGTCATAGTTAAGAATTTTTGGCATTCACTACTCCTTAATCTTAAATTTGTCAACTAAAAAATTCCCAATCTCCAAAAAATGTTGTTTTACTTTAATAGCAATCAAAGCATCAATATCTGGTAACAACTCTTTTACTATATACTTTATTTCATCAACAGACATTTCTGTATCTCTATCTTTTAATGCTGATTGAATAATTCTTAATACTTCTAATTCTAATGA
>Ga0315288_10009891_pt1 | contig 12010 bp, 7 predicted proteins | sample YL17G11_20_MG_FD_203454 | JGI IMG/M metagenome (GOLD analysis project Ga0315288, IMG submission 203454) | Sediment microbial communities from Yellowstone Lake, YNP, Wyoming, USA - YL17G11_20 | ecosystem: Environmental > Aquatic > Freshwater > Lake > Sediment | place: USA: Wyoming | collected...
GGGATCGGATGGGCACACCCTGCTCAGATGGTTCCACTTCCCGGTCTTTGACTTGAGCAAGCTGGACATGCAAACCATCGCGCGCCAAGAAGGGTTCGAGGAGTTCTTGCAGATGACCTGGTTCTGCCACAGCCCGCGCGCGAACTCCCGTCCGTGCGGGGTGTGCAACCCCTGCATCCATACAATGAAAGATGGTATGGGAGCGCGGTTCCCGTTTACCAGCCGCCTGCGCTATCACCTGCGCATCAGGGCGCGGGTCAGGGACTGGCTGCGCAAACATCCGGCGCTGCACGCGCGGGCCAAGCAGCTTCGCAGTAGAGGGGCGAACCTCGTGGGGTGAGGGGGGCGGCTCTCAGTCGGCCAGCCGGCGGCCGCGGCGCACCGTCTCAGCCACCAGCAAGTCGATATCGTCAAAGCTGGTGCGATGGTTGGTGATCGCGGCGCGCAGCATCATGACCTCGTTCACCCGGACCATGGACAAGACGGCCACCCCGTCCTCTTGCAGGCCGACAGCGATCGCCGTGTTCACGGCATCCCAATCGGCGCCGCCGGCGCGGCGATGCGCGTAGCGGAAGCAGACCACACAGGTTTCCGGCGCATTCCCCAATTCCAGTTCTGCGGGGTGCTCCTCAATCCGCCGGGCGAGATGGGCCGCGAGGGCGACGTTTCTTTCAATGGCCTCTGAGAACCGCTGGATGCCATGTTCTTGAAGAGCGAACCAAATGCGCAGGGCTAAGAAGGGGCGGGAAAGCTCGGGACCGAAATCGCAGGGCCAGTCCGCACCGGCCCCTGTGCCGCGCTGCTCACGCCGCAGGTAGTCGGCAGGGCTCGCGAAGGTGGCCCGGTGCAGGGCGCCATCGCGAATGAGCGCGCAGCCTACCGCGTACTGCACGAACATCCATTTGTGAAAGTCGAAGGCGATCGAATCCGCCTGAGAGAGTCCGGCGAGTTTCGGAGCCAGGCTGGGCGCCAGAACTCCGAGCGCGCCGAAAGCCCCGTCTACATGAAACCAGGCGCCGGCTTTCGCGGCCACCCCGGCCAGATCCGCCAGCGGATCGATCGCGCCCGTGCGAACCGTGCCGGCCGTGCCGATGATGACCGCGGGCACGAGGCCGGCGTCTTGATCCGCCGCGATGGCGGACTCCAGCTCCTCCACCCGCAGGCGGCAGGCCGCATCGACGGCCACCAGCCGGAGCGCTTCTGGGCTGAACCCCAACAGACGTGCGGACTTCTGAATGGAACCATGAACCTCGGCGGAAGCGTAGACCCGGAGGCGAGCGAGTAGCTCCCCCCGGTTCACATGGGAATCCTGGCGGAGGGCGCGTTCCCTGGCCACAGCCAAGGAGACCAGATTGGCCATCGAGGTTCCACTCAGCAAGATCCCGGAGGTGGTCTCGGGCATTCCGAAGAGCTCGCGAAACCAGCGGAGGACCGCCCTCTCGACGTGGATGGCCGCATGCTCCCGCCCGCCGCAGTTGGCGTTCATCGTGGCCTCGGCCAGCAGCGCCGTCAATCCGGAGGCGAGACCAGTGCCGTGAACCCACCCGAAAAAGCGCGGATGAGTGTTGCCCACGGAGTAGGGCAGAATCAGCCGCCGGAATTCCTCGAAGACTTCGGCGGCTTCCCTGGGGGCTTGAGGGATGGGACCGGCGAGGGAGTCCAAGAGCTCCTCTGGGACGGGTTGCCAGACTGGCGCGGCCGCACGTGCCCGGGCGTGACTGACCAGGACCTCCACCGCCTGATGGAGAAGCTCGCGATAAGCGTCCCAATCCCGCGGGTCGAGGACGCTGCCCGTGGTCGGATTCCGGGCCCCGGGCGAAGCGGCGCTCATCATGTTCGGGGCATCCTCAAGCCGCGGTGGCGTGCTGCTGGATGCGGGTAATCCAGTGATGGCCGAAGACCAGGGCCCACACAAACTCGTAGGTAAACCACGCCAGTTCTTGCCGGCGCTCGAGGGCTTCAAACAGACCGCGCACGAAACGCCTGTCGATCAAGCCCTCGAACGGGCCGGCCGAGGTCTCCAGGACCTCCGCAAAGGCGCGTAAAAAGCTTGGCTGGCCGAAGGTAGGGACCGGAAGTACGGAAAGCCCGGATTTCGGCCGGTACACCAGCGCAACGGGCACGCTGCGGGTGAGCAACTGTTTCAGAGACCCCTTGCCCTCCCGAAGATGGGTCGGCCAGGTGGTGACCTCGCGGAACGCGAAGGCCAGCAGCTTGGGATCTTGAAACGGGAAGCTCTGCCTCACGCCCGCATTGTCCAGCGCGGCCGCGGCCTTCTCTGAACTTCGCCACGTGCCGCTCACCAGCGCGACGAACTTGGGGCGGGCCGCGGGGGGCGAGCCAGCCGCGACGCGGTCGAGCCAGTCGAGCAGCGCCTGTGCCACCTCGCGCCGGACCCCACGCGGGGCGTGGTAGGCGATTTCACCCAGCGGATTCAAGACCACCCGGAAAGCCGGAAAGGGCCACAGCGCGCAACGCCGCACGATGCGCAGCACGTTTTCGGCGCGCCCCGGCCGGGCCCACAGGCGCCCCGCGCGATACACCCAGCCGGCGGTTTTGCGCGCCACCGCTGGCACCCGGTACAGCAGCCGGGCTTGCTTCCATTTCTCCAGGCCTCCAAAGACCCCGTCGGCGCCGGTGCCGTCCAACACCACGTCCTCTTCCGGGAAGGCCTCCAGGAGCTGCCGCGCCAGGGTCCAGGTCGGCATCATGGAGAAGTCGTTGGCTGGGGTGTAGGCATCGAACATCTCGGACAGATGCGTCATGGCGTCCTCCGGCCGGTACTCGAAGGCGCGGAACTCAAGTTTCAGAGCGGCGGCCATTTGACGCGCATTTTCGGTTTCCAGGTCCCGCGGTCCCCGGCTGGAGTGCGCCAGCACGAATTCCTGCCAACCCATTTCCGCCGCGCGCGCGGCGATCAGCCCCGAATCGACTCCCCCGCTGAACAGCACCACGCCGCGGCGGCGTGGGCAAGCGCGGCGCATGGCGTCGTCGAGCAGTTCCGCCACGGCGTCGATCCGGGCCTCGTCGGAAGCCGCCCCGGCCGGCGAGGCGCCGCCGGCGTCTTCCAACAGGGGCGCCGGAGCCTCTTGCGAAGCGAGGCTGGCCACATCCACCGTGAGCGACATCCCCAACGGGATCCGGCGGATCTCCCGCCAGGGCGTGTAGGGCCCCGGATGTGCGCCCAGCTCTAACTGGCAGAGCAGCCAGCGCACGTCGAGCGACATCCCGGGCCGGATCAGCAACCGGGGGTCGTCTGAGAACCACCAGGCTTCCGCGTCACGGCGATGGTAGACCTGGCGCACGCACGCGAGCGGCGCCGTCACAGACAGTTTGTCTTGCGCCAGAGTCACCACCGCGTCCGCATCGTCCCCAAGGCGAATCGTGATCGTCCGCGGGTCCGGCGCTACAGGGCCTGTTTCCCCCGCCAGCGCAGGCCGCACGCCCGGGCCGGCCCGGTGCGCCACGCGGTACAGGACGCACCGCCGTCCCGCGACGGGGAGGTCAAAGACCAGGCTGGCGGTTTGCTGCGGCCGCAGCTTCGGCAGGACACTTGCCTCCCCCAGGCGCGAGGTAATTCCAAGCAAAAACCGAGGCATAGCCGAACTTCCACTATACGCCCCGCCGCCTCCGTACGAGCTGTTTCGACCAGCCCACTTGACAGCCCCGGGGGGGGCCGGGATGATGGGTTTCTAGGGGAAGATCTCCGGACAGCCGCGCCGCCCGCGCCCCGTGTCCGGGAGGTAGGAGAGCAATTCCGAACACGCCCCGAACAGCTAGGGGGGAGGCTGCGGCCCCCTGGCCCAGGAGGTCAATGACATGACCAGCTCGATTCTGTCTGCCCCCCTCACCGGCGAGAGCGTCGAGCGGAGACAGTGGGTGATTCTGGCAGCCGCGGTGTTCACCGCCGCACTCGTCGTTCGTCTCGCCTGTTTCACTGGCCTGATTGCATCGGATGATCTGGGCTATGCCGGGTACGCCCGGCAAATCTCTGAGGGAACCTACCGGCTGGAACCGCATCATTACGCCATGCGGTACGGCGTCATCGTGCCGCTCGCGGTGTGCTATGGCTTGTTCGGTATCCACGAGTGGACTACGGTGGCGCTACCGTTGCTCTGTTCGTCGTTGGCCGCGGCGTTGGCGGCACTGGTAGCAGCACGACTGGCCGGGCTGTCGGCAGCGTGGGTCACCGGACTGCTTATGGTCACGTTCCCGGTGGACGTGCGGTATGCCAGCGTTCTAGTGCCGGAGTCATTTTTGCAGGTCATCTTGCTGGCGGCAGCATTGCTGTTCCTGTGCGCCGAAACACGGAATTCTCGCCTCCTCGGGTTGGCCGCGGGGGTCCTCCTCGGGCTCGCCTATTTGACCAAGGAACCCGGGGGATTCGTGGCAGTGGCTTTTTTTGCCTTTGCGCTGCTGCGGCGGCAATGGCGCTTGGCGTTTGCGCTAGCAGCGGGCGTCGCCTTCGTGATGGCAGGGGAATTGGCTTGGTATTGGAGCCAAAGCGGCGATCCGCTATTTCGGCTGCATGCTATGGCCGTCCCCAAGCGCAGTGCCCTGGCGGTCGCGGCCAATGCGGGTCTCTCCTATCGGCTCTGGAAAGCCTACCCACGGATGATGCTCCTTCCTAACGTCCATTTCGGATTGCACTCCCTGGTGGCGCTAGGACTAGCTGCAATAGCAGTGCTGCGTGGGAAGTCGTTCAAAGCGCCCTGGGTGCTGCTGTTGCTCTGGGCAATATTGCCGTTCTTGTACTTGAATTTTGGGACCTACAATCTTAGTTACTATCGGGTGCTCCCGCCGTTCCCACGCTATATCAGCCTCGTATACCCGCCGCTGTTTGTGTTGGCCGCGATGGTGTCGCTCGGGTGGGCGGGCGCCCGACCGGCGCCACGGTGGTTGGTTCGTATGACCCTAGCGGTGATCTGCGTAGTGGGGATTTCGTGCGCAGCTAGGACACGGGGGACCGGTTACAGGGCCGAACACGTCCAGCGCCTGAAGGAAATCGCCATGGTGGCCCGCCGCCACAACCATCAGATCTGTGAGTTTGGGGGGAGGGACGGGATAGCATGGCGGCGGGTGCTCCAGATCGTAGCGCCGGATAGAATTGGGTGTTCGGGGCCCGTGACGCTCCAACTGGCGCCCGATGCAGATGGCCTGCCAATGAGCAAACCGCGGCTCAACGGCACACCATGACCTGGATGATTGGGATTGTTCCCCGCGACTAGGCCCGGCCATGCACCAGCAACGTCCGCTTCGAGTTCTCGCGCTGCTGGAGGCCTCCACCGTCACCGGACCGGCCAAGAACCTGATGGAATTCGCGCGCCGGGCGCGCCGCCCTGAAGGCGCCCTGCCGGCCGTGGAAGTGTTGATCGCCACCTACCTGCGCGGCGCCGCTCCTGAGCCGAATCCCCTTATGCGGGCCGCGCAAGAGGCCGGGCTCGCGGTCGAAGTTATCCCCGAGCGAAGGCGCTTCGACCTCGGGCTCCTCGCACAGTTGCGTGCGCTGGTGGACCGCCACCGGCCGGACATCCTTCAGTCGCACCACTGCAAGTCTCATTTCCTGGTCCGGCTGACGGGCCTGGGGCGGACCCTGCCCTGGGTCGCCTTTCACCACGGCTATACCGCGGGCGATCTGAAAGTCCGCTGCTACAACCAGTTAGACCGGATTTCGCTGCCGGCCGCCCGGCACATTGTCACCGTCTGCGGCGCCTTTGCGGCCCAGATCCAGCGCTACGGCATCCCGGCCCAAAGAATCTCGGTCCTGCACAACATGGTCCATCCGTTCCGCCCCCCTACGCCGGAGTCGGTTTCCGCCCTCCGGGCCCGCTATGACTTACCGGAAAACGCGGCCGTGGTGCTGGCCGTGGGCCGCTTGTCGCGCGAGAAAGGTCACGTCGATCTGATCGAAGCGGCCGCCCGGCTGCGGCGCCATCATCCGGACCTGCCGTTACGGGTGGTGCTGGTGGGGGAAGGGCCCGAGCGGGCGGTCATCCAGGCCCGGGTGGCTGCGCAGGGCTTGGACGGGGCGGTGGTTCTATGCGGGCATCAGGCCGATGTGGCCCCGTTCTATGCGCTCGCCACGGTGGTCGCGCTGCCGTCGCACAGCGAGGGGTCCCCGAACGTCTTGTTGGAAGCCATGGTGGCGGGCATCCCGGTGGTGGCGACGGCGGTGGGGGGGGTCCCGGAAATTGCCACCGATCAGGTTACGGCGTTGCTGGTAAGCCGGGGGAACCATCAGGCCATGGCGGAAGCGCTGGCGCGCCTGCTTCGGGAACCGGAACTGGCGCGCCGCCTGGCCCGCCAGGCCCAGGCGGAGGTCCTCGCCCGCTACACGCCGGAGGCCTACCGCCGGACGCTGACACAGCTCTATGAGCGCGTCCTCGCCGGTTTGGCGCCCTCCGGGCCCTGAGGCCGGCCGCCCGGAGCTACGGTGCGTACGGGGTCAGCCCCTGCCGCCACTGCACGTAGGCTATGGACCAGCGGTACTGCTGCGAGAACATCTTGCCGGAGTAGTTGCCCCGGCAGGTGCCGGAATTGCACTTCAACCCCACGAATCCGGTCCCATCGGAAGTCAGGTTGATCGTCGCGCCGCCCTTGGTCGAGCAGACCGTGATGTGGTCGGCATCCACGACGCCCTTGACGTACACATTCTGATTGCTCACCAGGCCGCCCGGCAAGGTGTAGCCTCGCAGGGTTTTGATGTTGAGCTGGTCGTCCACCGAGAGGCCATGGGCGGTGATGGTAAGCTGATCGTTCGAGGCCGTGCCACCGAAGCGCGGCCAGCGGGGGAGGGCCTGGAACCACTCGTCGCCGCGCTGACGGTACAGATCGTCCCCACTGTACCAGTAGTACCAGCCGGAGGCGGGGATGATGAGGCCGATGAGTTCCGTCCACGCCCAGCCGTCCGTGTCCGCGCAGCCGTAGGCGCATCGCGTCCCCCAGTTCGCCGGATTGTAGACCATCTTCTTGGTCGTGTCATTCCAGGCGTTTGCCCAGATCCAGTCGAGGCCGATCTTGATGTACCTGGGTACGCGCTGATCGCCAGTCAAATCGAAGTATTGGATCAGCGCCCGCATCGCCAAACCGTCCCAGTAGATATGCTGGTAGGTCCAGGTGCCGTCCCGGAACAACTCATCGAACATGGCCAACAGGTTCTCGGCGGCCCTGAGCAGCTTCGAGTGGCGGGTGCCCGTGACGCCTTCGTAGTTGACGTATGTCTCCAATAGGTACGCCGTCTCGCGGATGGTCCAATCCCAAGGCCAACCGGCAGTCCCGGCCATGGCCTGGCGACTAGACATCAAGGTTATGGCGACCCTGTTCCGCATATCGCAAGAGGCGCAACTGCTCTTGATGCCTGCGCTGAACGCCTTATACCCCGCAATCCCGCCATTGTTGGCCAGCACATAATCACGATACCAGTTGTTGAGGTAGTCGGCGCAATTGTTCCAGTTTGCGTTTCCGGTGTACCGAGCGATTTGCCGGAAGGTCCAAGTGCCATCGTAGAACCAGATGCCACTCTCCACTCCGGAGCTCACCGGGCCGATGGAGGACGCCGCCGTAGCGTAGCTGGTCGGATCGCACCAGCGCAGGGACAGCGACGTAAGGGAAGTCTCCCAGGTGGCGAACTGAGGGAGGGTCGGATAGCTCGCCGGCCGTTGGCTCGGCACGGGCACCAGTTCCTCGACGGTGAGGGGAATGGCGATTGTCTCGTCCGGGGTTTCTCCTATGGCATTAACGGTCGCCGTGATTGTCGCTGCCCCCAAGGTAGCAGTCTTGCTAGCAGTGAAGCGGAGCATGAAAAACGATGCGCCATTGCGAGAGTACCACCCAACCACAGGAGTTGTGACCGCCGGGCAGAGGTCTCGCTCACACCACACTTCATAGGTGACACCCGCCGGTACACCTGAGAGAGTTAATAGATAGGTAGGCCAAGCACCATCAGGAACAGGCCCATTGTCCATGCCCCGGCCCAGCCGGTGCGTTCCGGTTCCGGCGTCGGTGATGTTCACCTGCCAACCGACCGGATCGCAAGCGGCCCCGCCATAGTAACCGAACCTGAACGTATCGCCCGATATGTCGCAGACGTAGTATTCCAACTTGTTGGTCAAGCCACCGGGCAATGCGCCACTGCTGGTCAGCCGAACACTCTGGCCGTTGGAGAGGGTATGGCCGGGGGCCGTTACCACGTCAGTCGCGGGGTTCACCGTAAACGTGCCCTCGTTCTGGCTCCACTCGTGCCGGATCTCTACCCAGGACGAATAGCCACGGTAGATGTGGGAAGCACCCACCTTGAAGTGAATGCGGTGCTCGTAGGCGCCAAGCCAGATCGCGCCCGCGAGGAGGAGAACGAGGAGGCGTCTCATTGCGTCACCACGAATCCGCCCGAGCCGGCGTATATGGCATCCAACAGCAACGCCACCGCTGGCCGATTCGCCCGGTCTGTCGTCCCCCCTGAGCCTTTGGTCACCTGGTAGATGCCGTCGCCGTACTCCGCCATGACTGCCATACGCGCCTGAGAGCCGAAGTTCATTCGAGCGGCCGTGATGTTGTTGCTGTTCTCAGCGCGCATGGTTACATCATACTGCATCCCTCGCACGATGACGACCGGGGTTAGTAGAGGCATGGTGAAGCGGCTGGCGCTGGCCGCTGTCTCTGCGCAGTTGTACACAGCCGTCGCGCCGATCTCAGTACCGGTCGAATTGTAGATCCTGCCACTGTAGGCGCTGCCCGCAGTACATGCGGTCGCCCCAAACCAGTAGATGGCGGCGACCCTGCCGGTGTAGGCCGAACTCCCGATGCGGATGCCGTACTCGCTCTGCGTCGAGCCGGAGTTGTAGTTCGTGGCGGTGGCCGCGTACCCGTCCGCGAACCCAGGGTGGCAGAGCGGGTACTCGACTCCGCCTACGGTGATCGAGGCCCACTGTGAGCCGGAGCTCTTAGATCCCCACGTCCCGGCGTCCTTGGTGATCCTGTACCCCCAATAGAAGTAGTGCGATAGGTTTGCCCCGTACGCGATCTGGAGATTGCCTGCCGTGCCGGTGAACTGGAACACCAGGACGACCAGATCCCCCTTGGTCGCCCCGAACGCGGTGAAGGCTTCCGAGTACTCCGTCGCAGACGTGACTGCGGCGCGGGTGGTGGTCGCGTTGGCATGGTACAGAGTCCCGGTTGGCTGCCCCGTACCGCTGTCCACGGTTTCTATCCGGATATCAACCGACTGCGACGTGGTGACCGTCCCGGTTCTCCAGCCCACGCCAGTGACGTCGCCCGTGGCGGGCATGTGAAACACCATCGCACACACGTCATTCGCCGCGACCGCGTTCAGGACGCAGGTGGTGAGCGTGGAGTTCTGCCCGTAGATGGTGGGATAGCTCAGGTAGGCGCGGGAAATCTCCTGCAACTGGCCCAGCAGCGGCCCGGCCAGAAGGAATGCGGTTATGCCCGCAGGCAGTCGGGTCAGGATTCGCCTCATTGCGTCCTCCGTACTGTGAAGCGCAGCCAGATCAGTTCCGCGGTTGCCGCCAGGGTGTCCCCGGCGTCCGTGGCGTCGCGGAAGAACTTGAACAGCAGCTCCTCTCCTGCCGCGCAGCCGGGGACGGCCAGCCCCGTTAATGGCGTCACATCATTCCACTGTAGCGCAGTCGCCTTCGCGGTGTCGGCCGTGAACTTCTGGACCGCGTTCCACGCCGGATCCCCGGTCTCGCCGTCGGCCACGCAGGCGGTCTGGATCTGCCACACCACGGCACCACTGGTGGCCGTGGTGCGCCAGCGCGCGTCCACGTCGATAGCGCCCGTCCAGTCGGGCGGCAGTGGGAAGTGGTATTGCACCGGCTGGGCCGCTCCGGCGCCGTTCTCGGCGAACGCCAGCGTGCCGTATGTGGTGTTCGTTCCGCTGACGCATTGCGCGGAGGGGTAGTTGCTTGAGGGCAGCGCGAACCCGGTCGTGGCGGCGCCCATCTGGCAGTTGGCCGCCGGGAAGCTCAGGTAGTCGGTACGGATGCCCGCGCCCGCACTGCTGATGCAGTCGGTCCAGGCCCCGTTCTGGTAGCAGCGGAACTTGTGGGTCGAGGAATTGTAGTACGTGTCTCCGTCAGCGGGCGAGGAAGGATCTGAGGTGGCGCTGCCCGCGTTCAGGCCCGCGCTGGCCGAAGTCGGGGAAAAGGTCTTTTTGCCGGCGAACGTCTGGGCCGTGGTGGAAACCACGCCCCGGGCGCTGGCCCCGGCCTCGGGCAAGTTGAAGGTGTGCGTATCGCCGGCGCTGGCGATGCTGAAGTTCGTCCCGGAAGCGCCGGTGACGAAGGTCTGGGCAGTCCCGGTCTGGCTGTTTAGCGACGTGATCCCGCCCCCACCGCCGCCCCCGCCCACGGTGTCGGCCCGCACCCAGGAGGCCAAGGCCGTGTTGTAGGCCAGCAGCAGCGACCCGCGGGGGACGATGGTGACGTTGCTCCCGCCCAGCCGCAGGTTGGAGTTGGCCAGGAAGCTTTCGTCCTGAAGGGTCACGGAGTAGCTGGCGCTGTTGTTGGAAATCAACAGCAGTTGGCCGTCCAGCCCGTCCGCGATGGTCGGCGTGCTGGTCAGGGCGTAGTTGCTGTTGGGATCGATCCGGACGTTCAGGGCATCCGCCGTGATCGAGCCAGTGGCCGCGTCGATGGTCTGCACGGCGGAGGGCGAAAGGGTGAGGTGAGCGGTCCAGGTGGCGGCGCTTCCGTCCGTCTTGAGGAACTTGCCCGGGTGGCCGCTCTGCGCGGGCAGCGCGCACTGCTCCACGATCGCCTGCGCGGAGCGCAGCGGGCTCATGTAGTGCGTGTTCTCAATCCCGTTCTCCGCTTCCTCCTGCGTCGCCAGCGCCACCGCCCCGCCTCCCAGCCCCAGCCCCAGCCAGGTGTTGGTGCTCGTACAGCCGAACAGGTTCTTGCCTGCCTCCATCCCGGTGTGGAAATACAGATCACCGACCGTGCAAGTAGCCGGCAAGTTGCCGCCGGTTTGCACCGGCCGGGTAAAAGGGGCTTGGCTGAAGTCCACGTTTTTGGACTGGCGGCCGAGATTGACTTGGGTCTGCGGCGGCGCGGCTGGCGCCAGCAGCAACAAACTCAGGGGTAGGATCGTAGAGCGCATGGGTAGCTCCGCAGGCATGTCCTGCGCGTTTCCATGGTAGGCCACCGGTTCTCCTCCGCCGCGCGGGGGCGGCGGGCAAGTCCCTGCATTGCGAACAGAAATAAATCCGCCTCCGGGGTGAACGAAACGGTCTCCCGGACGGTTGGGTGTATACTGGGACCCAGCCAGGAAGCGGCAACGAAAATGCGGGGTTATGTCGGCAGGGAAGGCGCACACGGGGGGTAGGACCGCTCTGATTTGCCAGGCCGATGAGCCGCTGAACCGCTTCGGGCTGGCGCGGTGGCTGGCTTCCTTCACCGATCTGGCGGCGCTCATTGTCGTCCGGGACCCCAAACGGCGGTGGTGGAGGCGGGTCCGCCGCGAGATCCGGAGAACGGGTGGGCTCCGTTTCCTGGACGTGGCGGCCTTCCGCCTCTACTACCGCGTTTTCCTGGCCGCCCGGGACCGGGCCTGGGAAAAGGCGCGGTGGCAGGAACTGGAACGGAAGTTCGGACCGCTTCCCGGCAGCACCAGGATCCTCGAGGTGCAGACGCCGAATGCTCCCGCGGTGGCCCAGCTTCTATCCGAAACCCGTCCCGAGCTGATGATCGCGCGCTGTAAACACATCCTCAAGGCAGCCATTTTCAGCTTGCCCTCGCGAGGGACTTTCGTGATGCACCCAGGCATCTGCCCGCAGTACCGGAACGCGCACGGCTGCTTTTGGGCGCTCGCCCGGCGGGACCTGGACCACGTGGGCCTGACGCTGCTCAAAGTGGATGCCGGCGTCGATACGGGCCCGGTGTACGGCCACTACCGCGGCCGGTTCGATGAGCGGCGGGAATCCCATGTGGTGATTCAGCACCGCGCGGTCTTCGACAATCTCGACGGCCTGCGGGCCAGACTGTTGGAGATC
>Ga0315288_10009892_pt1 | contig 12010 bp, 18 predicted proteins | sample YL17G11_20_MG_FD_203454 | JGI IMG/M metagenome (GOLD analysis project Ga0315288, IMG submission 203454) | Sediment microbial communities from Yellowstone Lake, YNP, Wyoming, USA - YL17G11_20 | ecosystem: Environmental > Aquatic > Freshwater > Lake > Sediment | place: USA: Wyoming | collected...
GTTGATTCCCATCTTCTTGAAGACGTTGACATTCTCCTCAGTCACCTTGCCGAGAAGCCGGGAGGATAATTCCAGGTCGATGCCAGCGCCACGTGCAACGTCTTGCGCCAGGGCGAAGCGGCTCATAGCTTCTTCTGCATTACCCGTCTGGGCCATGAGGAGCGACAGAGATTGTCGGGCGGCATCGTCTGTGAAGGCCATCTTTTGGGCTGCCGTAACAGTGGCATCGAGTTTGCCGCTGTAGTTGGCCCAGGACGCGCCTGTGTTCTCTACGGCCTTTTGCAACTTGGCGACGGATGCCTCATCCGCAGCCGCAGCCTTAACGAAATCAAAGGCGGCGATAGCAATGACTCCCAAGCCTGCCGCGCCTGCCAGCGCCCCCACCTTGAGGGCGGTGCCCATTGTGTTACCGAGTCCGCCGGCCTCCTTCTGGATGCCCTTGAGGACGCCCGAAGCTTTGTCCGATGCCGATATCAAAATCTCCAACTTAGCAGCCATCGGAATTCTCCACAGATAATGCCAACGGTGTTATGATTGCAGGCCAGAAGGTGCAACGATGTACGAATATCGGGTTATCGATACAGGAACTAGAGCCGGTCTCGAAGTCGAGATCAACAAGCGGGCCAAGGAAGGGTGGGAGGTTGTCACTGCCTACTATGACGTGAAGGTATTCGGTCTTTTGTGGGTCTTCGGCCGCCGCCATGTAGTTGTCTTGCGAAAGGCGATTCAACTCTAGCCCCTCCTATGCTTGGCCACTTCCGCCTCGGCCTCGTACAAGAGCATGAGGTCGTTGAAGACGTGCCGTGGCATGTGTCGCAAGTGGCACCAACAGAAGCCCGTCACCTTCATAGCTACGGCGTAAGAGTCTAGGTCTTTCGGGAGCGCCGTTCCCTTCTCGATGGCCCGGTAGAGACGGTTGAGGATTTTTTTTCGTCAGTCTCCGTCCTCATCGGGTTGAGCTTGTTCACCTCGACGAGAAGGATGCCCGCCGTCTCCCCCGACAGGTGGTTGATCATCTCCGGCGTCACGGGGATGGGCTGGTTGGAGCCGTTGGTGAAAGACCACGCCCGAATGACCGTCCCGAGGATGGCCTTACCCGTCGCCAGGTTGCCGGTAGCGATGCTCCCGCCCGTCTGGTCTTCGATGTCCGTCAGGTCGCCCAAGGACAGAAAGCGTTTCACGTCCACCCATTCGCCATCCCCCAGGTCTACTCGGTGGAGTTCCTCTTCCAGGATGAGGTGCCGACTCATTAAGCCTCCTTGCCCCACAGGGCTGCTAGCTCGCCGAACCTGGCTTGATCACAGCGATGGTCACGGCCTGATCCACGTTGATGTAGACCTTCCCTACATCGGCCCCCGATGGCTGGTTGAAGACACCTGTGGGGAAGGGGCCGAACAGTCCATCGCTTGAAGCGATCAGTGTAGTTACCTCGTCAGCCACAGCCAACGCCTCCGAGAGCACCGTAATTGGCGTCTCAAACACGATATTGACCGTCGCTGTGGCACCAGTCTTGATGATTACCTTTTCGACTCCCGTGTTCACGAACATGGCATCATTGGCGGCTGATACCGCTGCGTAGGACAGAACCGTGCCAAGGCGACTAGAGACTTGCGTCGTCAGGTCAGTTCTTGCCATCGTCCAACTCCTTTACTGCCGCTCTCGCTACGGCCATGCGAGCCTCTGCGTTGGCCTTCCGGTCGGCGGCTTCCTGCTGGGCCTTGTCAGCCGCAGCCTGTGCCCGCTCAGCGGATTCCTTGGCCGCCTTCGCTGCTTGTGCGTTGGCCTGCGCCTTGGCTGCCCGCTGTTGTTCTAGTAGGGACTCGTCCTCTTTCTGATCAGGCGTCCGGTAGAGGCCGGATGCGAGCTTGGCCTGGTAGAGCTCGGGGTCCGGCTCCTCATGGTCGCTGGCGGGCCAGCCGGGGTAGGGGTCGCCGCCCTTCCAGATGAGCAGGTTCGTCTTCTTCTCTGTTGCCATGCTCATGCCTCCTTACGGGATCGCCGCGAACGAATTGACGACCACGAACTGCGCTACCTTGCTGCTCGTGATGTCATAGACGCCTTCGAGCTTCATTTCTAGGGTATCCTGGCCCTCGCGCTCGCCGAACGGCCCCATGAGCGAACCCTCGGCGTGCTCGCCGCACAGGTCGATGGTGATCTTCTTGGTGCCGCCGCCAAGGGCCGAACCGAGAACCTCTAGGCGAACGAACCGCTTAGAGCGGTCCCTACTCTTCTCCTGCTCCGCGTCGGCGACGCTGGTGAACTCGAAGAGCATGGTGAGCTCGAACTTGGCACCCTGACCGAACCTGTATGCGCTGAAGACGCCCGTGCTCGACGGCGGGCCTGGGACGAGTCCGGTCGTGACGTCAAGATTCATGTCGACCATGATCCCAGCCTTTGGTGTCACGCCCAGGTTAGCCCAGGTGTCGTCGATGGCGAGGCTCAGCTTGTCGCCGAGCGCGGGCTCCCATGCGGTGGGGACGCCGATGCCCCCCGTAAGCGTGGAATCTGTGACCTGACGCCCGACCAGTGAAGCCTTGAACTTCATTGCCTCACCGATGGTTCGCGAGATGTTGAAGCTCTTGCAGAAGACGTACTCAATCTCGCGCTCGTATTTGGTTGTGCCGTCATCGTTCACGGCTTCGACGGTAAATGTATCTGGGGCGGCATCGTCATCAGGGTCGAAGAGGAACGTCCATGTCTTGTCTGCCCCGCCGCCGGCGCCAGTCTGATCGCCCAGAATGCCCATCGCCAAGAAGTCGGGGAACTCCTCAAATGTAAGGTCGCTGGAGTAGGACATCTCCGCGCCCCTGGCGACGACGATACTGTTGCCACCGTAGGGCACGAGGACGCCGACGGGGTAGGACGGTCTGTAAATCTTCGAGATCTCGGTGAGTTCCAGATCGCCTATCCAGCGCCGCGTTGCGGCGACGGGTGACCCTCGCGCAACGATGGATTCCTTGCCACGCTGGGCCAGTCTCATAGGATAGATTGTCGGCATTCGTCATTCTCCTTTCTTTAAGCGAATGTCCGCGGCCCTTGAATCTGAACGGTGAGTAGGAAGTCGATGCCCGTGTAGTCTTTGCCGCCGTATCTGATTGGGCTGGCCTCTTCCGCATTCGGCCCGGTGATCATGGTGGCCGTGCCAGCCAGGGTAAGGTCACTATCAAAGGCGTCCACCACAGCCTCCCGGAAGGCATCGACCAGATCGGCGGCGCGATCCAGCGCCTCATCAGTCACCAGAAGGCTTAGGCGCACGGTGTAGGTCTTGATCCGCAATCCAGATGATCCCCGCTTTACCTCCAGCGCAGGCGGGATGACGATAAAACAGGGCGTATCCTGAACTTGGGCCGGAGGGGTTTCGTAGACGCGGGTAATGGAAACACTAGCGGGCTCAGCTAGGGAGATCGCTCCCAGGATTGCGGCGATCCTTGCTCGTGCGTCTCGCCAGGCCATTATTTCTTTCCCCATTGTGTGCTATAATCAATAGCGGCAGCACCGCTCGGAGCGGCCTGCCGCATGGCACCGAGAAAGGAGTTTTCCCGATGCAACTTCAGTTTATCATCCCCGAAGAATGGCGTCCTATCCCCAACTACGAAACCTACTATGAGGTTTCCACTTGGGGTCGCGTGAGGCGTCTTCTTCCATCGCAGGGCACTCGCCCTGGCCATATCTTGAAGCCATGGCTGGAACATGGATATCCGAGGGTTACCCTGTCGCATCCTCAGAAACCATGCCGCGATTATGTTCATCGGTTCGTTGCCCTCGTTTTCCTCACATGCCCACAAGGAAGCCTTCAGGGATTTGAGGTGAACCACAAGGACGGCAATAGAGCGAATAACTCTGTTGCGAATCTTGAATGGTTGCCCGTTCCGGAACACAAACGGGTATCCACGGCACAGGGTCAAGTCGCGAAGGGCGAAAAGCAACATTGCGCCAAATTGACCCCCGAAGCGGTGAGGCGGATTCGGTCGCTTCGGGGCAAAGTTTCCCAGGCAAAGTTGGCCAGAGAATATGGCATCTCCCGGGGAACATTGAGCGTTGCCCAGAGACACAAAACCTGGCGTCATGTCTAGTGTGCCCCCCAAGCCTTTTCAACCGCCGCCGCCGCCTTTTTCAAGAGTCCTGGGAAGTGTTTACTGGTCGCCTCAGCAGCCTTTGCGAACATAAACACGCCCTTCGTGCCGTGCGTCTTGATGGCACTCCTCAGTTTCCAGCCCGTCTTCGGGGCCATGCCGTGGGCCAGACCCCATTTCTCGATAGCCTTGAATGGCGGCCCTTTGCCCGGCTTCCTGCCTTCCTCTATCACGCGGGCGATACCTTTCATGCTCTGAGCTGGTGAGATGCGGGCCTGGAGTGCGACGCCGGCGCCGCCAAACTCGAACTTCGAGGCTTTGCCGATAGTTCCCTTGTCGCCGGCGTGGGGCTTGGCGGAGATTTTGAGTTCTGCCCAGGCGTACTTCCCCGCGTCCTCCACCATCTCCTTTACGGGGTCGGTGACGTGGCCCAGCTTCAATATCAGGGCGTCCAGACCCTTGACGTTGACGGTCAATGATTCACTTGGCATGGTCAGAGGCTCGGCACCTTCGCGTACTGCCGCTGGATATCCCACCAAAGTAGGTTCAATCGGGACGACTGTTGGATCACGCCCTCGATGTTCTGGAGAGCGAGGGTGCCGCCTGCCTGCTCTAGATCACGCAAATAGCGCACGATGCCGATAGTCAGCTCCTTGATGGCGTTCGGTACGGCCGGCCACCCGAACTTCGCTGTCACCTGCACGGCCCGCACCTGGCTCGGCCAGATGGATAGGACGCTGTTATTGGGTACGATCTCCAGATACTCCCACGGCCAGACCTCGGGCCCCTTGTCCGCGTTGTGGGGCCCGACCCAGAAGTGGGTGTTGATGGTCAGGGTTTCGTTGCTATCGGTGAAGTCATAGTCAGCGTTCAGGTCCACTTTCACTACGAGGCCGGTGGTACTGGCGATGTCCGGGAGCCAGAGACGTGTGTTCCCATTTCCGTCGAAGGTACGGACGACGACCGCAGCATCTTGGGTGAAGAAGCGGTCGAGGCGTATGTCGATGAAGCGCGAGATGGCCTTGAGTTGATCCAGGAGCGCTAAGTCGTCATCCCCACTCGTCTTGCCGACGCGCTGCTTATACTCGTTCACATCCGCGTAGGGGTCAGTAACAGCGGCCGTCATTTAGCGCCTCCGTACCGTGTAGCATCCCATCGGGCAGTGAAGGAGGCCGCGAGCCGGACTAAATTCGAGCGGCGTCCCGCACGCTGGGCACGCCGTAGGGACTTTGTCCCGTTCTAGCCGTTCAAGCTCGCGGGCCTCCTTGATAATCTGCCCGAATCCGCCGTAGTCAGCCATTAGCAGAGCCCCACCATCGGCGACATGATCTTGTAGAGCTCGGCCACCTCTGCCGCTGTAAACGCCTTGCCAGTCAAGAAGACAGGCGGGGCAATTCGCCCGTGGAACTCGAAGGTTGGCGTAGCAGTCACACCAGCACAGCCGACAGTCAACGGTGTCGCGCCAGGGATCATGTCAGTCCATGCGCCTGTGACCGTAGAACTCGTCACAACAGAACCGTTGACATAGAGCGCGACGCCTGGGGTAGCTGCCACGCCGTCATAGGTCGCCACGACGAACTGCATGGCCCCCTTCGTGATGGCAGTGACCGCGCTGATGGTGATGCAACTCGCGTTGGCGGTGTCGTCATACATCTCGAAGTCGAGCTTGCTGGCGGCGTCGAGCCAGAGACGGTATTCGCGGTCGGTGCCCGCAACGTCATACTTGGCTATGATGGCGTTGTTGAGAACGGTGGTAGGCCGAATCCATGCGCCGAGGCTCATACCGCCCGTGCCTGCAAAGCTGAGGTCGGCGTGGTCGAGGCCGGCGAGGTGATGGTCGCCAGTTGGGTGGAAGTGATAGGAGTAGAGGCCGCACGGCAACTTTAGGGGCGCGAAGTCGTGTTCCAAGTCCTCGTCAGCGCCGCCCGTCTCAGAGGGAATCAGGTCGATGACACTGATCCCCGTGACGAGTTGGCCCGTTGGCTCCCAGAAGGGGAAGAGGTGCGGAGTCGTTGTCCCAAGGATGGCCAGGATGTCATTTAGCTGACCGTCAAGGTCTCGCTTGTACGTTGTCAATATTCACCTCCTGGGGCACGGGGGCGGACTGGGGGTGCTCAGCCCGCCCCCACTCCCACTTAGGTCACTGTCACGAAAGCATCTTCGTCGACCGGGTAGTACCAGACCGTCCACTTCATGGAACCCGTGTTGGTGCCGCTCGTCGCGAGGGTGATGGTGCCAGCGGCGACGATGCATGGCGATGTGCAGGTCAGCGCAACACCGGTGTTCTTGATAACAGCGTCGGCGGGGTTGCCCGTGATGCTGAACGTGGTGCCGACGACAGCACTAGCCATCGCTATCGCTGCACCTATAACACCAGTGAGCCCAACGGTCGGGTCGGCATTGACGGTTAGATTGCTGGCGTTTGCCCCGATATCTGCCGTTATGACCTCACCGACGAGAGCCGTGATGCAGATGCGCCCAGACGATACGGTGAACATGGGCTTGGTATCCGCGCCCACAATGAGCGTCGCGCCCTTTTCGATCTTGGTGCCCAGGAGGTGCTTTGCCCAGTTTTGGTATTTACTCATTGCATCCTCCCTACGTCACCGTCACATAAGCAGCACGGTCTAGCGGGATGTACCAGATCGTCCACTTCATCTCGCCCGTGTTGTCGGCTACCGTCGCATAGGTGACGACGCCCGCCGGTATGATGACCGGACTCTTGCAGACAATCGCCCCGCCTGTATTCTTGATAGCAGCGTCGGCGGGGTTGCCCGTGATCGAGAAGGTGGTCCCGATTGCGGCGGCGTTCGTCTCGATTCCTGTGGCGAGTATGCCGATGGCACCAACCGTCGGATCGACGTCGATGCTCAGGGCATTCGCCTGTGCCTGGATGGCTGTCGTTGCCACCTCAGCGTGTAGGGCCGTCACTAGGACGCGACCGCCAGTGATGGTAAACATCGGCTTAGTGGTGGCACCGGCGATGGCCGTTGATCCCTTCTCGACCTTCTTGCCTAGATTCAGTTTCGACCAGTATTTGAATTCGCCCATATTGGCCTCCTAACGTCGCGCTCGGCGCGACGCCTGAGTGAAGCCTTCTGGCTTCTCTATTTCCTCGACTTCTTCGGCCTCTGTTTCTTCGGCCTTGAGTTCAGCGACAGTCTCTACGGGCGGCGGCGTCCGCTCCGCCACTTCCGCCTCGAGGAGTGCTATTGCTGCCGTGACGTGAGCGAAGATGGGATGGTTGTAGCGGTAGCGCGACCGCTCGAACGCCTCTATGTGCTTGACCTCGGCCAGCGCGTTAGCTAGGTTATCCATCTGTCACCTCTAGATCAGCGGGTTCGGCAGATTGGCCGGCGTCCGCTGGTGGGCTAGATCGCGGAGCAGGTACATGACGCTTGTGAACTTAGAACCTGCGCCGGCAGTCTGGGCCGATGTAACCACAACGCAGTCATAGCCAGCATCGAGACTCGAGGCTTCAATGGGAACAACCCAAATGATCTGCGCGTCGTCGGAGGTCGCGCTGCCCGCAATGGTCGTAATGCCCGTACCCGCAACGCCGTTTGCCACTTTCTCCCACGCTGTACCAGTCGTCAGGAGCGTGTCCAATTTCTGGTAGTAGTGGTCAACGCAGAGGGCCTTGGGGGTGCCAGCGATGCCATCCGCCTGCTGGAAGGTCAGCGTTATGATGTCGTTGGCAGCACCAGCGCTTGACACAAGGATGACATCGACGCCAGCCGCATTACGAAGGTTGATGACATCCCCTGCCGCAGGAGCGCCGGCGCTTAGGTCTACTGGGGTGAAACACTGAGCCAGGTCGTAGCTCTTTCCTAGACCACACTGTCCCATGTTCTTCTCCTTATTCCCGCCTACCGAGGGAGGTTAAGGCCTCAGTGGGCTAGGCCAGGGGCGGGATGTTAAGGCCAACCCCTGGCCGGATTCATTTCTATGCTCGTGCCGCTATCGCTACGATTGGGCTGACAGTCGCGCCGTTGAGTGGCGTGAATGCGCTCTGTACCCAAGGCCGGCCGTCAACGCGCTCGATAACGCGCAGGGCCGTCTCATCATTCTCAAACCGGACATGCTCCGAGGTCTCAAGGCTGACCGCCTGCCGGTCGCCGATGAGGTAGTAACTCAGGTCGACGAAGCAGAGGTCGCCCTGGTCGCCCAGAGTCGGAACCTTCTCGCTGATGATGAGCGGCCTGCCCAGCATGGAAGCGAGCGGTGCGTTGCGAATGTCCACCAGGGACACCGGAGCGCCACCGACCCCAACCTGGATTGCCAGACTCATCAGTTCCTTGAAACAGGACTGGTTAGCGATCCAGACAGCGTTTCCGAGAGACGACGGAAGCATTCTGGAATACATATTCAGGACGTTCTCGACGCAGATGGTGTCGGCTGGCTGGTCGGTCTCCTTAGCCTGAGCGATGAGGGCCCCTGAGTTTAAAAAGCCAAGCGGCTCACCGACGCCGGAACCGCTGATAAAGGCCACGTCCTCATAGAAACCGAGGCCCTTGGGGACAGCCTGCATCAAGAAACTAGATAGCGCTGGGGCATCTGCCCAGAGTTCGTTAGGAACTCGGGCCAGACCCGTGAGTTTGTTGGCCTCTAGCTTCAAGCGTCCAAACTTCGCCTCGTTAGCGGCCAGGGTAGCTCCCTCGGCCGTCCAGTAGAAGATCATGCCCCCGAAGACAGAGCCGACATTGGTGGTTGAGTCCACATAGGGCATGAGTTGTGTGAGCGAGGACATAGTGATGACAGTCGCCCGTTGACGGACGATGGAACTCTCAAGGGCGATCTTCATGACGTCAGAGCGCATGGTCTCCGGAATCAGGAAGCCGCCAGCAGCCGGATCGACCGAACTGTAAGCGTCCATGACCTTGCGCGCCCTAGTCATCTTCTCCTCGTCGGGCCGAGGGTTGCGGTGCCAGATGGTTCGAGCAAAATCACCCAGGTTGGCGAAACCGACATCGTTCATGGCTACGCCTGGGGCCAACGGGTTATAGGCGGCATTGGCGTCCGCTCCTGAACCTGGCTCAGACGGTGGTGCTAGTGCGGGCCGGTTGACGCCGTGCTCCTTGAGAAGGGTGGCGAATGTCTCCTTGACGGTCGCATTCACCTTGTCCTCGATAGCGTTCTGTCCGGCCATACCTGCCTCTACAGCCTGCTTGACCAGTTCGGCCATGTTGCCGCGCTCGTCTGTCGCCTTGGAATACTTGCTCACGAGTTCGGCGAATTGGCCGTCCTGAATTATCTGACCGACCTTCTTGGGATCGGCCATCAGTTCTTGCATCTCAGCAACGGTTTCGGGGATTGCCAGTTTTGACATACTTAACCTCCTCTTACTGCTTTCTCGATTGCTTCTTTGGCGAACTGCTTAGCCAGCAGGCTCTCAAGGCTAGGCTTTGCTGGTTCTAGCCTCGCGTTCTCTTGAATGAGAGCGCCCAGATCGATCTCAGCCTGGGGCGTCTCTACCTTGTCTTCACTAGCCACCTCAGCCGGGGGTGCATCCTGCAACCATTCAGGGACATTGTGGAACTTGGACAGGTTGAAGATGCCAGCGGGGTTGCGGGCTTGGGCGCTCTGCACCAGACCATCAGCGAGTTTGATATCGACGGCTTCCTGCGCCCGATACCAGGACTCAGCCTGCATCCGCCCGCGCCACTCGGCCTCTGTCCCACCGGCGCGTCCTGCGTAGAGGGATGCGATGGTGTCGCCCATGAGGTTCAAGGTCTCAGTCATCTTCGAGTGCTCTGCGGCGTCGCCGACTGTCAGGCCATTGGGCTCGTGGATCATCATCGTGGAGCCTTCCGCCATGAGAACGGTGTCGCCTGCCTGGGTAATGAAGGAGGCGCTAGAGGCCGCAAGGCCATCCACCACGACATTCACCGTGGCAGAGTGGGTCTTGAGCGCGTTGTAGATGGCAACCCCGTCAAATACGTCACCACCTGGGCTATTGACGCGAAGGTTGATGGTATTGGCCTTGATGCCCTTCAACTCCTTGATGAAGTCCTTGGCGGTTACACCAAAGCTCCCGATCTCCTCGTAGAGCAGGACTTCGACCACGCCCCGAGCCGCATCCCTGATTTCGTACCATGATTGCTTCATAAGCCCCTCCAAAGGGCAATCAAAAAGCCCGACCTATGTCGGGCGACTAAGCGCACGAAATGTCGGGCCACAAAGGGCACTAATTATTCAGTTGTCTACACGGTAGCAGGTATAATCTAGGTTGTCAATACCCCATTGTCCACGAGAACGGGCGTCTTGCAGCGCGGACAATCGAAGCGCGCCCCACTGACATCGCGCCCTAGAAGGCGGTGACAATTCGGGCACCTTGCCTCTTCTAGCATCGCTGGCGCGTTCACAGTCTGCGGTATCAGCGCCGTCCGCAAGAGTGCGGCCATCGCCCCATCGGTTGATACGCCCTCTCCTAGCGCATCGCCGTGTGTAGGCAGGATGTTCGCGGGGATGAGGAACGTCCCATCCAGGTTCTCGGGGTCGAGGCCAACGGCATCGCGGAACTCTTCCAACGAACAACCACCACCCCCGAGTACCTTTAGCCAACGTCCGACGCGCTTGTCAACCTCTTCCTGGAGGGCCTCAATATCGCTAAGGTCGAACATTACCTCATCGATCCCGCCGAATTCGCGCACCAGCGAGAGGTTAAGGGCATCGTCCAGGTCGCTCAGAAGCGGCGCCATCGTGATCTTCCAGAAAACCTCGCGGTCGGCCCGCTTGTTGGCGTAGGACGAGGATTCGTAGCCGATGAGCAGCCCAAGGATCGAGCCGGGAATGCCAAACACCATCGCGATCCGCGCCTCGGTCTGGGCATCGATTTCCTTGGGGAGTGCATCACGGAGGCCGCGGTTGAGACCCATCTGCTGGTAGGTCGTCTCGTTGTTGTCAATGATCATCGTGCCGAGCCAGTTGCCTGGACCAAACTGGCGCTGCATCCGCTCTCGGATCTCCGTCTTCGCGTCATCTCCGAGTTTCGTTTTGACAGTGAGAATTGACCCAGGACCAGTCTGACCGTGCTCAAAGAAGGTTTTGAGGAAGCCCTGCATGTAGGCATCGATATCCAGCCGCCCCATGATCGGCAGTAGGGGTGGCATCCCGTAGTAGTCGTCGAATGGGTTGCGGGTCTTGAAGTGGATCACATCCTCGGGCGGCAGGATCACCTTGTCGCCCCCGAATCCGTACTCGTAGCCGGCGATGACCTTCTGCCTATCGGGGATGATCCGCACCCTGTCCGGCCTGAGCCGCCACAGTTCTCCGACAGCTCCTTCAAGGGGCCCGCCCTGATAACGTGCTTTGAGAAGGTAGGCGTTTCCAGCCAGACGGTGATCCATCGTAATCGTTGACCACAACTGGCCCCTGGACACGAAGGGGTTGGGGTTATTGAGAATGCGTACAAGGGGATGATCGGGAACCTGGGTAATGAAGCCGTTGCGGATCAGGGCGGCGTTGACCTCCGCGTAGGAGTGTCCCTTCGCCAGCAGCCGCCCCGTCTCCCAGTGAATCTCATCCTGGACCCGCAGGGCTTCGCGGCTTCCAGGTTGCAGTTGCGGGCTGGCCCGCCGCCAGCGGCGCCCGACGATGTGGGGCTCAGAGGCAGATGTAGCGATAAGTTCGATTGCTGCAAAGACGATCTCGTTCCCAGCGTAACCCCTGCGGGCTAGCTGGGGGTAACTCTGGGGGGTGCCCCCAAACGGCGTCGATACCCCCGAGAACGTGGGTGACATAGGTACGGGTGGGGCGACCAATCTCTGGGCTGCTTTAGCTATCAGTCCCATCTCATATCGACCTCGCTCCCTCAAACACTGCGACCGCGATCCCGGCCGCGCCAGCCAGCAGAACAAGTAGTAGGCCCGCCATCAGCACGGCCACGAGCGCGACGGCGATCACCTTGGCGTCGTCACCATCGATGACCGAACTGA
>Ga0315288_10009895_pt1 | contig 12008 bp, 10 predicted proteins | sample YL17G11_20_MG_FD_203454 | JGI IMG/M metagenome (GOLD analysis project Ga0315288, IMG submission 203454) | Sediment microbial communities from Yellowstone Lake, YNP, Wyoming, USA - YL17G11_20 | ecosystem: Environmental > Aquatic > Freshwater > Lake > Sediment | place: USA: Wyoming | collected...
CTTTGACAATCCGATCCGATTTGCTATAATGATTCCGGTACCGCGGGGTAGAGCAGCCTGGTAGCTCGTCGGGCTCATAACCCGGAGGTCGTTGGTTCAAATCCAACCCCCGCTACCACCTCTTTTCTCAAGAAATTCCCTGGAAAAGATAAAATCTTTGCTTCTTTCTTTTTATGCTCCCTTAGCTGGAATTAGGCGACTTTAGGCATTTTTTGGTGACAATTTGGTGACAAAGTTTTGGAGAGGTCTATTTATTGTCCCAGTGGTGTCCCCAAGGCGGACGCAGCATTTTAAAAGTCCATGAATTATGGTTATGAACAGTTGAGTAAAACGCGAGACGCCGTGCCAGAGTGGTGGAACTGGCAGACGCGCTGGACTCAAAATCCAGTGGACCGCAAGGCCCATGAGGGTTCAATTCCCTCCTCCGGCATTAGCTTTTCCTGATGCATCAATCCTTTTCTCTGATTTATCTTTTAACCTGAGTCATTATTACCGAACCGTTTTTATCGGTTTTGTTCACAATTTATCCACACGGAATTATTGATAATGTCTACTTAAGAGGACATAAAGGACTTGAAATCTGAACGGGAATAAGCGCAATTTCTTTGGGATCTTTGAGTTTACCTTATTTATCAGTTATTTATAGATTTATTTGGCTTTCCACAAGTTCCGATAAGTTCCTTATGATTGCGCATGCATGCTCATAAATTATTCATCCGGAGAGCTTTAAGTGCTATAATTATGACAAAGATGGGCAAAAAGAGGTTGACGAGTGAGTTATAAGATTGACCAGCTTCTTTATGAAGAGGAAAGCTCAACTCTTGATTTTAAAAAAGAGCAATATTTATTTGACGAAGCAAATGATATACAAAAAGGCGAACTCCTTAAAGACATCCTAGCTTTTGCGAACGCTTGGCGACGTGCAGATGCGTTTATTTTAATTGGAGTAGAAGAGGTCAAAGGTGAAAAAAAGATAGTTATTGGTATCAAAACGGATTTAGATGATGCCAAATTACAGCAATTTGTTAATTCGAAAACTCAACGACCAATTACGTTTGAGTATAAATGTATTTTACTAGAGGACAAGAAAGTTGGCGTGATAAGAATTCCAGTCCAATCTCGACCTATATACTTAAAAGAGGATTATGGAAGATTAAAGGCAAAAGTTGTCTACATAAGAAGAGGGAGCTCAACTGGAGAGGCAGAGCCTGATGAAATTGCCAAAATGGGTGCTGCGAGCCCTGAGATATATCAAATCCAGCCTCAAATTCAGATTGAATTTGCAAAAAGCGAAAGACGCATACGGCTAGGGTCAGAGTTAGAAATCGAGATAACCAAGTTATTAGTGCCGGCCAAAAAAGATATTCCAAGATATGAGGAGTCCGGCCAATCTCTTCTTAGATCATCGTCTCTTCTTAGATCACCGTTTGATGATCATAATAGAGATTTTTATAGGCAACTAATAGACTATTATTTTTGGAAACATATATGCAAGCCATTTACTTTTTATATTGAAAATACCTCAGATGTGACTGCTTTGGGCATAAAAGTAGAATTATCTACACAAAAAAATAAAGATTTTGGCTTCCTAATAGAATCTCAAATCCCAGATGAACCTTACCGATATAGTGTTCTTCAAATAGGAAAGATCAATACGCTAAAAGAACAATTATTTAAATCCGATTCTAAACTTACCGAAGCGAGCGATAAATGGCTGATAGAAGTTGAGGTTCCTAGATTACAGCCAAAGAGTTCATATTTCTCAGAAGAAAACATCTGCTTCTATTCATTAAAAGACTTGAAAGTAAAATTGGAAGCATCAATCTTCTCCGATAACCTATCGATACCAATAAAAAGCGATTTATCAATCAAGTCCAAAGTATTGGAAAGGCCAGGCGACCTAGAAACTATACTAAGGATGCATAATGAAATAGTCCAAAGAAGAAATAAACTCAAGGCGGAAGAATAAAAGAACGCAATGTAACCTCTATCGTTTGCATTTTACGAGACGGACCAAGCTGAAGAGACCTAATATAACGTGAATGATGTCGGTCAAATACTCATAGGGCCAAATAATTAATATTTATTTGGAGAAAGGAATATGGCAAAAAATGAAGAGAAGAAATGGAAGAAATTTGAGAAACTGATTTCCGAGATTCAAAAATCATTGGCTCCGAGCGCACAGGTAATTCATAATGAAAAAGTCTTTGGAAAAATCACTCAAACTAATCGCCAAGTTGATATATCAGTCAAACAGAATATTGGCCATTACAAAATATTCATAGCAATAGAGTGTAAAGATTGTAAGGATCCCGTAGATATCGATATTATCGAAGGTTTCGCAGAGAAACTTAAAGACATAGAGGCGAACAAAGGAGTAATTGTCTCGGCAAGTGGCTTTACAGAAACCGCAAAGAAGAAGGCGGGAGCTGCCGGAATTGAAATTTATAGATTGGTTGATACAAGTAAACATGATTGGCAGACTGATGTTTCAATCCCAGTAGTCTGCGATTTTCGAAAAATAAAGCGGTCTCAATTTGTTTTTAAGTCTTCGATCCCTGACCCATGCACGATTCCGACTACTGATCCACGATTTTTGTTTCTCTATAGAGAAAATGGGAGCGTGATTGACACCGTTCATAATATATTGCTTGATAAATGGAACAAGGGACAGGTTTCACAAGAGCCGGGAATTCATGAAAATATCAAATTAATCGAATATCCCACTTGCGTTAAGCATAAGGGAACTCTTTATCACCTTGATGTTCTGGCGAATATTGAAATCGAAAGAAACCTGTATTATGGGAAATTGCAGCTCAAAGAAATAAAGGGATTTCGAGATGAGAAAACCGGAGGTATAATAACATCAGGGTTTACGACGGATCAGCTGGATACGAAAGAAGTTGAAAAGAGTTGGCAAAAGATAGAAGATGAGAAAGACTTGGTAATTAAGCCTATGATGACCTGTCATATGTCAGATCATTATCCTCTGATAAAAATGAATTCAGCGGAGTGAGTTTAAGGGACGAGGCAGAATATGAATGAATTAAGCACAGGCAGGGCACCTAGCGACCTCAAGGGCGACGACTCGGTTAACAATCCTGGCTAAAGGGCTCATGAAAAGGCAGAGCAGTGGTATCAAAATCCAGTCCCTGGCGACAAGGGTGAGTGTTCAACTCCCTCCTCCGGCACCCCTATTCACACTATTTTCTTGAGAGATGGCTTAATTCTTGACCCTTATCTGTCTTTCTTCACGAAACGGTAGTTTTCAGCGTTTTTCAATTTAGTTTTGTACACGGTTAGCATATGGGGAGAAGCCTGTTTTCTTGACTTTGACTCCTTTTTAGTGTAAATGAAAAACGCCTATGCTTCGCACCAAGAATCACAAAATTTTGAATTACGAAGTAAGATGGAAGAACTTCCGTTGCTTCCGTGACACTGGGTGGCTTACAATTCGCCCCCTTACCGTTCTAATTGGTCCCAATAACTCCGGCAAAACTAGCGTGATAGCGCCACTCCTATTGCTAACCCAAACGATGCTGTGCCGGGACCCTGTTGCTCCGCTCGTTATGCGAGGACCTTTAGTAGATGCCGGGACCTTCCAGAATATTGTCTTCAATCACAAAACGAGCCTCGATATTTATTTTGGCATGCGCTTTCACACTCATGACCCCCACAGGTCAATAAAGAAAATAGGCGAATATCCTCCAGGTGTGATTGAACTTATCTTTGCGAAAGGCAAAACGCCACAGGTCTGTGTTCTAAAAAGCTATGCACTCCAAGACACTTTCAAGAGGCCTTTCCTCAGAAGGACTCGGTTGAGCAGCGGTAACTATTCGCTTAAGGGCATACAAATTCAAAAGCTACAGGCTGCCGAGCGTAGGGCTCTTCGGCGCTCTCAACCAGTCAATTTTCTCTTCTCTCCCACAAGGGACCTCAGGAGCCTGGCGAAGCCGGACGCGATTCAAAAGTCTAGGCTTTCTGACGAATTCCTTCTTTACCTAGATATTATCGGCTTCGTCTTCGACGATTTGCGCTCAATATTCAACAAACTCTTCTATATCGGTCCGTTACGTGAGCGCCCAAAAAGGTTCTATGAAGTTCTCGGCGAGGCACTAGGAACTGTGGGTCCTACCGGTGAACGTGCACCAAATCTACTCCACTCTCGCTATAAGAGATTCCGGCAAAAGGTTAATCATTGGGTTCGAACATTTGAGATGGGGCAAGAGCTTCTGCTTAAGGATCTCTCTGACGACCTATTCGAGATTAACTTTAAATCCAAGCTCTCAAAATCGATTACCAATATTGCTAATTCCGGGTTCGGCGCGTCGCAGGTTTTACCACTGATCACGCAGGCAATAGCAGCTGCGCCGGACAGCCTTACCCTCGCGGAGCAACCCGAGATCCATCTCAATCCAAGACTTCAATGTGTCCTCGCGGACCTTTTCGTAGAAATGGCAGCCACTAATCACCGGATAATTGTTGAGACCCATTCAGAGCATCTTCTTCTGCGTCTTCGCCGGTTGGTGGCCATAGGCAAGATTAGTCACGAAGACGTGGCACTATATTTCGTCGAGAGAGATGGAGAGCAGTCAACCATCAGACACGTGCCAATCCAGAAGAATGGTCATATTGAGCCCGCAGACTGGCCCGGCGGTTTCTTCGGTGACACTCTACGGGAATCCCTTGCGCTCGCGACTGCGCAGTCCTCCAAATAGGAGGAGGCTGAACGAATGCTCAGAGATATTGTTGTGGATACGAATGTCTTTGTGCATGCGTCGAATCCAGGCGTAACTTACTACAGCGAGGCTAAGCACCTAGTGACCGCTCTTGAGAGGAGTCCGACCTCTCTCTGCGTTGACGAAGGTTTTGACGTCGAACTAACTCGTAATCGGAGCCTGATTGGTCAAGAGTACCTTCTCTATCTTCATAACGGAATGATTGCTTTCGCGTTCTTATCCGAATTAGCGACTTCAGGTAGGATAAGTATTGTCCCTCGTTGTGTTGACCCGGCAATTGGGAAGAAAATCAATCAGATCATCGTAAACCGTCGTGACAGGACATTTTTAAAGGTGGCAATCAACTCGCGGGATTGTTTTTTATGTTCGCACGATTTCAGGGATTTCTCCGATCATAAACGCACAAAGGTCAAGAATCTCTTTAATGTACGCGTAAAGACCGCAGGCGAAACCCTGCTTTTTTTGGGAAAAACAGACTGTGCTACTTAGCGTCTACGAGCACTACCCTATTGATGATCAGAAAAGGGATACTGCAGCATCGGTGGTCGAGAAGATCTTGTCCCCCCGAGAGCGGGGCGCGGAGATATCGACTAACCACCTATGCTGTACGCCTAGGCCAGACCCGTCTCCCCCCGGGTATATTCTTCATGCGGGATAGGTGCCGCCCAAACGCGCGATACCATTTTTACTAGCCATTTTTGGCTTGCTCCGGCTAACGGGATGCCTCCCACGGAGGCCCAAACCCGAGAGCACATTAAATCTTTATTGGTTCGAATCCTTGCTTCCCAGCCACCCTTTTTTCCCGGGTTTCCCCCGATTTTTTTATGATTTTGTGTTTGCCTCCCTTAAGCACCATTAACTAAGTTTTAGCGAGTTTTAGTAAAATCTGTTACGCCGGTGTGACACGGGGAGCAGTCTGCATAAGTCCTTTTAGACCCCAGCAAGGCTATTACCATACCTAACAGAACTGGATGATAGGGATTGACTAAAGGAAAATCAATTGATATTCTTCATACCACCAGGCAAAACAAGAGAGGATTGGCTGTTCCATTAGATAAAAGATGACACTTGCCTATGAATCACGTCTGAATATCCTGCTGTCCGAACTCCTAAATCAGATCGGCGTCATTTCTCATAGCGAATTCATAGGAGTAGGAAGGAAAGACATAATTCTATATCACCAGGGGCTTGCTATCGTTCTGGAGGGGTCTTACGGCAAGCAAGATGCGGAAAATGATGCTAAACGAAGAATTGAACAGTTATCTGCTGATGTTGCTATCGCGATTCACTACCCGGCGACATTTTCTCAAGAACTTACCGAGAATGATATTAAAGAAAAGCTAAAAAGTAGCAAGCTGCCTGTCCGAGTAATTGTGCCCGAAGACATATCAGACAGTCTTTTCCAGTTTCTCTACAAAAAGAAGGTAATAGCCACCCCTCTTGCGGACTGGTATTCTTTTGACATTAACTTCCTAGCGGCCCTCATCCAAGAGATAGCCCAGTTCATAATAAGTGAAGAAATTGTAAAACAAGCTGAAGATGACGTGGGGTCTCTTGTAAATGATTTTGTCAGTTTTCTTACTAATCATAAAGAATCAAAAACCATATCCGAGAACCTTTACTCAGTGCTCTATAGGCTTTACGGGTTTTCAATAGGCGAGCCTGCACAGATAAAAGAAGCCACCTTCGCCCAAGCTACTTTGGCCATTTTTTTGGGTTCGGTATATTACGAGTCCATCCGATATGCTCATAATCTTAGTTCTTTAGCTAGCCGAGCAAAAAACACCGATGCAAAGAACGCTCTGGAAACAGCGTCTGCGGATATTCTGATAATTGACTATGAACTGATATTCGAGCTAGTAGGCCAGTTAATAAAGGTGCTACCCTCTATGCCCAGGCTCTTGAACCGGCTCATTGAATTGGCCGTTCAAGTATCTTCCAAAAGAGCTCTCCTAAGGCGAGACCTCGCAGGGAAGATATATCATAAGGTCGTAGGAGATTGGGCTCTAAAAAAGGGATTGGCAACCTACTTTACCCAAGTTCCTGCCGCTTATTTACTCTTACACCTTGCTAAGCCGGGGTCATTTCGGCTTGCTGATTTTTCCTGTGGGAGTGGAACTCTTCTAGTAGCTGCATATAGTGCTGCGAATTTACAACATCGTCTGTCTTTATGGAAATCAGATTCGAAAAAAACAGCTTTAGAAATCGAAAAGGAATTTCACACGAACTTTATTAACTCATGTTATGCTTTTGATGTATTAGGATATGCTTCGCAGATAACAGCATTAAACTTAGCTTTACAAAGTCCGGAAACCCCTATTATTGAGCCCTCCCCTATATACACAATGCCTCTTGGATATCGGCCGGAAGACCGGGTTGTTTCCTTAGGTTCTCTTGAACTTATTAAAGCACGGGGTAGTCTTGACCAAATATTCAAAAAAGCACTCAGAATCGGCATGGATAAGAAAGAAGAGGAGGAACTGCATAAGCTAAAAGTATTGGAACCTTTTGATTTAGTTGTAATGAATCCTCCATTCTCTCGGACAACTGGCCGGGGAGGTAGGTCCGGAGGCGGCCTTTTTGGATTTATGAGTGACCCGAACACTAGAGAAAGGGTGTTATCAAGTTATAATGGGCTAAGGGATATCATACAAGAGCGAATGCGGGGTATCGCATTTGAATTGCTCAAACACACGAAACTTGATGTGATTTTCAAGGACCCTGACTTGCGGCAGTTTCTTAGTGTATGGCAAGCGGGGGAGGGATTACTATTCATATATCTAGCAGATGAGCATGTTCGAATGGGTGGAAAAATCTGCTTCGTTCTGCCCAAGGGTCTTCTTTGTGGGGTTACCTGGTTCTTGGCTCGGGCTTTTTTAGCTAATAACTATCATCTGGAATCTATTATCGTTAATTATGAACCCGGAAGCTATAACTTTTCGGAATCGACATTCATAAGTGAATGCATGTTTGTGGCACGGAGAGTAGCCAAGCATGAAGAAATGGAAGAGACCAAATTTGTAATATTATTAAAGAAGCCAAGCACTTCCGTTGAGGCAATCGCATTATCTAAGGAAATTGAGGTCAATTCCTCAAAATATATTGAGGCTGGTAATTCAAGAGCATTTTGCATAAAAGTCCAACGCAAAGAACTATTAGCAAATTTGGATAATTGGGGCAGATTCGCTTTTCTTCCAAGTATAAGGCTCCAGGATGAACTAGAGTCAATCCTCGAAGGGACTCTAAAACTAGGCGTCAAGAAAGTCTCCTTGCCCCTAACTCGGCTAAACAACCTGCTTTTTTCAATAGGGCCAGACCGACATCGTTTTATGGATACGTTTAAGCCTATAGAACGAGATGTCCCCGGCAGCGTGCGTATGCTCTGGGGGGGAGAAGAGGCAAAAAGAATCACCATGAGTGTTGCCCCCAACGCATATGCCTTGCCAATTATTAACAGTGGAAAAGAGCTATTCGAGAGAACTAGCGGGCAACTCCTTGTGCCGGATAGGATTAGAATTAATACCGCTCATGTGATTTCGATGTTCTCAGCTAAAAAGCTAATATCGAACATCTTTTATTGTATCCGGTTAAAAAATGAAACCCCTGAAAGACTTAAGGCTCTATGCGTATGGTTTAATACAACTTGGGGACTTCTCACCGTTCTTTCCAGCCGAGAGGAAACGCATGGAGGCTTTATCAGTATGAAAATGTCTCAGTGGAGACTTCTTCCCGTCCTAGATATCGACGAACTTTCCACGAATGAAATAACGGCTCTAAATGATATCTATGATAATTTCTCAAGAACAAGATTCGTTAGAGTGCCAGAACAGTATGGAGTTAAGGGCAAGGTGGATGAGCATCGGAAAGAGATGGATATTGCCTTTTTAAAAGTTATGGGTATAGATGAAGTTGATTCGTTGCCTGCCCTCTATCAAGACCTGGCCCAGTCTTTGAAACAATGGATTGGCTATAAAGAACGCCAGTCGAATATGAGAAAAGGCCTAATTATTGAATAGGCAGCGGTCTCTGAATATGAGGCGAGTGGAGGCCGGACCATATAGGTCCAGGCCTCCCGAATGTTTAAAAGACGGCAGAGCCGGATATTCGCCTCAATGGGATAGACGAAAAGGTGGAAGGGAAATTCTCACAAAGGAGATAAGCCTTGGACGTATCAACTCTTGGTAATATCGTCCTCGGTACTTATGGAGCCCTATTAACGACCTACACGATTATCAAAAACGACAAGCATATATACACCAGACCTTAAATTTCCCATGCTTGCACTACATCGTCAATTATTTGAATATCCTAACGATTTCCGCTAAAAGGACGTCGATATCGGGACTGAAGTTCACTTGAGTTTTATTTGGCAATACTTCCTTCACTCTAATCTGACAATGAAGATGCTGATTTGCGATATCGCGGCTTGAATTCTCGAGGTTCTGCATAGATTTTTTAAACGATCGTTGGCCTTTATAATTATTAGCAAACTCCGAAAATGATTTACACCCAAATATAGGAGGGACATGATCTAGCAATGCTCGGACCAACATAATAGTCGCCAAGTAACATCCCTTCTGGTTGCAGAGGTTAATCTCTTCAAGAATACGCACTAGCTTTGTCAAATCGAATTTCTTGTTCTGAATACGTTTCAGTTCTTTTATGCGGGTCTCATCAATATAAGAAGCTATTTTATCTCCCATGCCATTCGCATCATGGCCAGTTTCAATATTGTTCTTCAATTCTGCAATGGCCATTTGGAGTTGACTGACCATGATATTAAGGGCAGGTTCGAGCGTAAATGAAGAAAGACGCAGATTCATCTTATGCGAATTGGCAACGAAGTTCGTATAGTATTGTTCATTGAACTTCAATAGCGGAGCAACTCTGTTGCTCCAGTCCAGGCATGCCTGTTGTGTCGGGAAGCCATCCTTAACTTCTTTCATGCCATATAGTTCTTCGAGCTTTCTTAATAAGGCTTTCTTATCAATAATTTTATTGGCTGATCGATCGACCTGGACCTCCGAGGCGTTTATCACTGATAACCTCTCTGATCGCCAGGATCGCATTGTGTCGAGAACCTCGCCGAATTTCTTATATCTCAGGATAGGTTCTGACGGCGTTATTTTTGCTTCTTTTACCTCACAGAAGTCTATCGTCCACCCTCCAAATATGGGAGCCTCAATCATATATGAAAGAGCGATGTTGATATCTTCCCTTGGGAGGGAAGATATGATCGATAAATCATTCAGGCTAATGCTTTCTCCCAGATGATCCGTATAATGTTGCTGAAGAACTTGGAATATATAATCGCACCTATTTAGCAAGTCTTTAACTTCAGTAACACTATCGAGAAGGTCTACTAATACGAACAGAGCTACTTTGTATTTATCATCTCGCTTTTCCAAGTATCCAGCGGATTCCAAACCGTCTAATAAATCCAAAGCTTTATGGTGCTCAGCGCGAAACTTTTTTGCACTGATCCCTTTTGGATTGACTAAATTAGCTTTGAATACTTTTTCCAGAAGCGACTTGGAAAGTTGATCCATGATTCCCTTATAACGCAGGTCTAACGTTGGCGCTCCGCCGTCAGCTGCCTGCCGACCAGCAAAAGCGATTTGTTAAGCATGCTTTAGTTGCCTTAGGGGAGCGTCAGATATTCTCTGTAAACTCCTTCTTCTCATTTAAGCACGTTCGCCCAAATAAGTCATTAGCTGGAAGTATATCATAGCCCAGTTGACCTGCCCCCCTTAAATCGGCCCAGCCCAGAAGCCGTGTGGGTGCTGCTCAAGCTCTACGCCAAATTCAACGGCAAAAACCGCTCAAACCTCTCCCTCACATACCGAGAGACCAAAGAAACCATGTGTTCGAAGGTCCGCAGCCGTGCCACATGGCAACTCATCGGCTATGGCTTCATCGATGTCGTGCGCTGGGGCCGTCTGGAGCGCAACTGCACCATTTTTGCCCTCACTGACCGCTGGCACCGCTTTTGCGCCCCAGAAGCTGAACCACAACTGGACAAAATCGGGGCGATTCTCAAAGAGATTCAAATCCTTCAGAGAGAGAAATGCGAAGTGGCCAGCAAAAGTGAAAAACGGCAGCGCATCGCCGCGCTTCGGAAGGAGGTATTCGATGCGTAATGGGGAACTATGGCTACTAGTAACTAAAGGATGTTCCGTGGGAGCACTGGGAATTTGCCCTAACGTCCCCAGGGGACACTGTCAATGTTCCCAGGGACCATTGGAAATGCCCACCGGCGGACTCCCGCGGCAAGGCGGTTATATCCCCAGTCTTAATCTTCGGGAGTTGGGAACCAACGAACACAAGGTTGAGGACGCTCTGTCCCCCCTCGAAATCACGGTCGAAATCGACGCGGAGAAAGCTGCAAGGCCAGCGGAAGGGGTCGTGGCCTCCTCTGTGAGATCTCAGGACAAACGAGCTCCTGAAGGCGAGAGCCCAAAGACTGGTGCTCAGTGGGTTTGGGCCGGGCAAGGGGGCGGAGGAAGATCATGACGCTTCGGGGCTGGGCGGCCGGGAGGCAGGGTACGCGGCTTCGGTGCGACTACTGCGGACGCGTCATAGTCAAGCCAAGTTCGCATATCGTCGCCTGTACGTCCTGTGGCCACGGGCACTTGAGAGAGATGAAGCCGGGGAGTTGGGGGACGACGGGGCCGCAAGGAGCGGTGGGGGCCGCAACGGGTGAAGATCTTGTAGAGAGGGCAAAGCGTCTGTACGCGATCATTGTGAATAGGGAGCTGGGGGACGATGAGGATGGGACGTGCAAGCGGGTGTGTATTATCCGGGAGCTGGAAGCGATCACGCACAAGGATTTTCGGAACACGGCTGAGTTTCACCGGGAAGTGAGCGCGTATTTGGCTAGGAAGAGTCGCATTAAAGAAACGGATGGGGGGCGGTTAAGGCGGGCGAGAAAGCGGGCGAAGCTGACGATTAAAGCATTGGCTGCGGAGTTGGGTGTGACGAAGCGTACGATGATACGGTGGGAGAAGAACGACGGTCCGCCTTTGTCTACGAGGGCCGTGGAGTGGCTAAATAGGCAAAATATTTCAACAGGGGAAAAGGTGACATTGGTGGGGTTGCCCGTAGGTTGATATGGAAACGTTGTTTTTCGACATAAATCATATGGGGGGAAGGTGACACGGAAAATGCACTTCACTCACTTGAAGGAGAACGAACGTAACGCGGGACTAGGGCTCGACGACAGAGAACCAGCCGGAGGCAGTTCATACCCCTTGCATGCGGCGGCAGGGT
>Ga0315288_10009896_pt1 | contig 12008 bp, 11 predicted proteins | sample YL17G11_20_MG_FD_203454 | JGI IMG/M metagenome (GOLD analysis project Ga0315288, IMG submission 203454) | Sediment microbial communities from Yellowstone Lake, YNP, Wyoming, USA - YL17G11_20 | ecosystem: Environmental > Aquatic > Freshwater > Lake > Sediment | place: USA: Wyoming | collected...
GTCGCGTCGCTGATGCCTAATTGCTTGCAGACCTCCTCGATGGTGCTGCCTGAGGCAATAGCCGCATCTGCCTGTCTTGACTTGTTGATGATCTGTTCTGCTGTGTGCAACTTGCGTTTCATTTGGGTATCCCTTTCAACAAAAAACCGACTAATGTTATCGGATACCCTCTAATCCACAATGGTACAGTTTTCGGGGGTCACGTCACTTGTGCCTCGGGCGCCCATGCATCCACTGTGGTGCAGAGCAGTATGAGGCCGCGTTTCTGAATCCGTATAGCATCTCGTACAACTTGCTGGGGTGTCTTCGGATCAAGGATGGCATAGCCGAATTCAAACGGATTCTCACCGCATTGGCGAAATGATTTATGCATGCGTAACATTGCCCCTGTACTACAATACAAGCAGCCATGGCCACATTTGGTGCCAACGTTTACTGCATACTGAGCAAGCTTTTTCCTGTCGAATTCTGGCGTACGACTGATGCCGGATTTTAGCTCTGCATAGTGTATTCTCATTCTTGGCCCCTGAATCCGTTTTCGTTTTCAAGTTTCATCTTTTTCTATTTGTCACCTTCAGAGACACATTAGTTAGCCACACATACCAGCATAACCGAAGAGCTCGTTAACACGGCTGCGTTGGGGCTGATTACTTGGTGATATTTGAAGAACAGGAACGCTTCGTGACACTGATCTATTGATGGTGAGGACCATCTTCTTGCCAGACTTTGGTTTTCCCTGGGGCAGAAAAACCAAAGTCATCATGGAGGTGATGAAAAATGGAGAGATGCAGATGGTGCGGGAAGATAGCTGACTCACTTGGCGGGCATTGCTTGAGGTGCGAGAAAATAACCGCAGATGTTCAGGATGAGTTGGCCAGAGAATTCAAGCCAGAAGAGAATGTGGTGTAGTGGAGGATGTGATGAACGATGCGAACTAACGATGTGAGAAGAGTTGCTCGTCGTGCATTTGACCGATTGGTTGAGGCAGTCGAGGCTGGCAAGAGTGAAAGGCTTGTCGAGTATCTGAAGGCAATGGGCAAATTCCACAACTACAGCTTGGGCAATGCGATTCTGATTAGCTTTCAGAAGCCTGATGCGACACATGTTGCCGGCTACCGCACATGGCAGAAGCTTGGCAGATATGTCAGAAAGGACGAGCAAGGCATAGCCATAATGGCGCCGATTGTGTGGCGCAGTAAAAACCTGGATAGAAGCGATGAACCAAAGGGTGAAGAAGACCGCGATGAGGAAATGGCGGTGGCATTCAAGACAGCATATGTATTTGACGTCAGTCAGACCGAAGGCAAGCCATTGCCTGATTTTGCCCGGGTTAATGGTGACCCTGGAATCTACGCCGATAGGTTGAGAGAGCACGTATCGAGCATGGGTATAAAGATCGAGTACACCGAAGCAATAGGCTCTGCCGAGGGCGTATCATCAGGCGGGATGATCAGACTCAAAAGGGGATTGTCTCCGGCAGAGGAGTTTTCTGTGTTGGTCCATGAGGCGGCTCATGAGGTGCTGCATCGCGACAGGAACAGCAGACCAAAGGACAGAAAGGCCAGAGAAACCGAAGCAGAAGCTGTGGCTTTTGTTGTCTGTCACGGCGTGGGATTGGACACAAACAGCGCCAGCAGCGACTATATCCAGCTCTACGACGGTGATAGAAAGACGCTTCTGGAGTCATTGGAGCGGATACAGAGAACCGCTGCTGAGATTCTGGACGCGATTGCAGGAGATAGCGAATCCAGATTCCGGATAGGCAGTGAGACTATGTGTACGGCAACGGCTGCTTAGGACTGTCAATAATAGAAAGTAGGGACGGCTGGGCTGAGGCGCGGAGGGAGAGAGGAGGGAGGAAATAACCCCAGCCCACCGTCTATGGCCGGTTGCCCAATGTGCTGTCCATGGCCAGCTACACGAGCATTACCGACACTTCGATTGTACCATAAATGTCAGAAGTCCCCCAAAGATGCGTCCGAATACCTTTAGATGAAGTGCCTCGACCGCAATCACAACGATCTCTTTGTTTCCGGCGCCGCGTCCCCGTTTCCCTTCGGTTGACAGAGCAGAAGCGGTGACGGCAGAAGGGAAATCGGCTATACTTGCGTTGGATGCCGCGTTCCATCGGTTGAAGTTTCTATTGAGACAAAGGAATACCGCTGATGAAGCTAATCTGGATGGCCATGCTGATCTGGGCTGCTCCTGTGAATTGTGCTGGTGCGGCCGATTCACATGTGGCTTTGTCTGGGGACCGGCTGTATTTCAAGGACAGCGGTACTGCTGCTGAGGCGAATCCGATGCCGACGGGCGCTGTTCCCGCATCACTGGCAGGGCGTTCGTTGATGCGGTATCGTGCGGACTTGGAAGCCTTTCGCCGCGAATTCGGCGGTGTCCGGGAGATGCCTGACGTCTTATTCTTCCAATTCGGCATGGGCCTGCGGTCCAAGTATCTGTTCAAGAACGGCGTGCTGACACGCGCGCCGAAGGGGCCAGAGGTCAGAAAGTGGGAAATGAAAGAGTCCGTGATTCTGCCGTCGGATTACTCGGTTGTCATTACAACCATGAATGGCAAGGAGGTTAGGATTGTCGAAGACGAAGACGCGGTCTGGATCGAGGAAGAGGGCCGGCGACAAGCGCTGCCCGGGACGCAGGCGCCGGTCCGCCTGCCCGTTTTTGTCGGTCATCGTTATGCCTCTATCCTTCGTGTGCTGCATCATGAAATCCTCATCAATGTTATCGATGGCCTACCGGTTCCGAACTTCTATGTTTATAAAAAGCCTTGGTATCGGGATGGTGCCATGATGGCGATGTGCTTGCGAGAAACCGGCAATCTCGCGGTGATCCGCGACTGGATTTTCGGACTCCATGAACCATACGACCGCAACAACGCCGGCGAAACGGAGGCCGACAATTTGGGGCAGGGACTATATCTGGTATCGCTCATATCGGACAAGGAGCATCCGCTGGTGCCAGCCATCTTGAGTGAATTGCCCAGGTTCGAGGTCGCCGATCAGCAAGGTCTCTATTTGAAAGGGCGGTCCGATTTCGCGGATCATCCCGTCTATCAAACCAAGTGGGCCAAGTATGGCTTGCGCTCCTTGGGGCTGGACGACCCTTACACAGTCCCGGCCGTGGCCGATTCCTATTCGTCTCTGTTTTGGATGGACTACCGGGATCAACATGTCGCTGGCGTCGAAGCCGCCGACCGTGGATTCTATCCCTATCTGGGCTGGGCCACCGACCATTTCCGGGGCCGGAAAAGTAGTCCCATTAGTAATCGAGATTATCCGCTGACCTGGGAGATCCGGGCCAGCCAGGCGGATTATTCAGGCATGGCGATCATTGATCCATCGTTCGTGGATCAAAAGACGGCCGCACCTCACACTTGGCATGCCGCAGAGATATTCCTCTATCTTCTGGAGGAAAAATAGCGTGGACGTGACGATCCATTCGGGCTCCGGCCCCCATGTCCTAACGACATTCAGGAGGCGCGAGGCCATCAGCGGCAAAATGCAAGAATCCAGACATATGGAATACAAGTGAGTGGGCCACCCATGAAGAAGACAAGGTCAAATGATGAAATCTATGTCGCCGTAATCCCTTTGGGGCATATCCCTGCAACAGATCAGTCAACCTTCACAACTTCTCTGAACAGCTTTTCGGCCTCGGGATGCAATCATAATGGATATCACAATTTGGCAAGCCACGGCCACACATTGTATCTTCCGATCGCTGGTAAGAGTCGGTCCAAAACCGGCCGGTTGACAGCACAGCGTGTAATTGACGGCCGACCAGGGGTTCCTATAATTTGAAAGGTTCTTGACGCAAAATGATTGATTTGATTGCGAGGAGCTAATCGTGAAATCGACGAAGCTGTTCTTCTTACTTGTGTCTATTGTGTATTGGATTCCCCCAGCTTATGGGGAGCAACAGAACATCGCCAAAGGCAGGAAATACACCCTCGACCCCCAACCGAATTACCAGCACTGCACCGACGCGGGCGACGAGACTCAGTTGACTGATGGCGTGTACACCGAGGGCTACTTCTGGACGCAATCCGGCACCGTCGGCTGGAGCGGCGTCAATCCTGCCTGTATCACCATAGACCTCGAAGCGGTGCAGCCGATATCCGGGGCATCGTTCAGTACGGCAGCCGGTGTGGCCGGGGTCGAGTGGCCTGTATCGATACTCATTCTCGTGAGCGAAGATGATAAAACTTGGGCATATACCGGCGACTTAGTGGCGCTGTCCGCCAAGAACGGCCAGCCGAAAGCAGAGGGGTATTCCGAGCATCGCTTCTGGACCGATGAGCTCAGGACGCGTGGTCGTTATGTGAAACTTGTTGTCAGCGGAAGCGGGGCATTCATATTTGTTGATGAGATCGAATTGCATCGCGGGTCTGACGAATTCCTGGCAGAGCCGCCCGCGGGACGCAAAATCGAGGATGTAACGGACTTCTTTCGCGAGGTGCTCGTAACCCAATGTATCAAAAGGAGGCTCCGGAACGATCTCGCGGCGGTGCGTGCAAACCTTCAGGATGTCCCCGAACGGGCTGAGCTGGATAAGGAGCTTGATGCCATAGAAGAAGAGATCCCCGGAATTGAACAGGCCCAAGCTCGCGACTTCAGGACCGTCTTTCCGCTCAACAGCTTGCACAAGCGCATCTTCTCGGTTCAGGGTGCTATCTGGCGAAAGAAGGGTCTCAAGCAACTTGTAGCCTGGCAGAAGAACCACTGGGACATGTTGAGTCCCACCGAGCAGCCAAATGGAGATGCTGCCCAAATCGACGTGGCTATGATGAAGAACGAGTACCGCAGCGCGGCCTTCAATCTGAGCAATCCTGGCCCGGAAGATATCGAGCTCGATGTGGCCATCCTGGACCTGCCCGGCGGGCCGAATCCCGACTATATCACCGTACACGATGTTCCCTTCACCGACACGAAGTCCGGCGTCCCGGTTGCTGCGGCGTTGCCGCCGGCAAAGAAGCTGGAGCAACACTTTCGATTTGAGATACCTGCGGGCATGACCCGGCAGGTATGGCTGACTTTCCATCCGAAGGATATCACTGCCGGCAAGTACCCGGGCGAAATCGTAATTACGAATGATGCGGTCCGCATACCCGTCAAGCTCAGAATTTACCCCTTCGCCTTCCCCGACCAGCCGACGCTCCATCTGGGAGGATGGGATTACACCGACCAGGATAATCGGTATGAGATCACGCCGGAAAATCAAGCGGCGTTCATTTCACATCTGCGAGAGCATTTCGTTGATACCCCCTGGGCGACTGGAAGCGTCATGCCCCTGGGCGAGTATGATGGTCAAGGGAACATGACAAGTGAGCCTTCGACTGAAAACTTCCAGAAATGGCTCACGCGATGGCCTGATGCACGCAATTACTACGTGTTCACTGCTGTGGGTAACAGTTTCGGCGGCTTCGAAATGGGTACGCCTCCCTTTAGACAGGCGGTTTCTCAGTGGATTACCTGGTGGGTCGATACGCTGGCCAAGTGGAACATCAAGCCGCAGCAGCTTGGCCTGCTCTTAGTGGATGAACCGTACTCGCACGAGCAGGACAAGATCATAATTGAATATGCCAAAGTCATAAAGGCGGCGCATGCGAAAGTCGTAATCTGGGAAGACCCAACGTGGCAGGAGCCATGGAAGGCAACACCCGAATTGTTTGAGTTGAGTACTACACTTTGTCCGAACCTGCCGATGTGGATAGGGCAGGGAGAGCAATTTGCCGAATTCTATGTCAAGCAGCGAGATGCCGGACGAATACTGTGGTTCTACTCTTGCAGCGGCCCCGGCAAACTGCTTGATCCATATAGCTATCACCGGATGCAGCACTGGTTCTGTTGGAAATACCAGGCGCGTGGTTCAGGTTTTTGGGCGTTTGGCGACTCTAACGGGGCATCTTCCTGGAACGAGTACCTGTCGAAGGTGGGGGCATATACCCCGTTGTTCCTTGACAGGGAATTGGTTACCGGTGGCAAACACATGGAGGCGATTCGTGAAGGCATAGAAGACTACGAATACCTTCGCATGCTGTGCGATAGGATTGCAGAGGTGGAAGGGAAGGGAGTGAAAGGCAAGGCTGTTGATTCCGCCAAGAGACTTTTGGATACTGCTGCTGACCGTGTTACTTCATGCATGCTGAAGCCGGAGATGATCTATTGGGGCCAGGCGAAGGATCGTTCTATTGCAGACGCGGTTCGCCTTGAAGTACTCGATATGCTTCTTGAGCTTGAATAACACGCCATCCTCGAGCGTCCACCAGCCGGGGTTTTGGTCCCAGCCAGTCAGTCCTTCGCCCGTTAAAGATGGAGGCGAAACCATCTCCTATTGTGTTTGCCGCACACTGGCCAACAACTGTCGGGCACGCTCGGCGAGTTCGTTGTTGTTCGTCTGGACCAGCTTCATCGCTTCGGCTGCTTCTGCTGGGTGGGCGGCAATGATCTTCTCGGCAATCGCCACAGCAGCGACGTTCGCTTCCTCCTTTAATTCTTCTCGGGTCATGTATGCCACGACGAGCGCAAGTGACTCAGCGCTGGGAAGCCCGCCCAGGGTGGCCAGCATGAGGCGTTGTTCCTCAGGTCGCTCGAGCAACGGCAGGATTTCCTTTAGTTGCGATACCTTCTTTGCGTCAGGGACGGTCTGCATCGGGATCAATCGCAGCCACCCTCGCAGCGCGAGGATCCTGAATCTCGTGTCCTCGGCCGTCCTGGCGATCTGTTCCAGATCAGGCAAAGCATCCACTGTCGGCCAGTCACAAAGTGCCCGCAGCGATGTTTCGCTAACCGTCTTGTCCGGGTCAGTCGCCGCCGAACGTATTGCAGTTAGGGCCTGTGGGCTGCCAACCGTGCGCAGGACACGCAGTAATGCGAGTTTTGGTTCTCCGTGCGCATTTGCAAGGCCAGGCAATAGCTTGTTCGTGCACATCGTCTTGTCGGATTGCCGGGCACAAATGTCCGACAGGGCGGTTTCGGCGGCTGCGACAGCCTCGGTTTTCAACATCGTATCAACCACGTCCGGGATATCCGCGGCGCCGGCGAGTTCGCCGAGCGTCTTAAAACTGGCGCCGACCACATTGGCATCCGCATCGCGTACAGCTTTTAACAAGGGCTTAACCGCTGTTGTAATGCGACGCCGACCGGCCATTTCTATGGCCGCGACGCGGATGTTGGCGTCCGAGTCGTTCAACAACGCAACCACAGCCGCGTCGGCCTCTGTACCCGGGAAGGCAATCAACGCGGCCTGCGCCGCGTTCGAGACCGCCGCCTCAGCTTCTTTGACCAAAGCGACCAGTACGGGGATCGACGACGGATCGCTAAGTTGGACGAGGCTGCGGATCGCCGCGGTGCGCTGAACGGCTGGGCCTGTCTTTGCCAGTGGCACGATTGCGGAGACTGCTGCGGGGTCGCCTCGATTGCCGAGCGTCTGGAGCAGCAGGAGGCGCTTTTGCTGATTCGCCTGCGGGAGCTCTCCAGCCAATGCCGTAGTGACATCCTTGCCAGGCATCTCCATTGAAATCCCCATCGCGCCGGCCGACATTTTGTAGGATTCGGCCCGAATCGTCTCGACCAGTAACGGCACACCACCGGACCCGCGGCTGAGGATCGAGCCGCGCAACGCTGCGAGGCGCGCCCGATGCGGCAAGTCCGGCAGCGCTCGAACCTCGTCGTAGATTGCAGTTGCATCAGCACCTGTCATCGCCTCAGCGCAGCGGAACAATCCTTCGCAGACGGCAAGCCGGTTGGCCGGCGAACCGTCGGACAAAGCGTTTTCCAGTGCCTCAGCCGCCGTGCCGCCGATGCTGCCCAGCGCCCGTGCCGCAGCCTGGGCGACGGCCGGATCAGCGTCGGTCAGGAATTTGGCGAGCGGTTCAACAGCCTGCGCGTCCTTGCGAACACCGAGACTGTCGATGACGCCGACGAGTAACGGACCTTTGAGTTTGCCGAGTGCGTTTCGCAATGCCGTATCAACGGACGGATCGGCGATTGGTTCGAGAGCATAGCGGGCCATGTGCGAGAGCTTCTCATCAGAGAGTAGCGGCGCCAGTGTCGGTACGGCTTGAGCGGTACCGAGGTGCGCCAGCTCGCGGCACGCATCGGCCTTTTCTCTCAGGGGCGCATCCGATTTGAGGATACCAATCAGCTTGTCTTCCTGGGCCAGCGCGGCACCGGTAAGCAGTAGAGCGGTTATTAGAAGGTGTTTCATGGTTCTATTTCCTCGGGGTTGATTCAGCTTGTGTAGGGAGGTCGCATCGCGCGAGACCGCATCCGGTTGGCTTCGGGATCGGCGACAAACTCGAACTTGCGCAGGTCGAACTTGAGGTTTCGCTTCAATCGCTCACAGATATCCGCAGCCAGGCAGATGCTCATGGAGCGATACATGACTTCGGGGTTCGCCACGGTTGGCCGTCGGGAGCGGACACAGTCGAAGAAATCCCTGACGTGGTTCATCTGCCGTTGTGTTCGGCCGATGTATTCGTCCAGCACTTTCCTATATTCGCGCAAGAGCGACGGCGACGAGACATCGGGGCTGGAGTAACCGTCGGCTGCTGCGGCCCATCCTTCGGGCCCGTCGAAACGCTCACCACAAGCGCCATGCCAGTACTCGCACGGGTCCCATACCGAGCCGGTGACCCGAAACAGAACCAGCTTGATGCCATTGGAAAGCCGGGCGACCATGGTCTGATCCGGCCCCGCATACTCGAACTCGATGAATGAAACACCCGTCATATCGAGCCCTGCAAGGGCCTGTGCCACGGTGTGCGCGCCCCACATTGCGACATCGGTAGCAAAATCATAAAAGCGATACCATCCTCCTCCGTTCACGTAAGCGGCGTTATAGGGGCGCCAGGGACACGGGCCGATCCAGAGATCCCAGTCCAGCTCGTCCTTTGGCGGTTCTGGTTCGGCGGGCAGCCAGTCGTGACGTTGCCCGTCGCGCCAACGAATGTCGGCATAAGCCGTATGAATCGGGCCCAAGCGGCCTGATCGGGCCATTTCTATAGCGAAGACGTGATTCGGTTCGCTAAGCCTCTGGGCGCCGGTTTGATAGATGCGGCCGTAACGGCGCGCTGTCTCCACGACCATCCGCCCCTGCGCAATGGTGAGGCAGGCGGGCTTCTCACAATAGACATCCTTGCCCGCCCGCATAGCCAATACCGAGGCTAAGGCGTGCCAGCGGTCACCGGTGGCTATGAGCACGGCTTCGACGTCCGTGCGCTCGGCCAGAAGCTGTCGCAGATCAGCATACAAGGCGCAATCTTTATTGCCGTATTTACTGTCAACCTTATTCTTGGCTGCTTCGCGGCGGTCTTTCAGGGCATCGCAGACTGCGACCCATTGCACGTCCGACTCGTCCAACATCCAAGTCAAATCGTGAGAGCCGCGGCCGCCGACACCTATCCCGCCCATCAGGATGCGTTCGCTGGGAGCGACGCCTGCGCTGCGTCCCAGCACTGAGGCCGGAACGTAATACGGCAGCGCCGCCGCACTTGCCGCCATCGCCGCCCGTTTTAGAAATCGACGCCGCGTGAGTGTAGTACTATTGTCAATGCTCATTGCAGCTTCCTCTTTCTATTGTAGATTTCTAATTTGAGTTGGTAAACAATGCCTATGCACGCTATCACACTTCTTCTGAGACAGTCTTGTCAAAATTCACGCACCATAAGACCAAAACTATGCCGTAGTTTCAACGAATTAACCATTATGGAAGCAGAAGATACTGGGAAGTATGACTCGTGGCAACGTGCATTGAAGCCTCTATGAAGCCAGGCCGGTCAAGCTTGAAATTAAAATTCGGTTTGATTGGTTCAATCCTCTATCCGGGTTTCCACAGCAGATTTTGCCCTTTTTGGGCGTGTGGGCCCACTAAACTGTGCGACGACACCCATTCCGTTGCGCGGGCATTCTGAGCCCAATTTTCAATTCGGGTTGTCGTTCAGACAAATCAAACCAAACTTCAAACTCAAATATTTTCTGACTTTCAAAGATATCTACAGCCAATCACAGCCTTGAAAATACCTCAATTTCGCCGTAGTCCGCTTTCACCGCCTTCGTAAGAAGATCAGGCGGTGAAAGAAAGGCGAAGGCGAAATTGGTTCCTATGCCACATCTTTTTGAGTATTGTCCTTCCAATCCTGCTCATCCCTTAGCATAGCCCAACATCGTACCACCAATTTCCTCGCTAATGCGGTTATAGCAATCTTTTTCCTGGATGAGCTGCCTCGTAACAACCTCTTGTAGGTCTCCCGAGCCCATTTATTGGTTCCCAAGGACACCCAACATATCTCGATAAGCAAATTCCTTAAGAGCTTATTGCCTCGTCCTCCCGTCTTGCCTTGCCTTTCTGATTGACCTGATTGATATTGTCTCGGCGCCAGACCCGCGTAGCTGCCAACCTGCTTTGCGTTTTTGAACCGCTTTGGATCATCCAGGAAGGCCACAACCGTCTCTGCTAATCGCGGGCCGACACCTTTGATAGTCTGCAGCCGCTTGATTCGCTTGTCGGATGCCCCCATCTTGTTGAGTTTGCGTTCCACCTTCTTCAGAGATTTCGTGATCGTCTCTAAGAGTCCAAGTTCAGTATGAAGTTGGCCACGCCACAACTGCTCAGCATCAGATATCTTGCCAAAAGCTCTGGCATGGCTCTTTAGCCATTCCAATCCTTCACGAGACCACAGCGCCTTGGTGCTCACTATCGTAATCCCTTGCCTCGCAAAAACAGCTCGTATCGCATTCTTGATGCTGGTTCTGTAGCTGACCAGCCTTTGCCTGTACTTAATCAGGGCTCGTTTCTCTCGAACATCCTTTTTGGGCATATGTACTGTCGGTAACTGGCCCATGCAGGAGAGTTTGGCCAACTTCAGGGCATCCTCTTTATCTGTCTTCTTTTTGACGTTCTTCCAGCGCCAGGCATCGTGCATCGGGTTAGCTGCTTCGACTTTTATGCCCAATGCCTCAGCTATGTCGAAGATCCAGCCGGCGACGCTGCACACCTCCAACGTAACTGTCGCTGGCTCTCTGGCCACAAGCAGGTCGTGAATCTCCTTCGGCGTAGTATTGACTTTGCCGAATTCATGCTTACCGTTAGTGGGATTGTAGTCACAAAACACAGTCTTGTACTTTCCGAGATCTAATGCCAAAATACTCATTGTCAGGCCTCCATGTCAGAGTCTTAAGATTTGAGCAGTCCCGGTGACCAGCTCTTGTTAACAGACTACAACAATCGCTGGTCATTTGACCAGCGATAGGCCTGGCTTTCATAGTTTCCGTTGCACAATTTTCCGCTTTTTCATAACCAACGGCCAATACGGCACTTATGGCATGGGCATTCTTGGTGAATTGGCAGATAAGGGGTTGCGGGGTTGTAGCTGGGTTGTACGGATTTGATGACAAGAAGAGGCCACGTCGAAGACTGAAAAGAAGGGCTGCAAGCCTTGAGGGCCATTGTATTGTGGATTCTGCGAACAGCTTGAAACTTGAGCAGAACCCTGCGGCTCGGCGGAAACCGGCCCTGCTGGGTCTGGAATCAAAGGAAAAGGGTAAGTGTTGACTTCTGCGGCGCAGCGAGGCAAAATAGTCTTTTTGCGGGCAGGACTTGGTGTCCAATACAGGCTGGCAGCGGGCCTCGCTCGGCAGGGGCTTCACCAATGCTCCGGAATCGCACCAGCAGTCTTGCCATAGTTTGCCTGCGATCTCTGTTTGTGGAATATCGTGATAATTGGAGAGGTTCTCGAATGGACCAGTCGATCTTTGAGGAGTTCAAGGGAACAGGCAACAGCGAGCTTGTCGTCGAACGCTCCCTGGCCGAGGCGAGAATCTTCCCGGCTATCGACATCTCGGCCAGCGGCACACGAAAAGAGGCCAAGCTCTACAATGAGCGGCATACCCGCGGGATGGCCACGTTCCGCCGCGTCCTCTCCGGCTACGGTACACGCGAGGCCATCGAGCTCCCCCACAAGCTACTGGCTGAGTACTCCACCAACGCCGAGT
>Ga0315288_10009897_pt1 | contig 12008 bp, 7 predicted proteins | sample YL17G11_20_MG_FD_203454 | JGI IMG/M metagenome (GOLD analysis project Ga0315288, IMG submission 203454) | Sediment microbial communities from Yellowstone Lake, YNP, Wyoming, USA - YL17G11_20 | ecosystem: Environmental > Aquatic > Freshwater > Lake > Sediment | place: USA: Wyoming | collected...
TATTCTTGAAGGGAAGGCCATCGGTCAGGCCGAAGTCAGAGCGCTGGCTGATCTCCCGCCCAGAGAGCAATTGCTGGCCGCGGTCTGCGGCGCCCTGCAATCGCCCATGCGCGGTCTGGTGACAGTTTTGTCCGGTTCCATGCGTAACTTCGTATACGGACTGGAAGCATTGCGCAAACAACGCGCGGGGGAAGCTTGAGTTTGAAGAACAGAAGTGAGAAGTGAGAGGTAAGACCCCTGACTTTTCGGCCCGACACAGTCGGGATGGGTACCGGATTAATACTGAGGAGGATAAAAAACAATGTCTAAAGTGACTGATGTCCTGGAAATCGTGAAGGGTATGACCGTGCTCGAGCTGAGCGAACTGGTGAAAGCCTTTGAAGAGGAATTCGGTGTATCCGCGGCCGTCCCGATGGCATTTGCCGCCCCCGCCGCCTCGGCCGGAGCAGCCGCTCCCGTTGAAGTCGAGAAGACGGAATTCGACGTCATGCTCGTCAGCACAGGCGTCAAGAAAATCCAGGTGATCAAGGCCGTCAAAGAGGCAACCGGTCTTTCCCTGACAGATGCCAAGAACCTTGTGGACGCCGCGCCCAAAGCAGTCAAGGAAGGTCTGTCCAAGAAAGACGCGGACGAATTGAAAGCCAAATTGGAAGAGGCCGGTGCTACCGTGGAACTGAAATAGCGCCGGTTCGGTATTCAGCTGCGGCGCGGTATAGGCTGGAACTCAAGCCCTAATGGCTCCCCCGTTTAGGAGGAGCCGTTTTTCCGTCTCAAGCGCCCTCCGGGCCCGGTGCATCGACGGTGGAGGCCCTTTGCATGATCCGGCCCCTTAGAACGGATCCCAGCCATGTAATTATGTAAAACCCGACGAATTCACTGTAATCCTGTTGACGGGCTCAGGCATTTGTGATATCATTGTTTTTTGCTAGGCTCTCAGCAATGTGGCCCCCGAAACGAGGTCTAACACCGGCGGAAACAAGGATTCTTCAAAATAGATCGACCTTTAACTCGATACGGGAGCCGAGTCCCCAGATAGAGCGAGGCAACGAGGTTAGCCTTGCTGTTGCTTTTTTTCTGACCCCCGGCAGGATAGAAATTGAAGAGGTGAGATGAGTGCCGGAGATGGTCCGTTACGGCCACCGCGAACGACTGAGTTTTGCCAAGATCGAAGAAGTTCTCGACATGCCTAACCTGATCGAGATCCAACAACGCTCATATCAATGGTTTCTTGACGAAGGCCTCCGTGAGATGTTCCGCGACATTTCTCCCATTCGGGATTTCACCGGCAATCTGGTGTTGGAGTTCATCGATTATGCTCTGGGCGAGCCCAAGTATGACGTGGACGAGTGCAAGGAGAGGGATGTCACCTACTCCGCGCCTTTGCGCGTCAAAGTCCGCCTGATCAATAGAGAGACGGGAGAGGTCAAAGAGCAGGAAGTCTTCATGGGTGATTTCCCGCTTATGACCGACAAGGGTACTTTTATCATCAATGGCGCCGAGCGCGTTATCGTCAGCCAGTTGGTCAGGTCGCCCGGGGTTTATTTCGGCTCCAGCGTGGACACCAGCGGCCGCACACTCTATTCGGCCCTGATCATGCCCAATGTCCGCGGGGCCTGGCTCGAATTCGAATTTGACGCCAATGACGTCTTGTATGTCAGAATTGACCGGACGCGCAAGATACCGGTCACGGTGCTTCTCCGCGCCCTGGGACTGGGCGCCAACCCGCGGATCCTTGAGATCTTTGACGATAAGGATTGTATCCGCAATACCCTTGAGCGAGACAACACCCAAAACGAAGAAGAGGCCCTGGTCGAAATCTTCAAACGTTTGCGTCCCGGCGAACCTCCCACGGTCGATACCGCGCGGACCTTGTTTGAAAGCCTCTTCTTTGACGCCCGCCGCTACGATCTGGCCGCGGTGGGGCGTTACAAGCTCAACAAGAAACTGGGTTTGGATATCCCGTTGCGCGATGAATACATCATCAAGAGCGAGGGCGGCCGCCGCATCCACCTTCCGCCCAAGGTATACGACCGCATGCTGATCGCCTTGCAGAACGCGGAGACCGACGGCAACAAGATGAATATCACCGTCTCCGCGGAGACTCTGGGCTTTTTCTCCGAGTATTTCGGCCTGCCCGTCAGCGACGGACGTTTGAGCATGTCCCAAAAAGATCACCGGCTGTGGCGCAGCCGCTTTGAACAGGAAGTCGAACGCATCGAGGCGGTCAAGACTCTGACCAGGGAAGACATCATCGGCGTGGTGCGCTATCTCATCTCCCTCCTGGAGAACAAAGGCGAGGTCGACGATATCGACCATCTCGGCAACAGGCGTCTGAAGCAGGTCGGCGAGTTGCTGCAGAACCAGTTCCGCATAGGCCTCTCCCGCATGGAGAGAGTGGTCAAGGAACGCATGACCATCCAGGAAGTCGATGTCATCACCCCTCAGGCGCTCATCAACATCCGCCCCGTGGTGGCGGCGATCAAGGAGTTCTTTGGCAGTTCGCAACTCTCCCAGTTCATGGACCAGACCAACCCCCTGGCTGAACTGACGCACAAACGGCGTCTGTCGGCCCTGGGACCCGGCGGCTTATCGCGCGAACGGGCCGGTTTCGAGGTCCGCGATGTACACCATTCGCATTACGGTCGCATGTGCCCGATCGAGACCCCTGAAGGGCCGAATATCGGGTTGATCGGATCTTTGACCACTTTTGCCAGGATCAACGAGTTCGGGTTCATCAGCACGCCGTACAGGCGCGTCATCGATGACGCCGTCACGGATGAGATCGTTTATCTCACTGCCGATGAAGAAGATAAGCATACGACGGCCCAAGCTAACGAACCTTATAATCCGGAAACACGCAGATTCCTGCATAAGCGGATTACGGCTCGGGCCAAGGGCAAGATCGTCGAGGTTTCCACGGATCAGGTCAATATGATGGATGTTTCACCCAAACAGATCGTCAGCATTGCCACGGCCTTGATCCCATTCCTGGAGCACGACGACGCCAACCGGGCCTTGATGGGCTCGAACATGCAGCGGCAGGCGGTGCCTCTCTTGCGGGCCGTGGCTCCGTTCGTCGGAACGGGTATGGAGTACAAGGCGGCGATCGATTCAGGCGTGGTCATACTGGCCAAGGAAGGCGGCGTGGTTGAGCGGGCCGCGGCCAACGAGATCACCATCCGCACGGAGAAAGGCCGTCTCGATCATTACCGTCTGTTAAAATTCAAACGGTCCAATCAGGGTACCTGCATCAATCAGAAACCGATCATCCAGGCGGGACAGATCGTGGCTACGGGAGAGGTTCTGGCCGACGGGCCCTCCACGGACATGGGCGAATTGGCCCTGGGCCGCAATATCCTGGCGGCGTTCATGCCCTGGGAAGGCTACAATTATGAGGACGCTATTCTAATCAGCGAGAAGCTCGTGACGGATGATGTCTTTACGTCCATCCACATTGAGGAATACGAATGCGACGCCCGCGACACCAAACTGGGTTCGGAAGAGATTACCCGGGATATCCCCAATGTCGGCGAGGGCGCTCTCGACGATCTCGACGAGGAAGGCATCATCAGGGTCGGCGCGGAAGTGCGGCCCGGAGATATCCTGGTCGGCAAGGTGACGCCCAAGGGCGAAACCGAGCTCACCGCGGAAGAACGCTTACTGCGGGCCATCTTTGGGGAAAAAGCGCGTGAAGTCCGCGATACCTCCCTGAGGGTACCGCACGGGGAGTCGGGTAAGATCGTCGACGTGCGCGTTTTCTGCCGGGAAAACGGCGACGAGTTGCCGCCCGGTGTCAACCGCCTGGTCAGAGTCTATATCGCTCAAAAGCGCAAGATCTCCGAGGGCGATAAAATGGCGGGCAGGCATGGTAACAAAGGTGTCATCGCCAAGATCATGCCCATTGAGGATATGCCTTTCCTGCCGGACGGCACACCCATCGAGATCGTCCTGAATCCTCTGGGTGTCCCTTCGCGTATGAACTTGGGTCAGGTTCTCGAGACGCATATGGGATGGGCCGCCAGCGTGCTCGGTTTGCATATCGCTACGCCGGTTTTCGGCGGTGCCAACGAGGAAGAGGTCCTTAACTTCCTTATCGAGGCGGGTTTGGATCGGACCGGTAAATCCGTGTTGTATGACGGCCGTTCGGGTGAATCCTTTGATAATCCGATCACCGTGGGTTACGTCTACATGTTGAAACTCGCCCATCTCGTGGACGATAAGATCCACGCGCGTTCCACGGGACCATACTCCCTGGTCACGCAACAGCCGCTTGGCGGGAAAGCGCAATTCGGCGGACAGCGTTTCGGAGAGATGGAGGTCTGGGCTTTGGAGGCCTATGGCGCCGCCTATACCCTCCAGGAATTGCTGACGGTCAAATCCGACGACGTGGTCGGCCGGGTCAAGACCTACGAGGCGATCGTCAAAGGCGAGAACGTGCCTGAACCCGGTGTGCCCGAGTCGTTCAAGGTTCTCATCAAGGAATTGCAGAGTCTTTGCCTGGATGTCAGGATGCTTACGGAAGAAGCGAATGAGATTCAGATCAAGGACGAGGATGAAGATGTGCATGAGATGGCACGGGAACTCGGTCTGGATATCGAGGGAAGGCCGGAGCCGGTCGGGATCCCGGAGGATATCGGCGAGGAGACGAATGCCTTTGACGGCGAGGAAGACGTTGAGGAGGAACTCATTGTAGAGGAGGAGATCCCCGTAGGCGAAGCCATCGACGAGGAATAATCCATGGTCGCGACGGCTCGCCGTGACGGAAAACTGTCAAGACAGAGCCGGGTGATCTGTCAGGGCCTCGCCGAACTATTTCCAGATTAGCCTTGAGAGGGGGCCTCACGGTTGTTGGATGCGAACAATTTTGATGCTTTGAAGATAGGGCTGGCTTCACCAGAACTGATCCGCGCCTGGTCAAGCGGTGAAGTGAAGAAGCCTGAGACGATAAATTACCGCACTTTGAAACCCGAACGCGACGGGCTTTTCTGCGAAAAGATCTTCGGCCCGCAACGCGACTGGGAATGCCACTGCGGCAAATACAAACGGATCCGCTACAAGGGGATCGTCTGCGACCGATGCGGTGTCGAAGTCACCAGGTCAAAAGTCCGGCGCGAGCGCCTGGGCCATATTGAGCTGGCGGCATCCGTCTCGCATATCTGGTTTTTCAAGGGAATCCCCAGCAGGATGGGGCTTCTCCTCGACATGTCGCCGCGCGCCTTGGAAAAGGTCTTGTATTTCGCCACTTATGTCGTGGTCGACACGCGTGATACGCCCCTGATCAAAAAGCAACTGCTGACGGAAAATGAATACCGCGAGGCACGCGAGAAATACGGCCAGGAATTCAAGGCCTTCATGGGCGCCGAAGGCATCAAGAAACTGCTTGAGGAAGTCGATCTTGAGGTCATGTCCAGGGATCTGCGGCGTGAGATCCGCGAGGTCAGCGGACAACGCCGGATCAGGGCCATCCGCCGGCTGGAAGTGGTTGAAGCTTTTCGTAAATCCGGTAATCGTCCCGAATGGATGATTATGGATGTCCTGCCTGTCATTCCCCCCGAACTCCGCCCCATGGTGCAATTGGACGGCGGGCGTTTTGCGACTTCCGATCTTAATGACCTTTACAGGCGCGTGATCAACCGCAACAACAGGCTGAAACGCTTGCTGGAGCTGGGCGCGCCTGACATCATCGTGCGGAACGAGAAACGCATGCTGCAAGAGGCCGTCGACGCCCTGATCGACAACGGGCGCAGAGGCCGTCCGGTCACCGGACCGGGCAACCGTCCGCTCAAATCCCTCTCAGACATGCTAAAAGGCAAACAGGGCCGTTTCCGCCAGAATCTATTGGGCAAGAGGGTCGACTACTCCGGCCGCTCCGTCATCGTGGTCGGCCCCGAGCTCAAATTGCATCAGTGCGGTCTGCCCAAAGAGATGGCGTTGGAACTCTTCAAGCCTTTTGTCATGAAGAGACTGGTGGACAAAGGTCACGTTCATAACATCAAAAGTGCCAAGCGCATGGTGGAGAGAGCCCGGGCCGAGGTCTGGGACGTGCTTGAGGATGTCATCAAGGAACACCCGGTCCTCCTGAACCGCGCGCCCACGCTCCATCGCTTGGGGATCCAAGCCTTTGAGCCCGTGCTGGTCGAGGGCCGCGCGATTCAGATCCATCCACTGGTGTGTACGGCTTACAACGCCGACTTTGACGGAGACCAGATGGCCGTGCACGTGCCGCTTTCCGCGGAAGCACAGGCGGAAGCCCGCGTATTGATGCTCTCCGCGCACAATATTCTCTCCCCGGCGCATGGACGGCCGGTGGCCACGCCAACGCAGGACATGGTGCTGGGTTGTTACTACCTGACCGTGCTCAAGGAAGGCATGCCCGGCGAAGGCAATGTCTACGGCAACGCGGAAGAGGCTATACTGGCTGTGGATGCGGACATAATCGATCTCCACGCCAGGATCAAAGTGCGCCGGGGTAAAGGCGAAGAGATGGTGGAAACCACGGCCGGCCGGCTGATCTTTAACCAGCATGTCAAGACTGATCTCGGTTTTCTCAATGTGGAAGTCGATAAAAAGCAGTTGGGCAAGATCGTCAGCTACTGTTGCCGCCATTACGGCACTGTGCAAACGTCGGAGGTTCTCGACCAGATCAAGCGTCTTGGGTTTCATTACGCTACAAGATCGGGAGCCACGATCTCCGTTACGGATATCACCATCCCCGAGGCTAAAGCGGGTATCATCGCGGAAGCCGAGAAAAGGGTGGAGCTGCTCGACAATCATCTGCGGCGCGGTTTGATCACCCCGGATGAGCGCTACTTCAAAGTCCTGGAGATCTGGGGCAAAGCCAAGGAGGATGTGGAAAAAGCAGTTCGCGCCTGCCTGGATAAGTTCAATCCCGTCTATATGATGGCCAACTCGGGCGCCCGCGGAAACTTCCAGCAGTTGTCACAATTGGCCGGCATGCGCGGTTTGATGAACGATCCCTCCGGGCGCACCATCGACCTGCCGATCAAGGCCAATTTCCGCGAAGGCCTTTCAGTGTTGGATTTCTTCAACTCAACGCATGGAGCCAGAAAGGGACTGGCCGACACTGCTTTGCGGACCGCGGACTCAGGTTATCTGACCAGACGTCTCGTAGACGTGGCCCAGGATGTCATCGTACGGGAAGACGACTGCGGCACGACCGACGGAATCAAGGTCGGCGCGATCTTCTACGAAAGCGAGTACCTGGAGGGCGAATCACAACAGATTGAGTATCTGGCCGAACGCATTATCGGCCGCGTAGCGGTGGAAGATGTGTTCGATCCGACGACCGGGGAAGTTTTGGCCGCCCGTAACCAGGAGATAACAGAGTCCATGGCCGATCGGATCGAAAAAGCAGGGGTCAAGGAAGTTAATATCAGATCGGTCCTTACCTGCAAAACCCGTTACGGTATATGCATTAAGTGCTACGGCCGCAACCTGGCCACCGGCAAACTGGTTGACGTCGGCGAAGCGGTCGGCATCATCGCCGCTCAATCCATCGGCGAGCCGGGCACACAATTGACTATGCGCACGTTCCATATGGGCGGCGTGGCGGGTGACGACATCACCGCCGGTCTGCCGCGCGTAGAAGAGTTATTTGAGGCGCGCAAACCCAAAGGTCAGGCCATCGTCACCGAAAACGGCGGCGTGGTCAAACTGATGGAGATCAAAGGCTTGCGCCGCGCGGTCGTTACCGGGGACAGCGGGGAAGAGAAGGTCTATCAAGTCCCTTACGGCGCCCGGTTGCGCATCCGGGACGGTTCCCGCGTGGAACCCGGGGATCGTCTGACGGAAGGTGCGGCCAATCCGCATGATATCCTCAAGGTCAAGGGGATACGCGGCGTGCAGATGTATATCGTCCAGGAAGTACAGGAAGTTTATAGAACACAATCGGTTGAGATCAACGATAAGCATATCGAAGTCGTCGTTCGGCAAATGCTGCGCAAACGCAAGGTGGAGGTCGCGGGTGACACCGATCTGTTGCCGGGTGGCCTCGTGGATGCCTTTGAACTCGAGGAGGAGAACGCCAAGGTAGAAGCTGAGGGTGGTGAGCATGCGGTGGCAAGACCGGTGCTGCTCGGGATTACCAAGGCTTCACTGGCGACGGACAGCTTTTTGTCAGCCGCCTCTTTCCAAGAAACCACGCGCGTCTTGACCGATGCGTCGATCAAGGGACGCAAGGATCCATTGCTGGGTCTCAAGGAGAATGTCATCATCGGTAAGCTCGTCCCGGCAGGCACGGGGATGTCCCGTTACCGCAACATCAAAGTCTATATGGACGAGTCGGTCTGAAAAGTTCGGTCTGAGAAGTTTCTGTCTGAGAAGTTTCTTGACAGGCACGGTATGCTAGTGCTAAAATATAGAGGTGTCTCATCGCAGGAGGCCTGTCCTGAGGGGTGTCCCAATGGTCGAAGCCTTGCGTGACCCGCGATTGAGGGTCGTAGGTCTCAAACAGACCTTGCGAAACCTACAACAAGACCGGGTGGCAGTAGTTTATCTAGCAAATGACATTGATGACCACATCCGGCGAAAAGTCGGAACCGCCTGCGCCGAACGGGACGTCGAAATACGTCCGGCAAAGCTTAACCAGGCCGAGATGGGCGCTCTATGCGGGATTGAGGTGGGCGCCGCCGTCGTGGCGGTGCTAAAACCATGAATTGCAACATGCGATATGGATATGATTGGATCATTTGGAGGAGGTGCCCCGGTTGCCCACCATCAGTCAGCTCGTGAGAAAAGGCCGCGAAGTTCAGGCGCGGAAGAGTTCCGCCCCGGCTCTTCGCCGATCCTATAATACATTGAACGAGGAAATCCGCGAAGGCGGCGGACCCCAAAAGCGCGGCGTATGTGTCGTGGTCAAGACGCAAACGCCGAAAAAACCGAATTCCGCGTTGCGCAAGGTGGCACGCGTGCGCTTGACGAACCGGATGGAAGTCACGGCCTACATCCCCGGTGAAGGCCATAACCTGCAGGAGCACTCGGTGGTCTTGATCCGCGGAGGCCGCGTCAAGGATCTCCCCGGTATCCGTTATCATATCATCCGTGGTACATTGGACACGGCGGGTGTGCAAAACCGACGTCAAGGCCGTTCTAAATACGGAGCCAAACGGCCCAAAGCGGCAGCGGCCAAAGCCGGTGCCAAGGCTAAGAAATAGGGGGCATGAGTCTTGCCGCGTCGTGGTAACGTTTCAAAACACGAAATACTGCCGGATCCGATTTACAGCAACAAGCTCGTTACGCAATTCATCAATAAGATAATGTACAGCGGCAAACGCGGCGTGGCGGAGCACATCTTCTACGAAGCCCTTGAGCGCATGCAGGAGAAGGCCGACAAGGATCCGATGGACCTTTTCCAGCAGGCCTTAAAGAATGTCATGCCCCTCTTGGAAGTCAAACCGCGCCGCGTCGGCGGCGCAACCTATCAGGTGCCCGTGGAAGTCAGGCCCGAGCGCCGGACGGCTTTGGCCATGCGTTGGCTGGTGAATAGCGCCCGCGCCCGCGCCGAAAAGACAATGACCGACAAACTGGCCGGCGAGCTGTTGGATGCCGCTCAGGGTGTGGGCAACTCGGTCAAGAAAAAAGACGATACCCATAAAATGGCCGAGGCGAACCGCGCGTTTGCGCATTATCGCTGGTAAGCCGTCACGCCGGCCTCCCGGCAACGCTTTTTAAAAGAGCATAAAGCTCTGGCCCGTTATGGCCTCATGCCCGCAGCGGGCGGGGTGATCGATAAGCCTAGTGTTTATATCTCTAATTGGTTAGTTTCATAAACCTTGGAAGGGAAGAACAAAACGTTGTCCGACCGAGAGTACCCCTTGTCCCGGATTAGAAACATCGGCATTATGGCTCATATCGACGCCGGTAAAACCACAACGACGGAGAGAGTTCTTTTCTATACAGGCAAACTTCATCGTATGGGTGAAGTCCATGACGGCTCTACCGCCATGGACTGGATGATACAGGAGCAGGAGCGCGGTATTACAATTACATCCGCCGCCACGACCTGCGAATGGCGCGAGCATCAGATCAATATTATCGACACGCCCGGGCACGTGGATTTCACCGTGGAAGTGGAAAGAGCGCTAAGGGTGCTGGACGGCGCCGTGGCGGTTTTTTGCGCTGTCGGCGGGGTGGAGCCGCAATCGGAGACGGTCTGGCGTCAAGCCGACAAGTATGGCGTGCCGCGGATCGCGTTTGTCAACAAGATGGACCGCGTGGGTGCCGATTATTTACGGACCATTACGATGATGCGCGAACGTTTGGGGACCAATCCCGTGACGATCCAACTACCGATCGGCATAGAAGAAGGCTTCAACGGGATTATCGATTTGGTCGAACAAAAAGCCTATATGTACCTTGACAATCTCGGTACCGAAATCAAGGAAAGCCCTATACCGGCGGACTTGATGGAGGAGGCCCAACATTACAGGGAACTGATGCTGGAGGCCGCCGTCGAACAAGACGAGGTTCTGATGGAGAAGTTCCTGGAGGGCGCGGAGATAAGTCCTCAGGAGATACGCGCGGCGTTACGCCGGGGCGCCCTGGCCGCCAATCTCACGCCGGTGCTCTGCGGCTCTTCCTTTAAGAACAAAGGAGTCCAGCTTCTGCTCGACGCCGTGGTGGATTATCTTCCAGCACCCGCGGATCTGCCGCCGGTGCGCGGCAATGATCCCGAGCACGACCAGAAGATCCTGCGGAAACCCGACGACAAGGAGCATTTTGCCGCCTTGGCCTTCAAAGTGGCCGCCGATCCTTACGTGGGTAAGCTGGTATTTTTCCGCGTTTACTCGGGGGAGTTAAAAACCGGTACGTATATTTACAATTCCGGTAAGAATAAACGGGAACGCATCAGCAGAATTCTGCGTATGCACGCCAACGACCGCGAGGACATTGAGATTATTAGAACCGGAGACATCGGGGCAGCCGTGGGTTTACGCGAAACGGTCACCGGCGATACGCTGTGTGACGAGAAATATCCGATCCTTTTGGAAGCCATGGATTTCCCGGAGCCGGTAATCTGGATCGCCATCGAGCCCAAAACCAAGGCCGATCAGGACAAACTCGGCGCCTCCCTGGCCAAACTGGCGGAGGAGGATCCCACATTCCGGGTGAAAACCGATTCCGAAACCGGCCAGACCATTATCTCGGGCATGGGTGAGTTGCATCTGGAGATCATCGTCGATCGTTTGCTCCGGGAGTTTAGGGTCGAAGCCAACGTGGGCCGGCCGCAAGTGGCTTACAGAGAAACCATCCGCCGTCCCACCCGCGCGCAAGGCAAGTTTGTCAGGCAAACCGGCGGGCGCGGCCAATACGGAGACGTCGTGCTGGAGATCGAGCCGATGGAACCGGGCGGGGGTTTCGTCTTTGAGAATAAAATCATCGGCGGCGCCGTGCCGCGTGAATATGTGCCGGCGGTGGAAGCTGGGGTCAAGGAAGCATGTCAAAACGGACCCCTGGCGGGTTTCCCGGTGGTCGACATCAAGGTGCGGCTGGTGGACGGATCATATCATGATGTCGATTCCTCGGAAATGGCATTCAAAGTCGCGGGCAGTCTGGGATTTAGAAAAGCCGCGCAACAGGGGGATCCCGTCCTACTGGAACCCGTGATGAAACTGGAGATCGTCACCCGCGAGGAATACGTGGGGGATCTTTTGGGCGACCTCAACGGCCGACGGGGCAGGGTCGAAGGCATGGAGTCACGAGCGGGATTTCAGGTTGTCAGGGGTATGGTGCCTCTGGCGGAGATGTTTGGTTACGCTACCCGCATCCGCTCGCTCTCCCAAGGCCGGGCGATCTATGATATGCATTTCGGGCAATATGAGCAGGTTCCGGCTTCTCTCGCCGAGGGTCTCATGTTGCGTGGAGGCGCCTCCGGCGGTTGATATTTGGAGATAATCCTTCAGTCTTACTGGAAATGCTAATAAATCGCGGCGGAGCACAAGAAGTAAAAAGCCGCATGAACTTCCGGATCATAATGAAATGTCATGTAG
>Ga0315288_10009898_pt1 | contig 12008 bp, 17 predicted proteins | sample YL17G11_20_MG_FD_203454 | JGI IMG/M metagenome (GOLD analysis project Ga0315288, IMG submission 203454) | Sediment microbial communities from Yellowstone Lake, YNP, Wyoming, USA - YL17G11_20 | ecosystem: Environmental > Aquatic > Freshwater > Lake > Sediment | place: USA: Wyoming | collected...
TCGGCCCAGCCGTTTAGATCGAATCGCTTCTTGGTAGCCATTGAGTACTGATAGATGTAATGGCTTTTTTATATTAGATTTAATTAGAAAATCAATTTTTTTTGAATGGCAGCATCCAGGCCCGCACCCATGCCATCTATATAAAGACATAATTCTAATGATTTCTTATCAGGATGAGCTATCACGATTTGATTTTAGCATCGGAACGTGATAGCCATGATTCGAGCCAATATGAATTGTTTTGCAAAATTCTAGAAGACAACAAGTACTCCAATGATATATTATTTATGATACTGATTGTCCTTGGCATAGACGAAATTCAATCACATCGATGTTGTCAAAAGATCATTGATATGGTTGATTTGAGTATTAATCAAGTAAAGTTGTGTGTGTTATTGGATTTGGAATGTATGCCTGAAATATATGCCAAAACTGGTATTACTGTAAGTAACAAAAAATCTGGTTGTGATCACATCGTAAAGAAATTTTATGATAATTGGCCCAAGTTTGATGCCGATGAATATTATTTAGGAAGAATTAATTCGTGGTTAGAAAGCGTCGCATAAATGTTGTACTTGGCAGCATGATGGCCAGGATGTCGGTCATGCGATACAAAATTGAATTATTAATCAATTCTTTACTGAAAAAAATTGATTAATTAACTGCCAGATAGTCACAATTATTATATTCATATCTTAACTTGAATGGCTGATCAACTCAAATCCATTGTCGCACAAGGGGAAATATTCTACGTCCCAACTTATCTCTCCAAAGAAAAATCAGACAGTTTGTTTGATCTGCTCAATGACGATACTAAATTTGCACACTGTAGAATATATTACATGGATAACAAAACTGGTGAATTTACTGTCCAATCAAGTCAGCGCCCATCATATTGGTTCGGCGACTATCCACAAGCCGCGCAATATACAAATCATTATGTGACTCATCCGATCACCGGTGAAAAAGTCAAAATGCCAACCGATTTTGTCAAACGATTCGATTTCCCACCAGAAATTTTGGAATTGAAGACCCAGATCGAACGTCAATTCGATGTTAAATTTAACTCTTGTCTGGTAGGTATGTACAATGCACCGACAAATAAGATTGGGTTTCATTCGGATGCATCATCATCGATGGGTCTGGATCCACACATCGCATCTGTGTCATTCGGCAAATCCAGACGTTTCGCTATTAAAAAACAATCGGCATATCGTACGGCTGAAGAAGTGGGAAAACCGATTGAAAAAATTGTGATGGATTTGAATCACGGTGATCTTGTCATCATGAGAAAAAATGCTAATTTGAAATATCATCATGCCGTGTTGGCCGATCCAGATTGTAATGAATCCAACATTCGTATCAATCTGACTTTTAGAAATTATGAATATGATGCCGAGGAAATTAATCAGAGTGCTTAAATAAATTATTGGGTCAAAAAAAAATTGAAAAAAAAAGTGCTTGATATATTTATTAATAGTAATAAATCATATCACAATATGGGTAATTCAGGACCTTCAGGACCTTCAGGACATGATGTGTGTCGAGCGAATCGAAATATAGATAGAGTAAATTGTTTTAGTGGAAATGATTTTGGAACAGTGCCTTACAATCATTGTATGTCTCAAGCAGATAAAAATTATACTAGTTGTGTCGAAAGAGCAAATACTGACCACGATGCTAATAAACAATCTCAAATCAAATCGACTCCGTATATAGATACTGATCGGGGTCCAAGTGGTAGAAGATGTCGGGGGTAAAAAAAATTGATTCTTTATCAGTGAACATAATTATGATATTATTAACATATCATTAATGGATATATTATCGATTAGTGATATTTTTGTTTTGGTATGCGATGAATTTACTACAGTAACTAAGTTATTACGTATGGAACTACGAACACAAGACAACTTATGGTAAAATGCCCGGTTCGAAATTATGTCTGAGATGGTATAACTACGTAGATCCCCAATATACAGAAAAATCTGAACTATTCAGAGTGTTAGAGAAGATGGGTTATTGTTATGAGCATCCCAAATACAAAGAGATAATCATCTTTTCAAAGACAGATGAAAAGGAGGTGATCGAGCAGTATATGAACATCTTAAGGAAATATATTGGTCATATAAAGGATATCGCAGACAAACTCAAAGATTGCGAGCACCAGAACGAATTGTTGAAGAAGGACAGCGAATTATTGAAGAAGGACACCGAATTATTGAAAAAGGATTATGAAGTGCAACTCATGAAAAAAGATATGGAGATCATGAAGTTACAAATGCAGGTGTCAATGACTAAAAAATCAAAAAAATGATATTACCTAATGAATAATTATTAATTATGATTAATAATTACAGAATGGTATCAATCCAAAGCGTCGATAGGCTCAATAAAAATTGATATTCAAAAACCCATGCATAAATTCTCTCTTCCTCACGTTATCAAAATCAAAATAATTTTTTCATGTTTAGCCTAAAGATGAAAAAATACTCAGGAAGATTTCGAGCTAAGCATTCAATAGGAAATTCCAAAAAAATTGATAAATGATCAATCTAATATGTCCTTTGTATATATGTATATATGTATATATGTATATATGTTAGATGCAAGTCAATGATCAATCCTTTCGCTTTGAGGAGTCAGTTGATTTACGTAGAGTGCTTGAATTAGATCCACAAATGACTTCCGAAATATTTGATTTATTCCCTGATAGTATTTATTATTTTTGTTATGTGAATAGTGTTTTGGTAGGTCATTTAGCTATACAAATGGCAAAAAATATGGGTCATATTGTGATTGATGGAGAAAATATGGCAGGTAGATCATACATATGGGCTGTGGAAATAATTGAAGAGTATCGTGGTAAAGGATTAGGATTTAGAATGATGAAAGAAGTTTTACAACCGGATGGAAAATATTTTTTGAGAGTCGAAAAAGATAATGTTGCCGCGATTAACCTATACAAAAAATTAGGTTTCAAATTTTACAAAGAAAATACAAGAATTGTTGATGGAAAAGAGGTTATAAGAGATATTATGAGTCGATAATCTAGTCATGCTAAAGATGAGGATATAAATTAGGATTTCCATCTTATGTTTCATGGTAATAAAATACATAATTAGTCTTGGATTGGTTCCGAATTGCAAGTATGGATTGAAATGTCGCAATTCAAACTGTGTATTTGACGAGGGTGTGGCGGCACTCTAGGCCATCATTTCTGCCACGCAATAAAAATTGATGAAAAAATTTTATCAATTTTTGTTCTTGTCAAGTTTTTTGTTGCGGTTGAAATCTAAATATCCAAGAAGAAAAATTATTTTCTGTTTGAATATTTTTTTGTTTTTTGTTTTTTTGTGATAAAATATATATAGAGGATGTGAATCATTAGTTAGGATGAGCCCATACACAGTTTGAATTGCGACATTTCAATCCATACTTGCAATTCGGAACCAATCCAAGAAGTTTGAAGGGAAACTTTCCAGGAGGAAAAATGCACTCGCTCAAATCCTTAATTCCTTTTTCGAGCATTACTATTTCAAAGTCATCCATATCAATCCATCCAGGGAAATATACTCCGGGGGTATTTTGGATCGCGTTAGCATACACATCACGTTTGTGTTGTTCTCTTTGTTCGATGTGTTCTGCATTCTGCGCATACCATTCATTGGGGTGATCAAATGTGCAGGCAAGATTGTTACAATTCAATCCATGTCTACAATCTTGAATCCATCCAGATCCAAAATTATGATGTGGTTTCCAGCCAGGAGGGTGAACATGATCACATCCACTACAATCCCAAGCTTCTGAACATTCAGCTGATCCTTGTGTCCAGTTTTCCGGATGAGCAAATTGGCATTGTAAATTAATACATCTTGATCCATCTCTGCAAGATCTGGCAGGTCGTTTGGTTGGTTCGGAAGAAGGGGTATCCATTCGAGAAGGAAGTAATTTGGATTAAATCTTAACGAGCTTATCAATGAGTTCGTTTTTCAATTTTTTTAATCATATTTGTATTTAATTATGATTAAAATCGTATTGGAAAAAATGAGTCATTTTTTCCCATGATGTTTGTCAAGGAGTTCGTCGAGCTTGTCAATTTCCGAGACTTGAGAAGCGATGGGACTGTTAGCGATCCCAGCTCTGATTAGTGCAAGGATAGCTTTTTGTTCCTCATAGGTGACAGGTTTTGGTGCTGATGTGTTGGATGACATTTTAATGTGTTGATACATAGGATTTTATTTAAAGGGCTTGTCAGAGAGTTCGATTTTCAATTTTTTTTAGTATGATCCTAATACAAAAAAATTGAAAAAAAAATTATTAGACAAGTTATTTAACAAAATCCATATTTTAATAATAGTGGATAGAAGAGATGTCTCGAGCGTATGTTCCAAATGGGAGCGGTGGTACAACATGTGTTCCCGTACGTAGTGGTCGTGTGTATGTTCCAAATGGGAGCGGTGGTACAACTTGTGTCCCTGTGCGCAGTGGTCGTGTAACCGTACCAAATGGTAGTGGTGGTGGTGGGACAACAAGATCTGTGCGTAAGTAATATGTGATAAGAAATATTTGAAAAATTAAGTTCAAATATTTTTTTTGATGAAGCGAATGGCGGCCTGATGGCCAGGATACATGCCATGATAAAAAAATGCATTAATAAGTGCTACGTATATGCATTATATATTTTAGCCGCTTTGCTTTAGGAATGAGGGGTGCGTTGATGGCTATCATTCCTGGAGCAAAGGAGCCATCACTTATAAGATAGTTTTTCTTTGTTGAAAAAATGAAATACATGATTAGATTAATGATGTATTTTAGGTGTGAATGGCGGATTGATGGCCAGGATGTCAGCCATAAAAAATTGGTAGACGGAAAGGGAATATATTTAGGAACAATATTGTTGAAAAAAGAACAATATTGTTGAAAAAAGAACAATATTGTTAGAATTCCCAATCGAGCCAAAAAAATCGCGATTCGAAAAGTCCCAATTAGAAAAAATCGCCAGAAATTTTTGGAGTAATGAGGACTTTTCGAATTGGGATATTTTTGGCTCAATTGACTAATCTAACAAAATTGTTCTTTTTTAACAAAATTGTTCTTTTTTAACAAAATTGTTCTTTTTTTCAACAAAATTGTTCTTTTTTCCGAAACGATATATGTATGCTATATTTAGGAATGATATAAATAGATTATAATTAATATATAGTAGATGTCAAAATCTAATAAATCAAAAAAATCAAAAGGTGTAGAAGTTGAGGAGGACGAATGCACTCATAGATGTTCAAAATGCAAAACCCCTTTTTTAAAGAAAGAAGACTTATCATATCATATGAAAAATGTGAAGTGTGAAGAACGATCAAAATCTGATAAAACATTACCATATTTTGTATGCATATGCGATGATAGATTTAAATATCCGTCGAGTTTTAGGAGGCATCAACCAGTATGCAAAGTAATTAAATTTATCAACAAGCATACGGAAAAATCATTAAATAATATGAATATGGTTCATAATGGTAATGGTATAATAGATAAATTAAAAATGGTGAACAATGTAGATAATTCCGTGAGTAATATAGATAATTCAGTTCATGCTGGTGTGATGAATGTAATTGTTCAATGTTCTTTTCCGGATAATTTATCAATGCCAATAATGCCATATACAATTCATAGTAACATACGAATAATTGCAACAGATGAATTGGGAACATTATCGAGTTTCAAAATAAATCCATACATTGTGATATTTGAGATATGTCACTGCAATCCGACGCGACCATTGTATCACAATATATATTATCCACAAAATGGAGGTAATAAAATTTCTGTTTATAATGGTGGTAGATGGGAAGTTAAAAGAGCGCAAAGCGTAATACGTGATATAGTTAGAGTAGAAAGGGAAGATTATATAAAATTTTTTCATGATATGGCAAATTTTACTGATGTTGCAATGAAAGAAAAGATGATGTATTATATAAATTTATTTGATCCAAGTGTAACTCTTTCAAAAAAAGAGGCAATAAAACATGACAAAATGCTAGAAGAAATTCATCACGGCATAATATCTTTACTTATAGAACATCGATCATTAATTGAGAAGATGTATTTACGCACAAATATAATCCATCAATTATCCGACTCATCATCTGGTTCCGATTCTGAATCATTAAAGAAATCTGATAAAAAACAGAATACACTCAAGAAGCATAGCGAAGACGATTCTGATACTGACTCTGAATCAGAAGTCCCAAAGAAATGCACTAAAAAGAATAATACTCATAAGAAGCATATTGAAGACGAATATGATACTGACTCCGAAGTCCCAAAGAAATCCATTAAAAAGAATAGTACTCACAAGAAGCATATCGAAGAAGAATATGATCGTGATTCAAGCTCCAGTTCCGAACCAGAATCTCCCAAGAAGAAATCCACAGATGGTATTGATTTTGAGTCACTGAGAAAAGGTGTGAATAGTGCTTATAGTTCTGACTCGGAATCAGATTCAGCCAAAAAGATTCCCATCAAAAAATGCAATAAGAAAGTCGAACCAAAACCTCCCCAAAAGAAATCCAACAAGAAATCCACAAGTGATTCCGATTCGGAAATTCCTAAGAAGAAAGTCAATAAGAAGCGCAGTAGTGATTCCGAATCAGAAACTCCCAGAAAGAAATCGAAACCTCAAAAAAAGAAATGATTTGGCGGCATCAATCCGGCCCGCATCCAGCCATTCATAAAAAAATTGATTTTATAACTGCTTGGTGTATAGTTTTATTAGAGTAAAAAATCATCCAATCAGATGTCTTCAGACGATTTTTTTTCGACGTTAACAATCAAAGACATTGCCAAAATAGATTTGACTGATCCAACATGTTTGGATAATTTGGAAATAGAACAACTCCCTTCATTAACAGATAGTACGCAAGTCAAATAATGAAAAAATTGGTGCAACAGGCTGTATGTAAAAAACAACTGATGCTTTTGTTGGCTAGTTATAAAAAACTACGTGATGATGCAACTTTAGACTTGAAAACCGGTTGATTTATTATTTAATGGATAGATTGAATAATAAATGTGATTGGCGGCATGTCCGGCCCGCATCTCAGCCATTCATAAAAAATTGACTTAATAAGTGCTACGTATATGCATTATATATTTGCCTATTATAAATCCCTGCTTTGCTTTAGGAATGAGGGGTAAATCGATGGCTATCATTCCTTGAGCAAAGGAGCCATCACTTATAAGATAGTTTTCCTTTGTTGAAAAAATGATAGCCTGAATGGTATTGCCTTGGTCATAAAATAAATGATTAGATTAATAATGTATTTTGTGTGTGAAATAATATTAAATAAAAGATCTATCGGGTAGATATAAAGGGGAATCTGCCAGCAAAGCGGATTTTTGCTGTCGGGCGATGTCATCATTGATAGAATTATCTAAATTTTTAGCGGCGGTGTAATGCCATCCGGTAAATTTCATTTGAGTTCCGAATTTTTGATTGATACCATCGACGGTTTTTTGAACCTCAAGCAAATTGTTAAGGTTGTCATCAAGCATTATGAAATGATCTGGTATAGACTCAATTCCTTTAAGCATAATATCAAAGATAATTCCTTTTCCAAGATTATTAGCAAACAGAACTGCATCTTTAATCATTGCATCATGTTGCAGTTCAAAGTGTTCAACCCAAGTGTAAACAATGTGTTTGGAAAGTTCAGGATTTTTTGGATTGAAATTCGCATATGTGGTATCTTTGAATGTTTTCGAATGGAATTTAATTCCTAACTGATTCAGAATTCTAATTGTTTGATTTTGATATGTGTGTTGCAAATCCGCGAATTCTTTTCCAGTTCTTCTAGCAGTAAACCCGAGCGTATCGATTTGTTTTTGCTCCAAAAATGAAAGAATTTCGGCGAATTGTGGTTCAACAAATTGGTAAGGCGCCTTATCAAAAACAAAATCAAGTCTTTTTGTTCCATGTTTTATTTTAACTTCTTTGAGAAAATCAGTTTTAACTCCAAAGTTGGGGTATGCATCTCTCATGAACCGGTCAGCAAAAATGAATGCTGTGTCATCTAAATCAAACAAAACACAGCTTCCGATTGGAAAATCAGAAGGACTGATGTCATTTAAAGATTGAATGGGAATAACATTTGTGAGGTTTACAAGCCCAATCAATTGTGCATTAACAATCAAGTGCCAGCATCCAACATTCTTTTTTGATTTTTCCGCACTTGGGAGCATATCCATTTGGGGTAGGAGTAATTAGTATTGAAATATTAATGAAAGCTTCTATGAATTATTTTTTCAATTTTTTTTGTGGGTGAATGGCGGCATTTCAGGCCAGGATGTGTGCCATGATAAAAAATTGCATAATAAGTGCTACGTATATGCATTATATATTTTGCCTATTATAAATCCCCGCTTTGCTCTAGGAATGATGGGGTGCGTCGACGGCTATCATTCCTTGAGCAAAGGAGCCATCACTTATAAGATAGTTTTCCTTTGTTGAAAAAATGAAATACATGATTAGTTTAATGATGTATTTTATGTGTGAATGGCGGGATGAAGGCCAGTATGCATGCCATAAAAAATTGAATAATAATTGTCCATGAAAAAAATCATTGATATGGTGGATATAAATGGATTTCAAAAAAATATTCACACCAAAAAAACTCAATAAATGGGTTGGTAAGCAAATTTTATCAGAATCAGACGATATTTTGTATTATCGTTTAGAGATTAATCGTTCTTTTTGGTTTAAGCAAAATTATCAAAATAATATAATTTTTTCGGGTAGAACTAGGGAGATAATATTTGTAAAAATATTTGATTATTGTTATTCGAATCTCAAATGGAAAGATACAGGTCGCAAGGTAAGACTTTATGATTATCCTCGTAAATACGAAGTATCTAAAGAATTAAAAAAATCAATTAATCAAAATCCTGAAGATAAGGAAAATATTGTCATAGAGGATATGATCGAAGATAATATGCATATGTTGGGATTAATAGATGGTATTGATTGTTTGGATTGTTGTTTTAGAGTTGAACAAATGTATATTAGATAGATATGCATAAACTACGTGATTAATTTAATGATGTATTTTATGTGTGAATGGCGGCATGCGGGCCGGATTGCATGCCAATAAAAAATTGATTTCCAAAATCTCATACATAAAAACTCTTCTCAATAATTATTCAAATGGATACAATCCCTCAAGAAATAACTCAAATAATATTTTCATATCTACCAATTACATCTAAGCGCCAATTCACGCGCACATGTCGAACCTATTCGATAGATATGACTCAATCCGAATTAGAATTCCAAAAAATGATTAATGATACGAAATATTTTTTTTCAGAAAGGTACACAGGTTTTTATAATCCACTATATAAATTCACAATCGAATTATTTTATGATGGACACCAAATCCCAGACAACTACATAATTCCAGAGAACAGAGTATTGCATCAGTACAAGAAGATCTATTACAAAGCCGCACAGAGAGGTGATCTAGATTTAATTAAAAAACTATTGGTATTGAATCGAGATAATTTTTTGGATAGTAATGCCGATTGGGTTTGCCGAGGAGCTGCCAAAGTGGGTAATTTATCCATATTAGAATGGATGGAACAGAACTACCAATTAGATGCTTACACGACGGCTTATGCTGCTAGAGGTAATCAATTTCATACATTAAAATGGTTAAGAGATCGTGAATGCCCATGGAATCATAGAACTAGTGCTTATGCGACAAGATCAGGGAATATTGAGATGCTGGAATGGGTTTTAGATAACGGATGTGATGTAGACGACGAAGCTATTTGTAGAGCCGCAGAGAAAAATCATTTTGAAATTGTAAAGTATTTATTTGATATATTTCCAGACAAAGTATTTGAATTAGATCATTCAATTGGTGAAAGTGGCAATTTAGAAATGGTTGAGTGGGGATTTGCCAATATTCATTCCGATGACTTTCTCGATGCGAATGTATGTGAAGGAGCCGCACAAGTAGGTCATTTGCATATTTTAGAGTGGATGAAAAAAAATAGATCAGTTATTGAAGAAGAACACGGTGATATATGTAGAGCGGCTGCTGCGGCGAACAATTCAGATTGTTTGAAGTGGTGCATAACAAATGGTTATTCTCAAGGTAAAAATGATATATGCGGATGGGCTGCGCAGTATGGCAATTTAAAAATGATAAAGTGGTTATTGAAGAACGGATGTAAATACACAACAAAAATAACCACAAACGCTGCAACATATGGTCATCAACATATATTAGAATGGGCGAAGACAAATGGTTATGAATTGGATCATATTTGTCAGTCAGCCGCATGGAATGGCCAATTGGAAATAATTAAATGGGCTAGATTGAACGGATGTAAGTGGGATTTGGTCGTATGTTCTTATGCAGCGACGAATGGTCATTTGGACGTAATTAAATATGCCGTAGCAAACGGTTGTGAGTTTGATGACGATGTATATGAATCGACAGTTATGCATAATCATTTGGATGTGTTAAAGTGGTTGAGATTGAATAGATGTGATTGGAATGATAAAGTATGCCAGAGCGCAATTCAGTATGGAAATTTAGATGTGCTGAAATGGGCTGTGGAGAATGGTTGTCCCTGTAATGATAAAACATGGAGTAATGCTTTGATTCGTTGGAAAATGTATACGGATGGTAGCGAAGGTACGTATAAATTGTGTATGTCGAATAAACATATAGACATATTAAAGTATTGGTATGGAAAGGTTTCAGAAGGCGTGATTGTGTTATGATTTATTATTTAATGAACAGATTGAATAATAAATGTTGTGATTGGCAGAATGAAGGCCAGCATGCCTGCCAGGATAAAAAATTGAATTTTTAATCACCTCATTAATAATTGTTAATATAAATAATTAGGTCTTGTTGCGATGTCTTCGGGTAATTTTCCAGCAATAGATTTTTTAGCTTTTACTACGAAGCAATCCATTAAGGATTTAGATTATACTGATCCAGTAGTATTCGCAAATTTGCAGTTAGAGCAACTACCATTAGTAGAAGAGTTGAGTTTGATGGATTGTGTGAAAATCAAAACATTATTAATGAAAAATCTTTTGCAGCAATCTTTTTGTGTTCAACAGCATACAGCATTGCTGAATAGTTTTGAAAATGCAACAAAGAATATTTCGACATTTAATCAAAAAAACAATTCGAAGTGTGATGCGGAAACTAGTTCAGAATGAGATTCAGTGAGCGAATAAATACATGATTAGACTAATGATGTATTTGAGGAGTGCGTGGCGGACTGCTGGCCAGCATGTATGCCATAAAAAAACTGAAGAACTAAAAACGTTTGCATGGTATATTGATGTAATGCAATACAAAATGGATATAGATAAATATGTTGATTGGCTTTTCGATACTATCAAATGTATGGATGCAAAGAAGGCTCATACGGAATTCCCGATAAACATCTTAGAAGAAATGTGGGATTCGTGTGACTTAGCGACTGACCCCACAAAGTTGTCTACTGAAAAAATGGTTAAGTATGTGAATGCTGCATATAATCATAATTTTAGGGAGTGTGATCGTCTGATTAAGTTGTTGATAAATAATTTCGAATCGGATAATTATGTTAGAATATTGATTGATGTTGGTGATACGGGCTTGTTTGAATTAATTGTGAAGAATAATGAGATTGGGCTGAATGAACAGTTGATGATATATGCTGCACAGAAAGGCCGAGTGGGTATGGCGAAGTGCATGTATGAACGAATGAATCCAGAGAAGACGAATGAGTATGAGAATGTGAGATGGTTGTTGAGGACGTATAAGTTTGCTTATGATAAGAATGAGAATACGATTGATTTGTTCGTAATGGCTTTGATAAATGATGATTGTAAAATTTTGAAAAGAATTATGAGTCATATTAATCCATCATTTTGGGACAATTGGGCAATAAAATATGCGGCGGAGTATTGTGGTCCTGATATCGTACATATATTGCTT
>Ga0315288_10009901_pt1 | contig 12007 bp, 10 predicted proteins | sample YL17G11_20_MG_FD_203454 | JGI IMG/M metagenome (GOLD analysis project Ga0315288, IMG submission 203454) | Sediment microbial communities from Yellowstone Lake, YNP, Wyoming, USA - YL17G11_20 | ecosystem: Environmental > Aquatic > Freshwater > Lake > Sediment | place: USA: Wyoming | collected...
TCCTCGACCAAAGAATGGGCTCAAGAAAAAGGTAAACCCGATTTATGGAAAGATTACTGGTTAGACTCCAAGACTAAACTTATCCATTTTATCGGAAAAGACAATATTGTTTTTCATGCGATTGTCTGGCCCGCAATGCTCATTGCCCATGGCGAATATATTCTGCCTTCAGAAATTCCTGCTAACGAGTTCTTGAATTTGGAAGGTAGAAAACTTTCGACTTCAGAAAATTGGGCGGTCTGGTTACCTGATTATTTAAAGGAATTCGAACCCGACTCGCTACGTTACGCTCTGGCTGTAAATTTACCTGAGAATCGCGATATTGATTTTAATTGGCGAGATTTCCTTGCGCGTAATAATAATGAATTGGCTGATGTCTTAGGAAACTTTGTCAACCGAGTCGCAACATTTATTAATAAGAACTATAACGGTAATATTCCAGAGAACGGAAAATTTAACGAAAGTGATAATGAAGTATTGGTCAAAATCGAAGAAACAACTAATAAAGTTGGCGAACTGCTTGAAAACTTTCAAATCAAAGATGCGATTCGAGAATTAATGACACTCCCTAATTTAGGAAATCGTTATTTCGATTATCAAGCACCATGGACAAGTTTCAAAACTGACCGTGTAAAATGTAATACTACGATTAATGTTTGTGCACGAGTAATTGCGTCGCTATCGATTCTCTTAGAGCCATTCTTACCATTTACTGCAGAAAAGATTAAAAAATTCATCCAGATTCAGAGCACAATTTGGGATGATGCCACGAATCCGAAATTCGGTAAGACTTTAGGACCGATTTCGATTCTGTTCCCGAAGATTGAAGAAAAAGTAATTAATACCCAGATTGAAAAACTGGGAAAGAAAACAACCATAGAAAGCGCTGAAAAATTAGAAACCTCCTCTACGTCCTCAGCGTTCTCTGCGGTAAAGAAAGATGAAGTTGAAAAGGAGAAACAAATGGAAATAACATTTGATGAATTTAAGAAAATCGAATTAAAAGTAGCAAAAATACTCTTTGCTGAAAAAGTTGCTGGCACCGATAAATTAATCAGGATGGATATTGATTTAGGAACTGAAAAACGTCAAATTGTTGCGGGTATCGGTCTTGCTTATAGTCCAGGTTCCTTAATCGGAAAGAATATTGTTATTGTTGCAAACTTAGTAAAAGCCAAGATTAGAGGTGTCGAATCATACGGAATGCTCTTAGCCGCGATTGACGGTAGCGAAATATCTGTAGTTACTTTAGACAAAGATATTAAACCCGGCAGCTCTGTTTCGTAAGCATCTAATCCCTAACACCAAATTCTAAGTCCCGACGCGATGACGCTATTCGATTCCCATTGTCATTTAACTGACCGCGCCTACACTGTTAATTTAGACGAGGTCGTTTCACGCGCAAAAATTAATGGTGTTCAGTATCTATTAACTGTTAGCCTTAATTTCGATGATTCGTTAACTTCAATAACAATCGCTAATAAATATCCTGATATTTATTGTGGTATTGGTATTCACCCTCACGATGCCAAAGGAATGCGAGCTGGCGATATCGAACGATTAGAAAAGATAACATCTAATCCGAAAGTGAAAGCAATTGGCGAGACTGGGCTCGATTTTTATCGCAACTATTCTGACCGCACCAGCCAGGAAAAAGCATTTCATAATCAGATTGATTTAGCACAAAAATTAGGACTGCCAATGATAATTCATATTCGTGCTGCTTACCCCGAAGCAGAGACAATTCTTTTAGAACATAATTACTTTAATGGTGTACTTCATTGTTATTCAGGGGATGAAAAATTTGCCCAATGGGCAATTAGACAAGGTTTTTATATCTCATTTTCCGGCTCAATTACTTATAACAATCCAATGCTGAAAGAAATTGCTAAGATGTTACCAGAAGATAAAATATTAATTGAAACCGATGCCCCGTATTTAGCGCCAGTTCCAATGAGAGGAAAACACAACGAACCAGCTTATGTCAAATATGTCGCCCAACTAATTGCTCAACTACGCTATTGCTCAACCGAACATCTTGCTGAAGTATCAACTCAAAATGCAAAGAAACTTTTCAGAATCTAAACCACAAAGCACGCGGAGAAAAAATCTCTGCAAACTCTGCAGTTAAACATGCTCTTTCCTACTGGATTTAAACCCAAAAAATCTCTCGGTCAGTCTTTTCTCGTTTCTAATAAAATTGCCGATAAATTAGTTTCGGCATTAGAACTAAAAGATACTGACAATGTATTAGAAATCGGTGCTGGTACCGGTATTCTAACCACACGACTTTGTGACTGTGCACATAAAGTTTACGCTATAGAAATCGATAATAGACTTATACCAACCTTACAAGACAAGACAAAAGATTATGATAACATTGAAATTATAAATAATGATTTTTTACAACTCGATTGGCGGAAATTCGGTAATATCAAAATAATCGGGAATATCCCTTATTACATATCTTCTGAGATACTGGCTAATCTATTAGAAAATATTAAACTTTGGAACTTAGCGGTCTTAACCACTCAAAGAGAATTTGCTAATAAACTTTTAGCGTCTTTAGGAAAGCCTGGTTATTGCGCTACTACAGTGCTATTTGAATTCTATACCGAACGAAAAAAAATATGTTCTGTACAAGCTTCAACGTTTCGCCCTTCGCCCAATATCGTTTCATCTGCAATCGTAATTAAAAAACGCCCCTCTCCTCTATTTGACGATATTGATTTCGTTAATTTCTCTAAAGTCGTTCATGTTTCATTCAAATATCCTCGTAAGACAATTGCTAATAATCTATCATTAGCTTTAAATATTAATAAAGCTCAAATCGCTGGTATTAAAAATCTTGAATTAACTCGCCGTGCCCAGACATTTTCTGTCCATGAATTTTATGAACTGACAAAATCGCTGTGCAAATAATCTATTCACATTTAGGTCAAATATATTCTATCCTGTGTGCGATAATATGGGCATTCGCCATCATCTTATTTAAGAAAAGTGGTGAAACTGTCCATCCGATCGCATTAAATCTTTTCAAGAATATCATTGCAATTATCCTTTTTTATTTAACCATGGTTATTTTTGGGTATCAACTATTCCGTCCTGCACCATTACAACAATATTTAATTTTCGCAATTAGTGGAATTTTAGGTATGGCAATTGCCGATACCCTATTTTTTATGTGTTTGAATCAAATAGGTGCTGGTCTTTTAGCAATCGTCTCATGTTTACACAGTCCATTTATTATTACCCTTTCATTTCTATTTTTGCACGAAACTATGACTATTGTACAGATTTTTGGTGTGATATTAATTATTTTTGCCGTACTTTTGACAATGAGGATAAAGCATGGTGAGCATTTATCACGTAGTAAGCTTTTATTAGGAATATTATGGGGAATACTATCCATTGCTACAACTGCTGTTGGAGTCGTCATTATCAAACCATATTTAAACAAGGTTCCGTTACTTTGGGCAATTGAAATTCGATTAATAGCTGGATTTATCAGTTTATTCATTATTACTATATTTTTACCGATTCGAAACCAGATATTCTCTTCTTTAAAAACAATTCGAGGATTGGGTTATTCAATAAGTGGAACCGTTGTTGGCACTTATTTAGCATTACTTATCTGGTTGGCAGGTATGAAATATACAAGTGCTTCAATTGCCTCGGCACTGAATCAAACCAGTAGTGTGTTTGTTTTTATATTTGCGGCGCTTATCTTGAAGGAAAAGATAACACTCCTTCGAACTTTCGCAATTATTCTTTCTATTGCTGGTGTATTTTTAGTTTTTCTGGGATAGTCCGTGATTGGTGAGTTTGCTGCTTTAACTACCGCTTTATTGTGGTCATGCTCGTCAATCTTTTTTACGCTTGGCGGAAGATATGTCGGCTCAACTATTCTAAACCGAACGAGGTTATTAATCGGTCTTTGCTATCTCTTAATCCTTCATTTTTTAATAAAAGGTGAACTTTTACCGATTGGCACCGGAACTAATCACTGGATATGGCTTGGACTCTCAGGGATTATTGGATTAGCACTTGGTGATTCTGCCCTTTTTAAAGCATTTGTCTTACTTGGACCACATTTATCTATGCTAATTATGACACTTGTTCCAATAATCAGCACATTAATCGCATGGATTTTTATTCATGAAACTTTAAGTCCTATAAAATTGTTTGGTATCTTTTTGACGATGGTGGAATTATATTAGTTGTCTTGAAAAAACGTGAATTTTCGTCAATAAATAAGAACCAATTTTCTCTCGGAATACTTTGTGGTGTTGGTGGAGCAATTGGGCAAGCTATCGGACTTATCATTGCTAAAAAAGGATTATTTGATAATTTCCCGGGACTTTCCGCTACCGTAATCAGGGTGTTGGTGGCGACATTAGTAATGTGGTTAATAATTTTAATAAGCGGTAGAGTAAAAACTACAGTTCAAAAAGTTTTAGAAAAAAAGATAATTTTAATAATTGCTGCGGGTGCTTTCTGTAACCCATTTTTAGGAATTTGGATGTCGATGGTCGCTATTAAATGGACATACCTTGGTATCGCATCAACTCTTATGGCGCTGCCGCCCGTTATTCTTTTGCCGATATCATATTGGATATTTAAAGAAAAAATAACTATGCAATCAATTATTGGTACCCTTGTTGCACTTATTGGGACGGCTGTTATCTTTTTATTTACACGAGTTCAATAATGAAGTGCAACGTTTTGGACAGTATGAAATAATATGTTATAATCGACGCCTATGCTAAATCTTTATCTTCTCTTATCACTGGTCGAACGTGTTTATTTTACCGAGATGCTTTGGACAGCGTGAATGTTTTATTATTATCGCCAAGGCGCTGAACTGGTATTAGTGTAATTTTTCTCGCGTATTGCACCACAATGCTTCTCCCATATATCATTGTTTATATAACCCATCGTGCGCAAATTCGTGCGATAACAGGATGGTAATAATCCCGCCAACACATACCAGTAATGTTCTGTATTATTCAATCTTATGTCGTCACCGAGCTCAAAGTTGTTTGGTCGCCAGTAATCTTTGACGGTAGTATCCCAATTGTTTGCCCTTGCCTGTCGATATGTCATGATGGATTTTATCAGTATTTCTATCACCCAAATAAACCCAACCGCAATGATCTTATTATTTGTCTAAGACGTGCTCATCGAAGACGGTAATTGAACGTAATAAGTATATCCCAAATGCGATATCTATCGATGGGCGACCTCCTTCAGTCGTTGGCGATGTGCTCAGTTGGTTTGGAAACTGGGAGGGCGATTAGTTGGTATCTCGTAATTGTAATGCTGCGTTGAACGCATTAGCCGAGCGAAAGAGCCGTCTACTTTTAGTCAGCAATCTTAATCGCAAAGGCGCCTTAGTTACTCTATAAGCTGTGATTAACCGCTTATTGTTGTTTCCATAACATGCTTTATTCTCTTTGATTTTGGATAATGGTACCGATATTGTCCTTCATCAAGTAATTAGTCGGGCTACGGGCATCCAGTGTTACGTCTGCCATCCTTATTGTTCTTGGGAACGTGGTTCTAACGAGATCATCAACGGTCTCATTCGCTGGTACTTGCCAAAAGGCACTGTCTTTGGTAAGATTACGGAAGAACAAATTTCATGGATCGAATTTCGTATCAATCAGCGACCCAGAAAGTGTCTGGGTTTCAAAACTCCTTTAGAAGTCGCTGCCCATGATGTTGCTCTTCAAAGTTGAATTTGCTGATTCGTGTTTATTCGTGGTTGAATTTTTTCTTATCCGTGGTAAAAAACTATCCTTATAAAGTACAATCAAAATTGACCCGAAATTTATCTAACATTCTTTATTTCAGATTCTTAATTCAAAATCCCTTGTGAAAGGGGTACAGTGCCCCCCTTGAGCGCAGGGTCGAGAACTAATGGGCAAGGGAATTAGCATTGGTGATTGAATTGAGATTTTCGTTGAACTTCAAGTTCGGTTTATAATAATATACCTAAATGATTATCTATTTATTAACATATTTGAGAATCTAACAGGAATTATATTAGGGATTAAAAAAGGGGGTAGAACAGAACATTAAATATGTATTTAATCACGGTATAAGGCAGGAGATTAGCTAAGCCACTCGGAAAATTTCTTGGGAAAAAGAAAGTGCAAAAATTTAAGGTTGAGGGTTACACCCTTAACGTGGTAAAAAAGACTCTTTCAGATTTATCAAATTGAAATCTTGACAATGAGTTGAAAAATGTTATTATAATAAAATTCATAAATGATAACAAATAAAAGGAGCAATTATGAAAATACGTAAGCCGATCAGTTTTGTATTAGGAATTATTTTTTTTATCTTTGGCATATTTTTATTAGTAAATAAAGACATTGGCGGAATAGTTCCTTTACTTATTGGTGCTTCGCTTTTTTATTTGGGCTGGCAAGGAACCCGCATTGCAACTGTAATTTTCGGACATTCCCTTGTTATTATCGGGTGTGGATTGATTACCTGGGGAATATATCTTTTACCATATTCTAAACCGATTTTGCTTCATATTATTTTCCGACCGCTTTTCTGGGGTTTATTTTCCGTATTTGGCGGTATCTGTGCAATTTATCACGGCTTCTGTCAATGCGTTCGTTGTCCAAAGAATTCGTAAAAGATTAATTAAATGATGCATATTGTTTTAATCAATAAATGAGAAAAATCAAATATTGCAGTGAGAATAGAAAAAAGAGTTTTTACAGATAGCAAAAACAATTGCTTATAAAATTGTCAAAGTCAAAGGTGTAGTCGGAATGTTGGCAACTGGTGGAATCGGTCGTGGTTATTCTGATGATTATTCGGATTTAGATTTAATAGTTTATGCCGACCATAAAAAAGTCAAAGAAAATAGGAAATATATTGCTGTTGTTTTTTTGCGATATAAAAACATCAAGCTCGATACACCGGTTGAATCTTACGAAAAAGCATTAAACCAGAAATCGCCTTCCGAAATATTAGGAAAACCAGAAATGTTCGCTTATCAAGCATCTGAGCGAGGCGGTAAGCTTAAAGTAAAGGTATTACCAAATAGTAGGGTTAATCTAATTGGTCAAGCAACTATCGTATCAAAAGGAGAACTATTTTTGTAGAAGAAAATAATGAATTTAATAATACGGCAATATCAATCGTCTGATCTAAATGCTTGTCGAGAATTATGGCAAGAATTAACTGAATACAATCGTAAAATTTATAATGACCCATCAATTGGCGGAGAACACCCCGAACTATATTTTGATGAACACCTAAAAAAAGTCGGAACAGAAAAAATATGGGTCGCTGAATATGAAAGTAAAGTAGTTGGATTTACAGGATTAATCGTGGAAGGTGAAGAAGCAGAAGTAGAACCTTTAATAGTTTTACATGAATATCGTAACAAAGGTATTGGTAAAGCTTTAACTAACTACTGTATTGAACAAGCAAAGAAACTGAATATCCGATATCTTAGTGTTAAACCAGTTGCTCGTAACGAATCTGCGATTAAATATTTTTATAATGCTGGTTTTTGGTCACTCGGACATATCGAAATGTTTATTGAGTTACCAAAACAAAATCCAAACAAATGGAAATCGGGTTTAAAATTTCAAGGACGTAAGTTCGATTATTAAAGATATTTGCTGTAATCCATATAATTTTCTTGACATCTTAGAAATATAAAGTTATCATTAATATAAGTTTTCACGGGGAGTAGCGCAGCCCGGTTAGCGCACCACGCTTGGGACGTGGGGGCCGCTGGTTCAAATCCAGTCTCCCCGACTTACAAGGCAGTGCTAAGTGTAAAGAGACGAGTGTAAAAAGATAGATTTGACGTACTTTTCGTTCTGCACATAACACTGCAGTTTTGCGCCTGTAGCTCAGTTGGATAGAGCATCGGATTTCTAATCCGATGGTCAGGGGTTCGAATCCCTTCAGGCGCGTTTAAAAAATACCACAGAGACACAAAATCTCTGAGATTTATTAAGCAAAATTTTTACTCTGTAATTCTCTGTGCTCTCAGTGCCTCTGTGGTTAGATTTGGTGAGTGTAGCTCAACTTGGTTAGAGCACCTGACTGTGGCTCAGGACGTTGGGGGTTCAATTCCCCTCACTCACCCTTTGCGCCCGTAGCTCAACTGGACAGAGTGCCGGGCTTCGAACCCGTAGGTTGCGCGTTCGAGTCGCGCCGGGCGCGTTATAAAGCAGTGAATAGTGCATCACATGGTACTGCTATTTTGCCCCGCTGGCTCAACCTGGCAGAGCAACGGATTCTTAATCCGTGGGTTAGAGGTTCAATTCCTCTGCGGGGTATATAATTGTGAACAGAATAATAATTAAAAGATTCAAAGATTGGAACATTGAAAGATTATTTTATCTTTTAATGTTTGTTTTTAAATCTTTTAATAGAAATCAGGAGGGTTAATGGAAGAATTAGGTAAAACAAATAATCCGGTTTGGTTAAATGAAATCATGTTACTGCAATCAGGTCGAATGCAAACTCTAATTGATATGCTCTATCTCTTTAATGTAACATGGTTATATGTCTTCTCGGTTATCTATCCTTTATTTGGGATTATCTTTGGAATCATTTTATACCAAGGGAGCATATCTGCATCTGGTAAAAAACTTGGGCGAACTTGTTTAATCTTAGGAATCATCAACCTCGTTTTGGTCATAATCTGCGTTACTATATTTGTAATTATTGGCGGTGTTTTATCTAATTTTATCCCCTATAGCATATGAACTTATTATTGACTTTATTTGTATTTTTAAACACACCGTTTTATCGTGCGCCAATTAAAGCACCACTACCACAAATTGAAAACAATATCGTCTGGGTCTATTTCACCGATAAAGGATTTAGAACGGAAACAGAATATGAACGAATTATAGGAAATTTTATTCCACCAATTAGTGATGAAGCAATCCAAAGAAGAATAAATTATTCCGGTAAAGTCTTTGATTACGACGACCTACCGGTTTGTCAGAAGTATATTGATGAGATAGTCAATCTTGGTGCCGAACTGCGCACGGTTTCTTATTGGCTTAATGCGGCGAGTTTTAGAATATCTCCCCCATTGGCTGAAAGAATATATAATCTGCCATTCGTCTATAATTTTACACAAGTCGGAATTCACACCCAAGAAATAGCTGATGCCTTGAATATAAATCAGTCTAATGACACAGATTCAAAAAATCCCGATACAGCATCATATCGCAAATTTTACGGACTTTCCTATGAGCAAAATAAAATGCTCGGAATTCCGTCAGTTTTTAATAAAGGTTATACTGGTTCAAGAGTTAAACTGGCAATTTTAGATACCGGTTTAAAACGAAAGCACAATGCTTTAAAGAATATAAGAATTTTCAAGGAACATGATTTCCTCAGCGGTGATAATTTCTTTATCAGTAGAACACCCGGTATTATTGAATCCATCACTACCCTTAGAAACATTTATTTAACCCAATCGCCACAACTATTCAAAACCGCATCTAACCGCTTATTTTTATTCTACAGTGCTGATACGTTTCTAAATATTTCAGGTCCGGTATATCGAGGATTATTTTCCAGTTATAGTAATAATCTAGGACAAAACTGGTCTAATCCTCAAGCGGTTTTCATCACCGAAACTTACAATATGTCGATTCCAGTGGTTTCAACTTCCGGTAAAGATTCAATCGTATATTTTGCCTGGCAGGATTTGTTACCACAAGCACCCGGTGCTCCGATAACAAAACTTTATCTAAAATATTTTGTCAACACGAACCCATCATCATCAACAATCGCACTTGGATTCGGAAAAAACCCGAATATCTTCACAAAAGATACTAACCTGTATATAACATACACCAATCCGGATTCGAATTTATATTTTCGTAAAGCAAGCATTTACTACATAACACCAATCCTCTATGCCTCGGTTTCTGTCGGCACATTTACTGAACCAATAATTCATCCTTTAGTGCTTGTTGATTCATTAGGTGAAATTGAAATATTCGCTTTAGGTAGACACTCACAAAATATTTTTCACTATAAATCAATTAATGGCGGTGTCAATTTTCAACAACTTCCCTCAATTGATAGCTCCGCTTCTTTAGTAAAAGCACAAATTATCGGTAATACAATCTATCTATTTTACAAAGATTATTCATTATCCCCAACCGTAAAAATATCTTTCCGAAAATCTACTGATGGTGGCAACATCTGGACAGGAAAAACCACTATTCCCCAAGATTTTTTAACCTTGGGTGATTTCTCTTTCGTAGTTAAAGATACAATTTTTGTTACATATGAAATGCAAGGTAATATTTATCTCATAAAATCGGCTGATTCTGGTAACACCTGGAATGAACCAACTTCAATCATACAAGATTTCTCTTTTTTACCAAGAGTAACTACGATTAATAACCAACCATTACTTGTCTGGTTACAGCGTGGCGATAATAATACTGATTATGACACAACTCAAGATTATTTAGAACAACCAAATCATGGAACTCGAATGGCATCAATTATTGCTAGTTATCAACCTTATTCGATGGTTGGCACTGCTCCGGGAGTTGATTTGTTAATTGTCAAGACCGAATTATTTAAAGCAAAATCGGGCTGGACTTACGAAACAACCACTGAAGAAGACATCTGGATTCAAGGATTAGAATGGGCGGAACGAGAAGGTGCACAGGTTATATCCAGTTCTTTGGGATATCGCAGTTGGTATGTAGAAAAAGATTTCGATGGCAGAACTATACCAGTTTCGATTGCCGCTGGGCTTGCCGCAAAACGCGGCGTTATCATTGTAAGTGCAATGGGTAATCGTGATACGACTGCATTTCCCTGGCCTAATCCTTATATTGTCGCTCCTGGAGACGCTATCGGAATTCTGACTGCTGGCGGTGTATCTAAATCTTTGACTGCATGGCTTAGAACTGGGATTGGACCAACCTATGATGGACGAATTAAGCCTGACCTATCCGCTCTTGCTGACACGGCAATAGTTGTTGCTCCGGATTCTATCGATTCTTATGAAGGCAGTATTGGCACATCTTGTGCTACTGCTTTAATTGCTGGATGTTGTGCTGTAATACTTGAAGCCCACCCGGAATGGAATGCGGATTCAGTGAAAAATGCATTATTTGCCACCTCAAGTCTTAGTATGCCAAACTGTACTTTAGGTTATGGTATTCCCAATATCGATTCTTTATTAAAGGTATTTCCTGCGAAAAGACCGGAATTTGAAAAGGACCGACTCGCAGACCCGTACCCCAATCCCTATATTAATCAAAATCAAGGGAAAATCTATTTCCCATTACTGCTGATGAGAAAACCTGCAACTGCTTCTGCTAAGATAAGGATTTATACGATAAGTGGTGAATTAATTAAGACGCTAATTTTAAATGCTCAATTTCTGCCAAGTCCCGGTCGCTATGGAGTCGAAGGAAATATAACTGAATTGGAAAATATTGGCGCATTCTGGAATGGCGAAAATGAAGATAGCAAAAAAGTCAGTTCCGGACTCTATTTTGCTGTATTAGCAACAAGTTTTGGTCAGGATTTAAAGAAATTTGCGGTTATACGTTAAACCTTGACAAAAACGCAGATTAAATTATCATGATATATAACTTCCAGCGTAGCTCAATGGTGGAGCATCCGGCTGTTAACCGGAGGGTTGTAAGTTCGAATCTTACCGCTGGAGGTTTTTATTTCATCGATATTCTAATATCAAGATTTTAATCTAATTAGGGTCTATATTGTTTAATATCTCTTTTTTCTTAAATGGCAAAGCAGTAAATGTTGCGGTCTCTCCCAAAACCAATGTTCTTTCTTTTCTACGTAATGATTATGGGCTAACTGGAACAAAAGAAGCATGTTCTGAAGGTGACTGTGGTGCGTGCACGATAGTTCTGGGTGCGGTAAAGAATAACCGAACCGTATATCAAGCGGTCAATTCTTGCTTAATGCCCGCAGTTCGTATGCATGGTAAGCATATTATAACTAT
>Ga0315288_10009902_pt1 | contig 12005 bp, 9 predicted proteins | sample YL17G11_20_MG_FD_203454 | JGI IMG/M metagenome (GOLD analysis project Ga0315288, IMG submission 203454) | Sediment microbial communities from Yellowstone Lake, YNP, Wyoming, USA - YL17G11_20 | ecosystem: Environmental > Aquatic > Freshwater > Lake > Sediment | place: USA: Wyoming | collected...
TAGGCAAGATGGTGGAGGCCTCCGATGCCACGGTCGCCGATATACATCTCCGGCCGTTTGCGCACCGCCTCTATGCCCCCCAGTATCTTTATCTTGCTGGCGTCGTATTTATGGTCTTTCATACAATTTTCCTATCTCCATATAACTGTATATCGGACTTCCCCCGCGAGAAACTGTCAAAATTTTTCCACCCTCGCACTGAAGTGTGCGTCTCAAACAAGGACGAGCTTGATTTTCTCTATGTGGACGCGTGGATATTGCCGCCTGATCTCTTTGAGAAGCTCGCAGCTTACTAATTGCATCTCATACATATATGACGGTGAATCCACCGCCACCGTCAGTTTCCCGCCGGAAACGCCAGCAATTTTGCAGTGCTGTGAAAGTTCGGTAGGCAAAGCAGAACTCCAGAATTCTTCTACCGATCGAAAATCGGCCTGCCCCCGCGAAATCTGGCCGCCCATAAGCTCTCCGACCACATCGCCTAACTTGGCTACACCTCGCCTCTGCTGACTGGCCGTCCTGGAACAAGAATATTTCATATCTACCTATTTAGTGCGGCGGCCTACCCTAAGTTAATCGGCATCAGGACGTAAAGGAAATTTGCCCCGCTTTTAATCAGCCCTGGCCTGTCGGACTGGCCTAACTCAAATTCAAACTCCGGCGTCTTTATAACCCGCAACGCCTCTATCAAAAACTGCGGGTTGAAACCAATTTCAATCGGGTCGCCTTTGTAATCAATCGCCATATCAACCTCTGCATCACCGGTCTCCGGCGCTCTGCATGAAAATACTATCTTGTCTTTCCCTATCGACAGCTTAATTCCTCGGGATTCCTCGCTGGTCAGTAGTGACGCCCGCCGTACCGCACTTAACGCTACCTCCGTTGACAACGTCAGCTTCTTGTCGTAATCCGTCGGGATTATGTCCTCGTACTTTGGAAAATTTCCCTCAACAAGATTTGAGCTTATAACAACATTGGCGCACCTGAAAAGCATCTGGTTTTCGACCTGCTTGGCTGCAACTGTCTCTTTCTCGCTGTCGCCAACCTTCTCTAAAAGGGACATTGTTTTGGCGGGCACTATCACATTTGCCGCCGTTCCGCCCTTTGCGCCCTTCGGTGGGGCTTGCGCAAGACTAACTTTGCTGCGAGCCAACCTCCTGCCGTCGGTGGCGACCAGAATCAATTTTTTGTCTTTAATCTCCCATAACACGCCGTTAATTGCGTATCGGCTGCTTTCCCTCGCCGTGGCAAAAAGGCACTGTGCAATTCCTGCCTTAAGGTTCCCGAGAGCAATCTCTATATCACCGTTGCCCTCGAACGTTGGCATTGCAGGGTACTGCCCTGGCTCCTGACCATAAATCGTAAAGTGGCTATCCGCCCCCTTTATGTGGCAAGCGCCTTCCACCGCTTCTAATAGCAGAACGTCCTCTCCGCTTTCACGCACGATAGCCGCAAGCCGGTCCGCTGGTACAATAACTTCACCTGGCTTTTCTACTTGTACTCCTGAAACCAAATAGTTAATCCCAACCTCTAGGTCAGTAGCACAGGCGTGGATCTCCTGCTCCTGAGCAGTAATTTTGACGCAGCGTAATATGGGTTTGGGGGTACGATTAGGAACTACAGCAGTCAAAAGATTTAATGCTTCCATCAATGCTGTTCTGTTAAAGCTGATTTTCATAAGAATCCCCTATAAGAACTTATTAAACCGCTCAATCCACAAAAATTTTTCCGACAAACAGCTGTCACAGTTTACACTACTGCTTGCTAAATTCAATCTTTTTTTGCAGAAAAATTAGTCGCTTGAAAATAAGTAGTTGATATACACCTTTTATGTGTCCAGAGGGAGGGGTTATTATAATTTGTTATAAGATAGTAGTATTAGTCATATTACCCCTTAAGATGTTGCATTCTCGAGGAATTTTTATGTAACCGGTGATAGTAGATGGAATTATAGAAAGTGCACCCCCACATTTTTTTGTGGGCAACCTGATAATGAGTAGATAGGTTTTTGTGAGATAGTAAGGGAGAGTTGCTTCTCATGATACAAAGCTTGTTAATTATCAGGGGTATTTAGCAGGGTTGCTAATAAGTTATCCACCACTCCTGTAATAAGAGGTATCCTGCCGTGGTTACAATGAGTAATTTTTTGAAAAATTCTCTTGACAATTTCATTCACCAGTCAATAATATACATATAAACATTATACCTAAGGAGCAAGGATGGCACAATGATAAACAAGGACTGTACAATATCGCTGGAAGAAGAGATTGGTTTCAGAAAGCCAATAATTCTCCCGCCCCATAAGGCGTTGCTGAGCATCTATTATACAGCTACTCGCTTGCGAAAAAGGGCAGCCGAGTTCCTCCGTCCATTTGGCCTGACAGATGTCCAATTTAACCTCTTGATGCTCTTGCAGCATCAAAGTGCTCCAGATGAGGGCATGAGCCAGGCACAACTTAGTGACATGATGCTTGTTAACCGCGCCGATATCACGTCGCTTATAGACCGAATGGAAAGGACGGACCTCGTCGTGCGAACCCCCGCACCATCCGATAGAAGGTGCAATATCATCAAGCTAACCGACCGGGGCAAGCAGATTCTGGCTCAAATCGAGCCGCTTTATGCTAAAGAGGTTAGGAGAATAATGGCTGGCCTTAATGATAAAGAGCAGGCAAAGATGATGCAGGCGCTCGAAAAGGTTCGCACAAGCATCTCCATCGCAAAGCCAGCCCTCAGCGAGAAAGGATAGAATACAGGGTTTAATGGAGGCGAGTATGGAAGACAGGATTCAGCCAGACCTTACAGTAACAGGTGCCACGAAGCGACACTTGGCGGAGCCGTTGCATGCTCACGGTGGGTTTTATGTGGGCATTGATGTTGGCTCGACCAGCAGTGACGTGGTCGTTCTTGACGACACGGGCAAGGTCGTTTTCTTTAATTACAAACGCACTCTCGGAAGACCCATAGAGATAGTGCGCTCACAATTGCAGGATGTCTTCAGGCAGATAAGCCCGCCACAGATTATTCTTGCTGTGGCAACCGGCAACGCCGGCCGCTTTGTGGCCAAGCTGCTTGACATCCCCTTTATAAATGAGGTTCTCGCACAGGCGGCGGCCATTTACCATCTGTATCCACACCTGCAGCAGGCGACGGTAATTGATATGGGCGGCCAGGATAGCAAGCTCATCTTTTTATCAGCCGAGCAGGGTGCAGTCAGAATCCGCGACTTCACACTCAATACGGTCTGTGCAGCCGGCACAGGTTCGTTTCTGGATCAGCAGGCCCAGCGTCTTGGCATCAGCATCGAGGATGAGTTCGGCAAGCTGGCCTTACAGAGCAAAAGCGTGCCGCGAATGGCGGGCCGATGCTCCGTTTTTGCAAAAAGCGATATGATTCATCTTCAGCAGCAGGCCACACCGCTTTGCGATATATTAGCCGGCCTGTGCCTCGCATTAGCTACCAACCTTAAAAGCAACCTCGGTTGCGGCAGAGAGTTCGTCAGACCAATTATCTTCACCGGCGGCGTGGCAGCCAATATCGGGGTTGTAAAAGCCCTGGAGCACGTATTCGAGTTGGCAGAAGGCGAGCTGGTGGTGCCAGATATGCACTTCTTTACCGGCGCAATCGGTGCGGTGCTTATTGCTAAGGCCACACAGGTCAAGGCCATCCGCAGCAGCCGGGAGAGTGCCGTTCGGCTCGAAAAGCTCGATAGCTACCTGTCGCAAAGACTTTCTGCTCTTGAGCACGCTCCACGCCGGCAGCCGCTCAAAATTCCCACCTTACCCCCTCCGGAAAGTCCTGTTTATGAGTATCTCCTGGAGAATGTAACCGAACCGATAGATGCGTATGTCGGCCTTGATGTCGGCTCGCTGAGCACGAAGGTCGTGGTTATGGACTGCCAGAAGCGCATCCTCGCCAAAGTGTATTTGATGACGGCAGGCAGGCCCCTGGAAGCCATACGTCAGGGGCTCGACATCGTCGGCAAAAAAGTGGCGGGAAAGGTAAGGATTCTCGGCGCTGCCAGCACCGGCTCAGGCAGGTATCTTACCGGCGACTTCATAGGCGCCGACATAGTAATAAATGAAATCACCGCCCAGGCAGCCGGCGCAGCAATAATTAATCCTCAGGTTGACACCATATTCGAGATTGGCGGCCAGGATAGCAAATATGTATCACTGGAAAACGGTGTTGTCGTCGATTTTGAAATGAACCACGCCTGTGCTGCCGGCACCGGCTCCTTTCTTGAAGAGCAGGCACAACGGCTGGGCATAAGTATTAACAATGAGTTTGCGGATTTGGCCTTCAAAAGTCAGGCACCCGTAAAGCTGGGCGAGCGATGCACCGTGTTTATGGAGTCAGACCTGTTGAGCTATCTTCAGCAGGGAGCACAGACAGGCGACCTTGTGGCTGGCCTGAGCTACTCGATTGTCGCCAATTATCTTAACCGGGTTGTTGGCCGGCGCAGAATCGGAAATAATATCTGCTTCCAGGGCGGCACCGCCTACAACAAAGCGGTCTGGGCGGCATTCGAGGAGGTTGTAGGCAAACCGGTTTGTGTCCCCGACCATCACGAGGTTACAGGCGCATTGGGAGCAGCCGCCATTGCCGCCGAATATATGCAAAAAAGAGCCGTCGAAGAAGGCAAGGTTCCAACAAGCGCCTTCAGGGGCTTTGAGAATCTCGTTTCGCTTAAATATACTGTCGAATCTTTCACCTGCGAGCACTGCCCGAACCATTGCGAAATAAAGAAAGTGCAACTGCCGGGAACCGACCCCTTACACTATGGTTCCCGCTGCGACAGATACAACCTTAAAAAGAAGGTCAAAAAGACCACTGAGCTTGGCGCATTTGAATATCGCAGACATACACTTCTTGAATACGCAGGTCTCACCGGCAAATCGGACCTGCGGAGCCGACGTAAGGCCAGAGTGGGCATTCCTATGGCCCTTATTTCCTGGCAGTATCTGCCGATGTACTCGCGATTCCTTAAATCTTTGGGCTTTGAGGTGGTCCTGTCAAGCCAGACCGATAAGCGCCTGATACGTATAGGCGTGGAAGCGGTCACCTCTCAGCCCTGTTTCCCTGTAAAGGTCGCCTATGGCCACGTCACCGAACTGCTTGAAAAGAAAGTTGACTTTATCTTTCTGCCGAGCGTCGTGTCGGCAATGGCAAGCTTCCCCCGCAACGAGTACAATCAGATTTGTCCTTATGTTCAGTCGTTTGCCCATCAGGTCAAAGCGGCCTTTGCCGGCAAGCTTGGCCAAACGAAAGTCATAACTGCCCCAATCCGCCTCGGGGAAGGCAGGTCGCTCATCGTAAAGAGCTTCATCGCCCTCGGCAAAGAGCTAAATGTTACCGCTTCGCAGGCACGCAAGGCAGTTAAAGAAGCACTTGCCGCCCAGGCCGGTTTCGAGAAGGCGCTCAGGGATAAGGGCAGGGAAATTCTTGGCCGAATCGGTCCCGGCCAGAAGGTTTTTGTCTTGATTTCTCGCCCATATAATGGCTGTGATGACGGGATGAACCTGCAGTTGCCAAGAAAGCTTGCCGAACTCGGTGCCCAGATTATCCCGATGGATATGCTGGACCTGTCTTCCGCCAAACTCACCGACTCGTCGCTCCACGAGAGCGTCTATTGGGCGTATGGCCAGAGGATTTTAAGGGCCGCTGAGGTGATAAGAAGGGACCCGCGGCTTTTTGGTATTTATCTGTCGAATTTCAGTTGCGGCCCCGACTCATTCATTTCGACATTCTTCAAGGACATAATGGGCGCCAAGCCCTGCCTGCAACTGGAAATAGATGAGCATTCCGCCGATGCCGGCGTGCTTACCCGGCTGGAGGCGTTTCTCGAAAGCTTGAAGAACTATCGTCTCGGCTCGCAGGAGCAGACCGCCGCAACGGAACGGCCACCTCACCCCTGCCGCCTCACCAGAGACAGAACCCTGTATATCCCGTATATGGGCGATTCTGCTTACGGGTTGGCTGCGTGCTTCAGGGCCTATGGCCAGCCCGCCGAAGTCCTCCCGCTGGCCGACGAAGCAGCCCTTTTGCAGGGCAGACAATTCACTAATGGCAAGGAGTGCCTGCCCTGTGCCATAACCACGGGCGATATGATAAAGCTGATACGCACCGATGGATTCGACTCCGCCAGGGCAGCCTTTTTTATGCCCGCTGCATCCGGCCCATGCAGATTCGGAATGTATAACTGCCTGCAGCAGCTCATCCTCAGGTATGCCGGCATACAAGACACCCCCGTCATCGCCCCCAATCAGGACAGCAGCTTCTATCGCGAATTTATGGAATCTCTTAACGGCTCCCGCCGCGCGAGCACAACCGGTTTTATGACATCTGTCTGGATTGCTATCGCTGGAATCGACTTGCTGCATAAGGTAGTTCTGCGGCTGCGCCCCGTTGCCAGAGACCCCCGCCAAGCCCAGAGGGCTTACGAGCGAGCGCTCAACTTTTGGGTGCAGGCAGTTGAAAAACGCTCCAGTTTTTCTACAATGCGTAAGCTTATGGAAAGTATCGCCGACGAATTTACATCGGTGGAAATAGACCACAGAAATCAAAAACCTAAGATAGGAATCGTCGGAGAAATCTACGTTCGCAGCCATCCCTTTGCCAACAGCAACATTGTCGCCCGGCTCGAAGAGCTCGGAGCAATCTGCGACCTTGCCTCGCTTGCTGAGTGGATTTATTACACGAACTTCACTCGCCGCCTTATGGCTCGCCGCAGAGGCCAGTGGCGGGACCTGTTCACAAATGCAATCCTCAGCCGCGTTCAGCACGGGCTTGAAAGAAAGCTTGCCGTGCCTCTGGAAAAGAGCTTCGGCAAATTGGCCGAAGGAAACATAGAGCACGTAATCGAATTGGCTGAACCTTATCTGCATCATTCCTTTGAGGGCGAGGCAATCCTGACCATCGGCAAGACCATCGAGTATTATCACGATGGCTTCTCAGGCGTGATAAATGTAATGCCCTTTACCTGTATGCCCTCGACTATTGTCAGCGGCATCTCGCCGAACATAAGCGCCCAGTGTGGCGGAATGCCGATTCTGAATTTGAGCTTTGATGGCCAGGAGGATTCGACTCTCACTACTCGTCTCGAGGCCTTCATTGAGCAGGCCCGCCAGTTGCGTCTCCCCGCCGAAGTCCCAGTGTCTGCTCACGGGGGTTAGGGTTTGTCATTCCGTGCTGCCGAAGGTCTGCTGCAGGCGGAAAAAAGTAAAAAGACAAAAGAAAAAGAACAAAAAAAGAGAGTTTTAAAAGATTTTTTGGAAATTGGGGTGGTTGGCGATAGTAAAAGATATGATTTTATAGGACTATTGCGTTTTTAGGCGGAAAATGAGGGTAAAAACGAGCACTTTTTGGTGCTTTTTTGTCAAAAATGAACGTCTTTTTGCATCTTTTTGCAAAAAATAGTCGTGTTTTGAGCATGTTTTGAGCAGGTTTTTTAGCCACGAAAAAACACAAAAGTCACAAAGGGAACCACAGATTGCGCAGATTAACACGGAAGGGTTTTGGCCACGAAAGGACACAAGAGGTGTGTTTGTCGGATTAAGTATTGGCTACTACTTAGGGAATATGCGGGCTAAGGTGACTGGCGGTCGAGATGAGATTTAAGGGCGGCAAGCTCAGGGTCGCGGCGGCTGAGACAACAAACCATCGCCAGGAATTCGCCACATTCTTAAAGAGGTGGTCTGGCTTTGAATAAGCAGTTCAAATACAAACAGAGATTTTTTGTAATCTTGTGTAGGATTTTTGTTAACCTTCGTCAAAAATTGGTATAATAATATCTGATGATGCAAGTTGTGGCAGAAATCGACATGAAGCAGTTGGGTAGAGACAATTTGTTCAGAGCACGCAGTGGATTGGGGGCGGAAGGCGGATTCTGCGCGTTTATGTTCCGGTTTAGCAAAGGTCGAAAGAGGCGCAAGATGCTCTGAGCAAAAGATATAAAAGATATTGAAGGCCTTTCAGAGCCGAGCGCTCTGGAGGGCCTTTTTTATTGAGGCCTGAAAAGAAAGGAAAGAAAATGTTATCGAAAAAGCAGGTAAAAGTAAGAGAATTTGAGCTCTCGGATTTGGAATATGTAAAGGATTTGATAAAAAGGACAATAAATATTTGTTACCGAGATGTTTACTGCAGAGAGATTATGGACTTTTTCGATATGTTCCATTGGGATGGAAATATCCTCAAGACGGCCCAGGACGGATACATTGTTGTTGCGGAAGTGCAGGGAAAAATCGTGGGAACCGGCAGTGTTATAGGCAGTGCTATCCTAAGGGTGTTTGTTGACGCTGCCTACCAGAAGCAAGGGCTGGGTAAAATGATTATGAACGAGCTTGAAATGCGGGCTATGGCAAATGGCGTAGGGACTGTGCAATTGCGTGCGCTGGCAAACGCAAAAAAGTTTTATGAATCATTGGGATACCTGACAGTTGCCAACAGCATGGTCGAAGTTGACAATGGCATGCATTTTGAGTACTATCAGATGGAGAAAACGTTGAAGTAGAGAGCCTCACGACCGAAAACAAACTTTTAGTGAAGGCAGGTAAATGACAAATGTTACAGTAACGGCTGCCAAAGAGTTTTTGGCGGCGGGGGTGAGCTGCGGGATAAAAGAGTCAGGCAGGCCGGATTTGGGGCTGATTGTTCTTTCAGAGTAAAACTTGCAAAAACCACTAAAGAAATCAAAGATTCTTTAGATAAGGTTTTGATGACGCGATTAGTGGCGTTATGCTTTCTGCCTTTGAGCTTTGATAATCTGGGTCAGAGACCTTAATGCCTGATTTACCGACCTTGGCGTTTTAAATACCCTGGCCACATCCGGGTCCAGTACAACGATATTGGTTTCCGCCTTGTATTTTCTGGCGTATTTACCCCTGACACCCTTGCTGAAATCATATTCTTTTCTCATAATTATCCTCTGGCAAAAAAGTGCCTATCGACGTTCATATTGTCTTCTTTCGTTCCTGGTGGCCTTACGTGCGCTGATAATTCGTATGGTATCATTACGCTCCGCATGCACAACCACAATAAGCCCGTCATTAACAGATGTTCCAATTGTGATAAATCTATATTCGCCGATTGAATGCGCGGGGTCAGGAATAGTGACAGATAGAGGATCGCCGAAAATCGTAGATGCTTCCAAAAACGTTATTCCGTGATTTCTCTTGTTTGCTTGGGCTTTCCTGTTTATCCCATTCAAATCGCAATGCCATCGTTTAGCACTTTCAGTTTTCAGCAGCAAAACAATATATGATATATACGGAAAGTCATAGATAAATATTATGCTCGATAGCAAGAAAATGTAAAGCCATTTTTGTTTTGGCGATAGACTATCTTTGTAGTTTATATTAGAATCTCGGTTAAATAGATTCCCGCTTGTGCGGGAATGACACAATGGAGAGCGTAGATGGCAAATAGCGCGATTACGGCGCCGCGTGGTTTTCTTGCGGCGGGGGTGAGTTGCGGGATAAAAGAGTCAGGCAGGATGGATTTGGGACTGATTGTTTGTCCCACCAGTGCGACCGCGGCGGCGGCGTTCACGACAAATAAAATCGTATCGGCAGCAGTCGAGGTAAGTAAAAAGCATATAAAAAGCCCAAAGATTTTCGCGGTGGTTGTTAATTCCGGCTGTGCTAACACTTGCACAGGAAAGCTCGGGCTCAAGAATGCAATAGAGATGTGTGCAGAGACGGCAGCATCAGCCGGTCGGGGGACGAGGGACGAGGGACGAGGGACGAGAGACGAGGGACGAGAGGTCCTCATTGCTTCGACCGGCATAATCGGACACCAATTGCCGATGAAAAAAATAATGGCTGGTATTACAAAGGCGGCAGCAAAACTCTCTGATTCGGCATCAGCGGGACTTTCTTTTGCAAAGGCGATAATGACAACTGACACAAGGCCAAAGCAGGCCGTGAGACGATTGACGATTGGAAAATGCAAGCCAGGAATCAAGGATTCTGTCATTACGATAGCCGGTGTGGTTAAAGGAGCGGGAATGATTGCGCCAAATCTGGCCACGATGCTTTGTTTTATCACCACCGATGCGGCTATAAGCAAAGCAATGTTAAGCAGGGCATTGAAAGAAGCCATCGGCAATTCGCTAAATAAGCTGACCGTTGACGGTCATCAGAGCACTAACGACACGGCGATAATTCTTGCATCAGGATTAGCAGGCAATCGCCCGATAGTAAGTGAGTGCCCGCGATATAAGAAATTTGCGAGGGCGCTTGCCGATTTGTGCGATGATTTAGCGAGGCAAATGGCTCTCGATGCCGAAGGGGCGACGCGGATGTTCAAGGTTGTTGTCAAAGGTGCGGCTGCAAAGAGCGATGCGGCAAAGGCGGCCAGGGCAATAGCCAATTATCCATTAGTCAAGTGTGCGGTGCACGGCGGCGACCCGAACTGGGGCAGAATCATCTGCGCTGTCGGCTCGGCAGGCGTAAGATTGAATCCGGGGAAACTATCCTGCAAAATCGGGGGTATTGCCGTCTTTAGGAACGGCGCACCCGTAAAATTTGACGAAAAGAAGGCCAGTTCGATTATTTCCCAGCATCAGCACACAATAACGGTGGATTTGGGGGCGGGAAAGCAAAGCGATTTTTGCTATGGCTGCGATATGAGTAAAGAGTACGTAACAATCAACGCGGAATACCACACATAGGATATGGGTGTGATTCGAGAAGGATTTTGGTGGGCTAAAGCCCACCCTACAATTATTCTTTTCCAATCTCGTAGAGAAATTCGGGGGCGAAGTCGGCGTTGTTCGGCCAAACTATCGTGTCAATATCGTGATTGACCGTAACCTTGCAGAAAAAATCAAGGTTCTTTAACGGTTCAAAAACCGGACCATCCAAATACGGCTGTAAATCCACAACCTTGACGGAACTATCCTCAAACCAGAGCTTAAGTCTGTAACCACCCAAATAAGATACATTCGTTACATAATGCATAATAAAACCTAAACCAAAGGCTCGATGCTTTTAAGCTGCTCTTTGCGCCTCGCAAGCTCCCAGTCTTCCATAAGCTCCTGCCTATGTTCAAACGCCCATTCAAGAATAAGAGAAATCACCCTTTTGGGCATACTGCCTTCAATAATTTTAAACGATTCTATCGAAAAAATTGCTCGATTCTCACCGTATCTGGCATGAAAATGCGGCGGATAATGCTCATTATAATACATCGCAATCACAACTCCAAAAAATCTGCATATCTCAGGCATAAATAAACCTCATAAACATAGAGTATATTATAAAAAATTTACATTCTAATCAACAATTTTTGAGAGAAAAGCGATTAAAAATACTTGAAAGACAGCTATATTCGGTTATACTTTGCGGCTTTGTTTGTGCGTTGTGTATCCGGATAAGTTATTAAGAGTTTTTGAGACGAGGAATTTATGAAACGAATCTGGGTAGTCGCATTACTAACCGCTGGCATCCTGGCGGTGGCGGTGTGGTCATTTACGGCGGGGCCGGAGTCCTTAACCGGGGCTGTGTCGGTATCGGCGGCGGTGGAGAAAGGGTCTAAAATTACGCTTTTAGAACCGCTGGTCAGCAATAAATTTGCCTTGTATGAGAAGATTGCGCTGATAACAAACGTGTTCATAGCGCTGGCGGGCCTGGCATACGCGCTGTTGTTAGTCAAGCAGGTAAGAGAGGCCGACCAGGGCACCGTGCGAATGCAGGAGATAGCACATGCGGTGCGTGAAGGTGCGAATGCATATCTGTACCGGCAGTTTCGGGTGGTCGGCCTTCTGATTGTGGTTATTACCGTGGTATTGTTCTTTGCAGCCAAGGCCTCGGGGGCGGTGCCGGCGATTGCGTGGGGCAGGGCAATTGCGTTTCTGGTTGGCTCAACGTTCTCCGCAACGGTTGGTTTTGTAGGGATGCGGCTGGCAACAACAGGCAATCTGCGGGTGGCTGCGGCTGCAAAAACCAGTTTCGGGCGGGCACTGCAACTGGGCTATCGCAGCGGAACGATTACCGGTATGCTGA
>Ga0315288_10009903_pt1 | contig 12005 bp, 11 predicted proteins | sample YL17G11_20_MG_FD_203454 | JGI IMG/M metagenome (GOLD analysis project Ga0315288, IMG submission 203454) | Sediment microbial communities from Yellowstone Lake, YNP, Wyoming, USA - YL17G11_20 | ecosystem: Environmental > Aquatic > Freshwater > Lake > Sediment | place: USA: Wyoming | collected...
CAGAATGGGCTGGACACTGCTCCACACTGCAATCCAGAACCGCAGGACGGAGATCATAACACTGCTTTTCGACAAAGGCGCCGATATTAACGCTAAGGACAATCGTGGGAGGACGCCTCTGCATTTCGCAGTGGAGACCGGCCAGAAGGCTGTAGTTGAGCAGCTAATTGCCAAGGGTGCGGAAATCAATGTCATGGACAGCCGGGCCGAAAACGCCTTGTCTTTGGCGAAAAAGAACAACCAGGCGGAAATAACAGATCTGTTGATAAAGAACGGCGCTAAAGATCCGAACCCGGATGAATTACTCGGAGATAGACTTTATTATTCACAGGGAAGGCCGCAGGGAGCAAGTCCAAATCCGAATTCTGCCAGACTAACCCAACCAGCTACCGGAACCGGGAACGTTGGGCAATCATCTGTTGAAGTAAATTTACTTGCCGATCCGAACGAGATTAAAACCCGTGTTAAGACGTTCGATGGCATGGAGAAGGCGGTGAAGGATGTTTCCGATAAAAGCCAAAATGAATCGCGTCAGTGGCTGCAAACAAAAAATGATAACAGAACGACTCTTTTAAAAGCTGTGGACAAGCAATTCGAGGACGAAATTGATTACATTAGCAAGGTAGCAGTAGAGGAATCAGCCAAAAAGACCGTCGAGGCCATTAAAAATCTGCAAACTGACAGGCGGAAGCGGTCCTTAAAGGTCAACAGAGAGCTGCTCGAGCAAAAAAGAGATCAGAGACAAACCGAATCTGCCAGTACCAGCGCCCGGGGTCGAACAACCAGCAGGAGTACGAGAAGCCGGACTTCAGTGAGAGGTCAGGCATCCGGAACAAACACAACTGATCCGCAATATGGTCGCGGAGCAGTTACCATGCCAAGAGGATACGGATCAGAAATCGCGAGTCAGCCGGCCGAGCAACTGGACCCACAAACACAAGAACAGATACGTCTGTGGTCGCAGACAACCACGGATAACAAGTTAGAGCTGGCCAAGGCGATACACCCGCAAATTCAGGCAGAGATTAGCTCCATACGAACTATTGCCGTTGAAGAACAAGCTAAAAAGACGACGGCTGCGATTGACGGGCTGTTACTGGCAAGGAAAGAACGATTTGACGTGCTTGTCATAAAAATGGAGGAAGAGAAAAGGAAGCTGCAGGAAGCACAGAGCCTGCGTAGTGGAACAAACGATCCGGGTCAGGCAACTCAGCAAAACAGCCGAACAAGGGGACGAACGTCCGGAAGAACAACAGGAACGCAAACTCGGCGGCGCTGAGAAGGATGTCAGAAAAGTTAGCCGGCAAAGTGGCAATAGTAACAGGAGCCAGCCGAGGGATCGGCAGGGCGATCAGCGTGGCGCTGGCGCAAGAGGCCTCGACTATCGTCCTGGCTGCGCGATCGATTCAGCAGCTTCAGATAACCGCAGAGCAGGTGACAAAGGCGGGCGGAGAAGCGCGGATCGTTCATGTCGAGCTGACCGAAGAGCATTCGATTCGCAATCTCATTCAAGTGACAGGCGAAAAACTCGGACGGCTTGATATCCTGGTCAATAACGCCGGTGACACTCACTCGGCGCCGCTGGAGCAGACCTCAACCGAAGATTGGCAGCGGTGTATTTCAATCAATGCACGCGCACCGTTCATACTTTGCAGAGAGGCGCTGCCGTTATTGAAAAAATCGCAGGCGGCTCATATCATCAACATCGCATCGGTCGTCGGCGTAAAAGGCTATCCGCTTCAAAGCGCCTATACCGCCTCCAAGCACGCTCTTCGCGGCATGACGATTTCGCTGGCCGAGGAGCTGAGAGGTTCGAACATCCGGGTGCACCTGCTCTGTCCCGGAGGAGTGGATACGGATATGGTCGATAGCGTACGTCCGGATATTGCAAAGGATGAGCTGATAAAACCCCAGGAGATCGCCGAGCTGGTCCTCTACCTCGTGACACACAAGGGTAACGCCGTCGTGGACGAGCTGCGCATTCGAAGAGCGACTTCGGCACCGTGGTTTTGAATAGTGTATAGTCGTTAGTGAATAGTATTTAGTGCGGGTTTTGTGTCTCCCGCGCCAGACTGAGATAGAAAGTGACAGGGAAGGGATAACTATGCGGATGGTTTGTCAGCGAGTATTGGAGGCGAAGGTTACAGTCAACGATCAGCCGGTCGGCTCGATCGGCAGGGGCCTGCTGGTCTATCTCGGCGTCGGCAAAGGCGACACTGAAGATGACGCCAAGTTCATGGCGGATAAACTCGTGAACCTGCGAATCTTTGCCGACCAGGCGGGCAAGATGAATCTTAGCGTGCAGGATGTTGCCGGGGCAATTCTGCTTATCAGCAATTTCACGCTTCACGGCGACTGCCGCAAGGGCCGTCGTCCCGGCTTCGACGCTGCAGCCGAACCGGCGCTGGCAGAGCAGCTTTACGAAAAAGCAGCCGGCCTGATAGCAGAGCAGGGCGTACCCGTCGAAAAGGGCGTTTTCGGCGAATATATGCAAGTCTTTAGCATCAACGACGGCCCGGTAACCTTCCTGCTCGACAGCGCAAAGCTGTTTTGAACTAATAATAAAAACACCCTCAATATCCAAAAGGCCAAAGCCCAACGCCGCGTCGGACCCTCGCCGGAAACAGGCTGGTGAAGTTTCGTTTTTTCCTTGCAGCTATCATTATGTTACGCTACGATTCATATGGAATAAAATGATCCGAATGAAATGAAGAGAGGGACGCTATTATGCTGGGATTAGTGATATCCTTTGCTCCTGAGGCGGACAGAAAAAAAAGACAGTGCATTATCAATCGCGCCAAATACGTTATGGAAAACCTGTACGAGGCACAGGATAGTGTCTTACTCTTTCCTTCGGATCAGCACGACGGAAATGAAATTGTCCTGCTCACCAGAACCCATGAATTTTCCCTGCCGGAGACAAAGGAGGAAAAAGATAACTTTATCATACCGCTCTGTCTCGGTTCTTCCGAATCGCTCAATACAATAAAAGATCCTTCGGATTTGAGCTGGCTTGAGGATATGACGCCGCCTTTCGGTGTTTTTCAGAAATCAGCAGACGGCGTGATTTGTGCTACGGACCTGTGGGGCCTGAAACACCTGTATAGTACTCAGCAGGAAGGCGTTGTCTATGTAGCAACATCAGCCATCCTCCTGGGACTTCTCACTGGTAATGCTCTTGACTGGGACAGCCTGATAACCTTTTCTCTGAGCGGCTTCTATCTGGACGACATGAGTTTATATCAAAATGTTCACAAACTAAATCCGGGACGACTCTGGCGTGTCAAACAGGGACGCATTCAGGAAGAGTGCTATTATGAGCTGGAGCGGGAACAGAACCTGTATTCCTCACTTGAAGCAGCGGCCGATGATGGGTATGAGGTGCTCAAATCTCTAATGGAGACAACTGTAGAGCACCATGAGCAACTCAATATGGAACTGTCCGGCGGAATTGACAGCCGCCTTCTCTTTTGCGCATTCCCGAAAGAAGATTACCATCGGCTGCACACGATTACATTAGGGACACCGACCCAACCGGACTACATCATTGCCAAAAAAATTACAGACAAATACCAGGTATCCCACCAGTTTGTTAACCTTGAAGAAATGAACAGTTCTGATATCGATGCCATAATCGCTTCAGTAAAGAGTAAACTTTTAGAAAGAGACCTTATGGTCGATATCTTATCGAGCATTGTTTTCAACTGGGTGGAATCACATCTGAATCAGAAATCTCGTATTACCGGGTTGAATGGAGAAATCGCCCGCGGCTTCTACTATACCGGCCAAACGGATCAAACCGGCGATGTCACGAAGAATATCGACCAGATCATTAACTGGCGCATTATGATCAATAAAAAAGTGGATCCAAGGATTTTCAAAACCACGGTTCACCAAAAAGGTTTTCGAAATAGCGTTCAAAGGATCCATCGGTTGTTTGATCAGTATCCCGGCACGTTTATGCAAAAAAGTGACTGGTTTTACCTGTTTCAACGTATGAATAGATGGAATGGTTCCGGGCTCTCTTCGATCTGTCAGCACAGGCCTGTTATTGCTCCCTTTTTTGACAAACGGTTTGTAACGTGGGCCTTTAAAGTGCCTTGTGAATACAAGCATCAGGGTCGTATAATTGCTGAAATCATGAAGCGGTTCAATTCCGACCTGGCCTCTCTTGCTTTGGCAAGCGGCCCTTGTCCATCTGACATAGCGCAGCCTACTTTTCTTTCAGATCTAAAGAAAAAAGTGAATTTCCTTAGAAAAGTCGCGAGAAAATTAGCCCAAAAAGCAGGGCGGGCTGAAAGGGAGGAATATGGTGTTCCATTACTAACCCGCTGTCTGAGTGAAAAATGGGCACGTTCGGAAACGTTACTCGATTGGCTTAATTCCTACTCCGCTCTGCAGAAAGATTTCATTGTAAAAGCCTTGAAAAACAAGGAAATTAAGAGCCCTGCAACCCTTAGTTTTCTGTTGTCTCTGAAAATGCTAAGTGATGTAAGAACCCGCCTTGGGTAATTCCGTGGACATCTATATCTGTTTGAGGTGCCGGAACAGTACATGACGGCGAAGATTTCAGAGTTATCCGGGGCCGAGCCAGTCGATGACCAGTGCCGTGATATTGTCGTGCCCGCCGGCTTTATTGGCGAACGAAACGAGTGACTCGCAGGCCGTTTGAGGATCGGTTTCGGCCGACATGACGGCGGCGATTTTCGCATCGTCCAGCATATCGTTCATTTGTCACTCCTTTTGTTCGATGAATCAGATAAGTCTCTGCTTGCACCAGGGGCAATAATTCCAGAACGTCGAATCCACCGACCAGCCGCAGCGCGAGCATACTTCCGGGAAAGGCCGAACCTGCCAGGGCCGGTGAACCTTCCGGCGGCACCAGGGACAATAACGCATGAAGCGCAGGAGTTTTCCACCGCAGTGTTTGCAGCGGCTGTGGTATCGAATGCCCGTCGTTTGTGTCGCGGCAGGCGAGGCGAAACCCGGGCCGAAACACCACGAACAGAATCGCCACTCGGGCAGAACGCCCCGGTGACAGCGCGTGCATACGTGGCTGAACGGAGTACTCGCATCGAAATGGTTGTGATCGCTGCCGCACCACGGACACAGCACCATGCTCTCGGCGATCGGCTCGCCGCAATCGATACACCGGAAAACAACGGGAACCACCGACTCATAGCGTTTGATGAACGCCGAGCGGCGTATCTTCTGCCAATCGAGCTTTTTCCGACCCGTCGATTTCAGGAAAGAGGCGAGCTTGAGTTTACTCGGCACGGCCTGGAGCAGGGCCGAGCGCATCTTCTCAGCGTTTGCGAAACGCTTGTCGGGATCAACCGCCAGGACCTGCTTGAGAAATCCGACGAATGCCAGATTGGTTTTTTCCCGGAGGCGATTGCAACCCCTGGGCGGCCATCGAAAAGGCCATTTGGGCAGGACGCCGGTGATGTACTCGTACAGTATGAGCCCGAGAGCGAAACAATCGCTGCGGTAGGTCGGCCGGCCGTACGCCTGCTCCGGGGCGACGTAGCCGGGGGTGCCGAAGTCCTCGACGGTTGTCATTCGACCTTGAAGCTTCAGGCCGATCCCGAAATCGCCGAGTGCGGCCCGGCCGTTCGGAAACAGAAAAATGTTGCCCGGCGTGACGTCGCAATGAACCATCCGCTTGCGGTGGGCGTAGGCAAGGCCGTCAAGGACCTGGGCGGCGATCGAGATAATTCTGCGGACGCTCATCGGTTTCGAGCAGTCATCCAGCGTTCCGACGGACAGCTCGGTCGCCAGGATGGCCTGGCCGCCGATAATGTCGGCATTCTTGACCGGCATAATGTGGGGATGGCGCAGTTGTGCGACCAGGCGGATTTCACGAATCAGGGCCTGGTTATCCCGTTTGCCGTTTACGTCGGCCAGCGGTATCTTCAGTGCCACCCAGATGCTCTCGACAGTATCCCTGGCCTTCCAGACCTCGCAGCTTCCGCCTTCGCCGAGGTATTTTGCCAGCCGGTATTTGCCCAGTCTCTGGCCGGCTTTGAAGTCAAGACTCGATGGGCGAGTCGTCATGGTTTTCTTCATATTACTCAAACGAACCCTACTATGTTTTACCGAGGTAACCTTATCGAATACCATCCTCGTAGATATAATAACAAAAATTCTCGAAATCAATTTTAAGAAAATCGCCGATAAGTCAACAAAATTTTAAGGACGAATCAAACGGACTAAAAATTCATTGGCGGCAATATTTAAAGAAAGGAAGACAAATATGGCTTGACGAAATGAGAGAAAATCAATAAACTGCACGACTTACTCAAGCGATATTTTTTCAAGGATAGTTTCCATGGAAGAGGCTATTGCAAAAGCTGGTGCGTTAATTGAGGCGATGGAGTATATAAGGCGTTTCCGCGGGCGGATCGTAGTTGTCAAGCTCGGCGGAAGCGTGCTGGACGATACGGCTCTGCAAAAAGAAATGCTGACCGATATCGCCTTTATGGCGACGGTCGGTATGCGGCCGATCATTGTTCATGGCGGCGGTAAAGCCATTACCAGGGCGATGAACGAAGCGGGCTTAGAACCGGTCTGGGTGCAGGGCCGAAGATATACCGACGAGCGCACGCTGACAATCGCCGAGCATACGCTTGTGCACAAAATAAATACGCCGATCTGCGAGATACTGACCGAACTGGGATGCGAGCCGATGGGACTGCATTCGCTCGGCAGTTGCGCCCTGTTTGCCGAGACCCTGCGTCTGGCCGGCGAAAATGGGCGAAAAATCGACGTCGGACTGGTCGGGCAAATCACGAGTGTGAACGGACAATTGCTCAAGAAATTATGTGCCGACGGAACCATACCGGTAATCGCCTCAGTCGCCAAGGATAAGGCCGGGGGCAAGCTAAACGTCAACGCCGACAGTGCCGCGGGAATGGTCGCCGCCGAAGTCGTTGCTGAGAAGTTCGTCGTTGTCAGCGACACGCACGGGATACGAACCGTCATCGACGACCCGGACAGCTGGGTATCCAGCCTCAACGGGGTGCAGATTAAGGAGATGATCGATGCCGGCATTATCACCGATGCGATGTTCCCAAAGGTCGAGGCCTGTATAACGGCACTGGAAGCAGGGGTCAGCAAGGCGCATATTATCGACGGCAGGATCCCCCACTCGCTGCTGCTCGAAATCTATACCGATAAGGGAATCGGAACGCAAATAGTGAAATAGTAAAAAGGAATGGATTCCCGCCTGCGCAGGAATGACAATAACAAAACACAGGGAATGAGATACGAATTATGAGTACACAGGAAACAATTGAATTATTTGACAAGTATGTTATTGCCAATTATGCCCGTCTGCCACGCGTTATCGTCAAAGGCGAGGGCTGTTACCTCTATGACGCCGAAGGCAATAAGATACTGGACATGTTCCCCGGCTGGGCCGTCAGTGGTTTAGGTCACTGCCATCCCAGGGTCGTCGAGGCCCTGCGCAAACAGGCCGGCATACTTTTGCATATCGATAACACATTTTACTCCGAGCCTCAGGGCATGCTGGCGAAATTGCTTAGCGAGCGGGCGTTCGGCGGCAAATGCTTCTTCTGCAACAGCGGCGCCGAGGCCAATGAAGCGGCGTTGAAACTGGCACGCCTGCACACGGCACAGGGAAAGTATAAATTCATCACCGCCGAGGGCAGCTTTCACGGCCGAACCTTCGCCACCGTCACTGCGACGGCTCAGCCGAAATATCACGAGGGTTTTCTGCCGTTGCTGCCGGGTTTCACTTATGTGCCGTTCAATGATGTTGCGGCGCTCGAATCGGCATTCAGCGACGAAGTAGCTGCCGTCATGGTCGAGCCTATACAGGGCGAGGGCGGAATCAACGTCGCGACCGCCGAATATCTACAGGCGATTCGCCGGCTCTGCGACGAAAACGGGGCGATTATGATTTTAGACGAGGTCCAGACCGGAATCGGCCGGACCGGCAAATGGTTCGCATACCAGCATTTCGACGTCGAGCCGGACATTATCACGATGGCCAAAGCCCTCGGGGGCGGTGTTGCAATCGGGGCGATGATGGCCAGGGGAGAAATCGCCGCTTCGCTGGTGCCCGGCAAACATGCTTCGACGTTCGGCGGAAACTGCCTGGCCTGCGCTGCAGGCATTGCAGTAATTGAGGCGATCGAAGAAGACAACCTGCTGGAAAACACCGCCGAGCTGGGCCGGTACGCTAAAGACAGGATCGAACAGTTGAAACAGAAACATTTCATCATAGACAGCATTCGCGGCATCGGCCTGATGATCGGCATTCAGTTAACCAGTCCGGGCAAGGGCATCGTGGAAAAATGCCTGGAGAAAGGTTTGCGAATCAACTGCACCAGTGGCACAGTCCTGCGATTCATGCCGGCCATGATTGCCACGAAAGACCAGATCGACCAGGCAATTGATATTCTTGACGCTGTTTTGAGCGCTTCAGCTTAGATGATACTGTAGCCAAAGATAAAGACGCAGGCAATGTATTTTAACTTGGAGTGAAGAACAAATGAAAGATTTTCTTTCCATTAATAATTGTCCGGTGGAACTTTTAAAAGAATTACTGCGAATGAGCGTGCGGCTAAAGAGTCTATATACCGTCGGCGGTAAGGATCTGTGCCTTACCGGCAAGACGCTCGCAATGCTCTTCGAAAAGCCGAGCCTGCGAACGCGAATCAGTTTCCAGGTCGCGATGACGGATCTGGGCGGCACTCCGATCTATGTCAAACCGGAAGACATCGGCGGCATCGGCAAACGCGAGCCGGTAAAAGACATCGCAAGGGTCCTGAGCCGGTACGTCGATGGGATCATGGCCCGAACCTTCGAGCACAGCACTATCACCGAGCTGGCCAAATATGCAACGGTACCCGTCATTAACGCCCTGACGGACTGGCTGCATCCCTGCCAGGTGATGGCCGACGTGCTTACAATCCAGGAGCATTGCAAGGATTACGAGGGCGTGAAGATAGCGTTTATCGGTGACGGCAATAATGTCGCTCGTTCATTGGCGCATGCTTGCGCAAAGCTGCATATGAAAATGGTAATTGCCTCGCCGGCCGGTTACGAGCTTGACGCCGAGACTATCGAAAATGCAAATCAAATATCGGCCGACAGCGTCCGGCAGACGAACGACCCGGGCGTCGCTGTTCTCGATGCCGATATCATTTATACCGATACATGGGTCAGCATGGGCCAGGAAGCTGAGAAGCAAAAGCGCCTGGCGGATTTTGCAGGTTTCCAGGTCAACGCCGATTTGGTCAAATCCGCGCCGGCCCATGTTAAGGTTATGCACTGCCTGCCGGCTTATCGCGGCCTGGAAATCACCGACGAGGTCGTCGAATCGAGCAACTCGATTATCTTCGACCAGGCCGAAAACCGCCTGCACTTCCAGCGGGCGCTGCTGAAAAAACTCATGAGCTGAGAATGACTAATCATAAAATAATTATTGGTGATTCAAGGAATATGATGGAGGTGGCTGATGAGTCGGTTCATCTTGTTATTACATCCCCTCCATATTGGCAGCTCAAAGATTATGGAAACGGCAGTCAAATAGGCTTTGATGATAGCTATGAAGATTACATCAACAGTCTTAATATAGTCTGGAACCAATGCCGCAGAGTCTTGGAAAAGGGCTGTCGTTTATGTGTGAACATCGGCGACCAGTTTGCCCGCTCGGTTTACTATGGAAGATACAAGGTCATCCCTATAAGAACTGAGATAATAAAGTTCTGCGAAACCATAGGCTTCGATTACATGGGGGCGATTATATGGCAGAAGGTCACGACCTGCAATACGACGGGCGGGGCAACGATAATGGGATCATTTCCCTTCCCCAGAAATGGAATCCTCAAGATCGATTATGAATTTATTCTGATTTTCAAAAAACATGGCGCCCCACCCGGAGTCAGCAAAGAAATCAAAGAACAATCGAGAATGACAATAGAAGAGTGGAACCAGTTCTTTGCCGGCCATTGGAATATCCCTGGTGAAAAGCAGGATAAGCACTTAGCGATGTTTCCCGAAGAAGTACCAAGGCGGCTGATCAAAATGTTCAGTTTCGTAAATGATACGGTACTCGATCCTTTTCTTGGCAGCGGCACAACTTCATTAGTTGCGAGAAAGTTGAGCAGAAATTCAGTTGGATACGAAGTAAATCAGGATTTTTTACCGATCATCGAAGAAAAACTCGGTATCCGACAAAAGACGCTGTTCACTGATTCTAAATTTCAGATAGTAACGCAGATAGGCCCGAAGAAAGATTTCACAGAAGAAATTAAAAAATTGCCTTATATCTTCAAAGATCCCATCGAATTCGACAGTAAAATCGATCCGAGAAAACTACAGTTCGGCTCGAAAATTAGTAATCCCCCTCCAAAGAGACAAGAATATTACCGTGTTTAAAAATTATTTCGATCAAGGACAGTAATAAGAAAATAATACACAATACGGAAGTAATCGAAGAGATTAGAAAAGAAATTGAGTGGTTGCAAAATTGAGGGTCGAAGTTGCACTACTTTATTTGAAAAGGTATAATTATTATATTGTTTATCATTGATTACGGTTGTCGGGGATTGATGGGAAATGGGTAAAGACAAGCAAACAGAAACAAATCCGCTTGAGACGATTGAGCCGATAGGCAAGCGAGTCCTGATTCGCAAGGATGAGGACAAGAAACAGACCAAGGGCGGCATCCACCTTCCGGACAATATCGAAATCCCCACAATTACTGGCCGAATCATCACAATATCCGCCGAGGTCGAACATTCGCCGGACATACCGCTGCGCCAATACGACAAAGTGCTGTTCAATCCCAAAGGTGCCATCCCCGTCGATTTCGAAGGTGATAATCGCCTGTTCGTGGTAGAGATTGAGAACGTCGTCGCGGTTTTCAGGAAATCATAAAATCTCTCTTAAAAGACGAAATAAAAGAAATTCAAATTATAGGAGAATTTCATGGCAGAAGAAACACAGGTTCCCGTAGCACCGATCGGTCCCCAGTACTCCACGCAACAGACGCTCAGGCCTCATCGTGGCACCGTAATCCTGGTACTTGGAATACTTGGCATCGTTTGCTGCTTCATCTGCGGCATTATCGCCTGGGTTATGGGCAGCAGTGACCTGAAGGAAATGTCCGCCGGCAGGATGGATCCGTCCGGACAGGGAATGACCAATGCCGGCAAGATTTGCGGCATGAGTAGTGTAATAGTACAAATCGTTGGATTTGTGTTCTACCTGCTGCTCGCGTACTTAGGTTTTCTGTCTGGTATCCTGTCGGGGTTTTTGCAAAGATAAAAATAGCTGACTAAAGATGAAGATTGAAATGATCCAAGTTTCACGGCGTCCCCCGTGGCCGCTCTGGGCCGTACTGATTGTATTGGTATGGTCGGTCTTTGGTTTGGCGCTGGTCTGGCTCAGCGCGCATTTTCACCGGCCGGTACAGCTTTGCTTAGTCAAGCGATTGACCGGCGTTGCTTGCCCGAGCTGCGGTTTCACGCGGGGAGCGTTATCTTTGCTGCACGGTCATCCTGCTCAAGCATGGTTATACAATCCCCTGCTGTATTCGGTACTCGCATTATTGTTTGCCGCCACCGCAGTTCGAATTATTTCAGCCCGCAGTCTGCGAATCAATCTAACAGCCACAGAACGCTCAGCCGCCTGGATTTTGGCTGGGGCACTGTTCTTTATTAACTGGGTTTATGTCATTTTCTATGTGGGGTAAGATTTGCCTCTGGTATTTTAGCAGAATTTACGCTATATTCGTTAGACTAGTTGTTTCTATACAATCGTTTGGAAAATACCGGTTTATGACTGATAATAAGAATACCTGGCTTGCCAAAATAAAAAGAACCTTTACGGCAATATTGCCTGTCTCCGAAAGTCGCAAAGGTAAGTGCGTGAATTGCGGGGCGTGCTGCAAACTGCCGAACATCTGCCCATTCCTGAAATTCACGCCGGATAACAAGGCTCTCTGTTCCGTTTACCCGGTTCGACCCTTA
>Ga0315288_10009907_pt1 | contig 12004 bp, 8 predicted proteins | sample YL17G11_20_MG_FD_203454 | JGI IMG/M metagenome (GOLD analysis project Ga0315288, IMG submission 203454) | Sediment microbial communities from Yellowstone Lake, YNP, Wyoming, USA - YL17G11_20 | ecosystem: Environmental > Aquatic > Freshwater > Lake > Sediment | place: USA: Wyoming | collected...
CCTCTTCTTTCCCTCTGGACACCACTTGTGCGTCGGGTTCATATCCCTTCGGACATCCGAGGGTAATATTCATACCAACCTTCGAACAGCCGTAAATGAGTGAGTGGGCCACATTATTGCCATCACCCATATAGGCAAGTTTTAGTCCAGAAAGCCGACCCTTTTTCTCATAGACAGTAAAAAGATCAGCCAACCCCTGGCAGGGATGAGAAAAATCAGAAAGCCCGTTCATGACTGGAACCTTCGAATAAGAAACAAGATCGAGAATAGTCTGGTGTGCAAATACCCTTGCCATAATCCCATCGACATAGCGTGAAAGAACTTGAGCCGTGTCACCGATGGTCTCTCCTCGACCTAACTGGAGATCGCTGGAACTGAGATAAAGGGCGTATCCTCCGAGTTGCCACATTCCGACTTCAAAGGAGACCCGTGTCCGAGTCGACGGTTTCTCAAATATCATGGCGAGCGTCTTCCCCTTTAAGAGTGGGTTCTCCTGACCACGAAGCAGTTGAAGCTTCAACAATTCCGAGGTCTTTAGTATCTGTTCAATCTCTTCTTTCGTTAGGTCATAAAGACTTGCCAACGATCTTCCCTTTAAGTGAACGGCCATCCTTTTATCCTCCTGATGAAAAGTCAGAAGTGCTTTTCATTGAAAATTCTACTTAAAACGAATCCCATATGCCTGATCCGTATTCTCAGCCCTTTTCCAGGAAAGACTCATGGCATCCCGAATCAGGATCTTGGTCACTTCCCTTTTATAAAAAGCCGACGAACGCCGAGATCGTGGTTGGATCTCTTCAGAAGCCACAAAGCCTGCCTTTTCAATGACCTCTGGAGTAAATTTCTTTCCTTTGATCACCTCTTCGGTCTTTTTCAATCGAAAGGGTGTCTTCGCAACCCCTCCCATAGCGATACCACATTCCCTGCAAGTATCACCTTCCCGAACCAACATGGTCGCAATGCTGATTTTTGCGAGATCTGCTGCAACTCTTGCCATCTTAATAAAAGCACTTCCTGTGGGTCCTATCAATTCAGGGAGGTGGACCTCCATGAGGAGTTCTTTTGGGGAAAGAACAGTCTCCCCATTCCCGACAAAGAAATCTTCTAAAGCAAGGATTCGCTCTTTCTCATGATCGACAAGCCTTACCCTTCCTCCGAACGCAATGAGCGGAGGTGCAGAATCGGCGGCAGGAGAGGCATTGCAGAGGTTTCCGCCAATCGTTCCCATATTTTTAATTTGGGTGGATGAAACCGCCTTGGCCGCCTCATAGAGAGCCGTATATTTCTTTTTAATCAGAATGCTTTTCCCAAGCTCCCCAAATGTGGTCAACGATCCGATCCGCAGGCCTTTATCTTCGACGAGGAAACGAAGGGCTGGAATCCTGGCAATATTGATCAAAACCTCAGGGTTCATCCTCCCCATCTTCATCCAAACCAATAGATCGGTACCCCCTGCTAACGGTTTGGCCTTTCCTTGATGGGTGGCCAGCAGTAAAACTGCCTCTTCAATGTTTCTTGGTTCAAAGTATTCAAATTCCTGTGCAAGGATGTGTGTATTCGCCATCTCACTTCCCCCTACCTTTCAAAGCTTCGAGGACCTGTTCGGGTTTGATGGGGATTTCGTGGAATCGGATTCCGATTGCGTGATAAATCGCGTTGGCTAGAGCCGCCGGTACAGGATTTAGCGCCGCCTCCCCAATTCCCTTCGCACCAAAAGGGCCCGTGGGTTCATAGGTGTCTGTAAAATGAACCTCAATATTATTCATTAAAGGCATATCATCCGACGTTAACATTTTAAAGTCCGTAATATACCCTTTGTTTGTCAATTCTCCTGTTTCTTCATCATAATGGGTATCCTCAAGAAGGGAATATCCCAATCCTCTATAAAGTCCACCATAAAGCTGTCCAGCGGCCAAATCCGGATTAACGACCTGGCCAGCATCGCAGTAAGCCACCGCGCGGACAGGTTTGATCACCCCGGTTTCGGTGTTTACTTCAACTTCGATAAAATAAGCGATGAAACAGGGAGGACAGCTGACCTGTCTGAGGCTTTCTGCTGCTGCGATTGTTCCCCATGCATTGTTTTGGGCTGTTTTGGCCACCTCTCCGATGGTCACTCTCTTTTCCGGGACGCCATCCACAAAAACCACGCCCTGTCCCACTTCTTCATCCAGCTCCATTCTCAATGCCGTGACCGGGGCCAAGAGGATTTTTGAGGCCAATTCCAGTAGCTTCTCCTTTGCTTTTACGGTTGCCTTGTGGACCGCCCCTCCACCACAAAAAATACCCCTTGTGGCATGGGTGCAAACGTCGTAAAGCGTGGTACGCGTATCGACCGGGGAAATACCTACTTTATTCAAAGGAACCTTTAACTCCTCTGCTACAATCTTTGCTAATCCGTCGAGGGTCCCTCCCCCCAGGTCCATGAGGGCTGTCATAAAATCGACGGATCCGTCCTCGTTGATCTTTACAATAGCACCGGAGTAATCGATGACTTCGCCTGGTAATGGAGCACCAGCACCTGAGGTATGAAATCCTCGAGCCATTCCAATGCCTCTTCGGATGGGACCTTTCTCTTCTCTGAATTTATTTCTCCCTTCCCATCCAATGAGTTCGGCACCTTTGATCAGCATCTCCTCAACACCACAGCTCCGGATGATCGAACGGACCGTTGGACCTTGTCCCCAAAAGGTCTGCCCCAATCCAACGTAATTCTTCATTCGGAGTTGGAGGGGATCCATTCCCAGTTTTTCCGCCAGAATATCCATGGTGGATTCAACCGCAAAGTTAATCTGGGGGTTTCCAAAACCCTGCATTGCACAGGCAGGAACCTTGTTGGTGTAAACGGCAATCCCTTCATAATCAAGGTGAGGAAGCTGATAAAGCGAAACCCACCATCCTGCCATGCAGCCCAAAAGGGAATAGGCTTGCGTATTGTGTGCGCCGATGTCAACCACTACTTTCATCTGGCCGGCAACCAGGGTTCCATCTTTTTTTGCCCCAAGTTTCAACCTAACCCATGAAGGATATTTACAGTGGTCGTACATATCCTCTTCCCGGGTGAGCATGATTTTCACGGGGCGTCGAGCCTTCAGGGCCAAGGCAACGCCAATGGGTGTCACCGTATTCATCTGGATGCTCGATCCAAATGATCCGCCCACAGGGACCTTTCTGATATTCACCTTGCTCAGAGGAATCTGGAAGATTGCACCCAGAAGCTGCCTCACATTATGAATCGTCTGGGTGGTAGTCCAAACGGTTATTCCTCCATCTGGTTCGGGTTTGCAGACAACGGTTTTGGTCTCCATCTGAGCGTGATAGGTCCGACCCGTCTTGAACTCCTTTTCAACAATGATTTCTGCCTCTTTAAAACCTTTTTGCATATCGCCCTGGCTGATCAATTTGGAAACAGCGATATTATTTTCGATCTTCCGCTCCTCATTTCCGAACATAATGGCTTCATGGAGGGTGGGACGCCCGGGTTTCATCGCCTCAAAGGCATCAAAAAGGGCAGGCAGTCTCTCATATTCCACACGAATCGCGGTCAGGGCTTTTTCTGCCAGCTCTTCGGTTTCTGCTGCCACAGCAGCGATCCCTTCTCCCACGTGGAGAGGATGGTTCGTCAACACGTTCCTGTCCTTGCAGGTGACTCGGTCGATATTGACCAGACGCTCACAATACTTCAATTTTGGAATATCTTTAAAAGCGATGCAGACTGCCCCCATCTTCTCTGCGGTACTCGTATCAATGCTCTTTACCCGGGCATGGGGATAAGGACTTCGCAAGACCCTGCCGTGAAGCATCCTGGGAAGGACGACATCCGAGGCAAAGACCTCCTGCCCTGTTACCTTGCCGATTCCATCTTTTCTTTCATATATTTTACCTACGGCGTGATATTGTGGTTTCTCCATTTTCCTTTCCTGAGGACCGTCCCGTCGTATCTGTCATTCTGAGCGAAGCGAAGAATCTGTGCTAAACGGAATCTCAGTTAAATCGAGATTCTTCGTCACTTTGCTCCTCAGAATGACAAACTGTTTATGTCCTGTTATGTTTTTCCTTTTCTTTTGCTCCTAATTGCCCTAACAATCTTCTCTGGCGTCAAGGGCAAATCGAAGATTCGGACTCCTATAGCATCGGCTATGGCATTCGCAATGGCAGGAGCGACGGAGCAAAGTGAAGGTTCACCTACTCCTTTAGCACCAAAAGGACCAACGCCATCACCCGATTCGAGGATAATCGTTTGCACTTCTGGCACATCCATCGAAGTAGGCACAAGATATTCTGAAAAGGAAGGGGTGATCGTCACTCCTTTTTCTATGATGACTTCCTCGGTTAATCCATATCCTAATATTCCATATTCACCGCATTTTCCTTTGCCTAATGAATTAGCCTCCCCGCTTTCTCAAGTCTTTGAGCTACATTTTCCATACCCAATTTTATTAAGGACGTTCGAGTTTGTAAACCGGTTTTTCTGTCCCATCCTTGCAATTCGTAGAATTGATCCAACATCTTATCCCAATTTTCCTTTTCGCATCGAAATCCTTTATATGGACCAGATTTCACCGGTTCTTCCATGAATCTTTTAGGGGGATAGTCATCTTTCCGGTCGAAATCTGTGTGGAGGGTATTAAAGGCTTTTTCCAAATTATAAGACCTGCGAGCAATTAAGAACAGATCCTCTTCTGTCAGATCAGTTCCCATTACTCCATTGGTCAGAGCCACATAATCAGATGGCTCCAATGCATAGGCTCCTGACCAGGTGCCCACATACACACATATTCCCAGCATGTCCTCCATCTCTTTCGTTAAAGACTGCCAGACCACATATTTGGGCTGATCTTCAGAAGTATGAGCGTTGAAGGACGTATTTTGGGGGCCAAATCTGGTTCCTCCTGTAGAAGTACCTCTTAAATGCCTACCTGCCACTGGGGATGTCGCCACTCCCAGAGCCCACCCCTTAGGTACCCTGAAGGGTTCAATAGAATCCTGTCCTTTTACATGGATAGCAAACTGTTCTGACCCCCGGCTCAATTGCTCAGATGCTGCTTTAACCCCTTGAGCCAGAAAATCTCCAATACCCTGACGATAGGCAAGCTTTTTTAACATTTCAATAAAAGCATTGACATCTCCCCATTCCAGCTTTAATCCATCTGTATCCTTTTCTGTGAGCAATCCTTTCTCGTAACATTCAAATGCCCAGGATATTACACTGGTGGCAAAATCGGTATCTAAACCCAACTCATTCGCTAATATCCAAGCCTTAATCACCCCTTGGGGATCGGTGATATCCAACCTTACAGCATCCATGACCGTATTGCTCCAGAATCCCTCTCCCCTTGTGCCTTTAAACGGACCCTCATTAATTTCAGAAAAAGGCATACAACCGACTGGACACATGAAACAGGCAGAAATGCTTTTCCTGTATTTAGGAAAACCCGTCTCCTGATTTGTCAATTTTACTCTTTTTTCAATTTCCCAAAAATCATCCTGTCCATTCCGTGCACTAATCAGATAATCCCAATTCGCAGATTTCGGATCACTCCAACGACCTGCTAAGGTAATCTTCTTCATCATTTCAGAGAGAGGAGATTCCCCAACCTTTTTCAGAGCGATATCCACTGCCTGAAAAAAACGATCCGGCTCAGCCACTTTGATGGACCCCCCCTGACCGCATACAACCACAGCCTTTAACTTTTTGTCTCCCATCACACAACCTACACCCGATCCACCCGCAACCTTAGCCCTATCACAGACGATTCCTGAACCTCTCACTAAATTCTCACCGGCTGGTCCTATGGAAGCGACTCTTATTTTTTTGAAGCCATGCTCTTTCTCCAACATTTCTTCTGTTTCAAAAGTTGTCTTTCCCCAAATCAATTTTGCATCTCTTAATTCTGCCCTTCCACTCTCTATCCATAAGTAGACCGGGCGGTCTGATTTGCCAGAAATGACAATATGATCAAACCCGGCATATTTAAGTTCAGGACCAAAATGTCCGCCAACATTGGCTGAGCCTTTTCCATTATTGAACACATTTTTTGTCTCAATTGAAACACGACAGGCCCCAGGGGTGAGTGTCCCTACCAGGGCTCCTGCTCCAAAGATAAGAAGGTTTTTAGAGTCAGACCATTGAATACCCCTTTCCAGCTCATTAAATAAAATAAACGAATTAATGGCTCTCCCACCAATGAATTCCTTTGCATACGCCTCTGTCTCTTCGGCCTGAATTTTTCTCGTACTCAGATCAACTTTTAAGATTCCCCCGGCTAAACCACCTCGAATCTGCCCTATAGTCAATCTATTTTTCCTCTTTTAAAATGATTAGAGCCTCATAGGTACAATATCGTATACAAAGAGGTTGATTTTCTCCTACACAAAAATCACAGGTTAAATCAATGGTCCAACTTATTTCCCCAGTTCGATGATCTTTATAAACTTTAATCGAGCCTCCTTCTGGAGCAAAAACCCTTGAATGATGGTAAGCACATACCAATTCGCAAGCTCTACAGCCATAACATGCCTTCCAGTTTCTAACTATATTCATTTCCGTTTACTGCGTTGATGATTAAAAAGAGAGGTAACATTATCCCCTCAAATAAGCTGACCGAAGGATTTCACTATTCCTCAATTCTTCCCTTGCCCCTTCAGCAACAATTTCGCCTTTCTGAAGGACATAACCCTTCGAGGCAATCGAAAGAGCTTTCCTTGCATTCTGCTCTATAAGTAAAATCGTCATTCCTTTCTCGTTAATCCTTTTAATGACTTTAAAGAATTCTCTCACCAAAAGCGGGGCCAAGCCCAAAGAGGGCTCATCGAGAAGGAGAATCTTAGGCCCTGACATCAAGGCTCTTGCAATGGCCAACATGCCCTGTTCTCCCCCACTGAGAGTTTCCCCAAATTGTGAAATGCGTTCCTTCAGAACAGGGAATACTTCAAACACTCCATCCATTTTTTTATGAATCAATTGGATGTCATTTTCTAAAAAAGCACCCACTCTTAAATTGTCACGAACAGTAAACTGTGGGAAAATCCGCCTTCCCTCGGGAACGACGGAAATGCCCCTCTTGATAATCTGATGAGTTTTTAATTGATCAATCCTCCTATCTTCAAAGTAAATATGACCTTGTAGGGGTCTCACAATATTAACAATTGTCCTCATGAGTGTGGTCTTACCAGCCCCGTTACTTCCAAGGAGACATGTGATCTCTCCTTTCTCGACCTTCAAGGAGATATCTCTTAATACAACTACTTTCCCCTCATATTGGGAGGATACTCTTTCAAGTCTCAACATCCTCAGTCTCTTCCCCCAAATAAGCTTCTATCACTTTTGTATCTTTTGAAATGACAGAAAATGGACCATCGGCAATCTTCTTGCCGTAATTAAAGACATAGACGCGATCAGCGACCCTTTCGATCACCGACATATCATGTTCAATGATAATTATGGTAATATTTTTGTTTTGTTCTTTAATTTTTCTTATATCTTGCATCAACTCTTCCGTCTCTTCAGGGGACATTCCCCCGGTTGGCTCATCGAGTAAAAGTAACTTTGGATTGGATGCTAAGGCGCGACAAATCTCTACTCTTTTTCGGTCTGCATGTGGCAGATCAGCCACTATTTTAAGGCAATTGTCCTTCAATTCTTTACTGAAGAAAGCCAACAGTTCCATGGCTCTCTTCGCCCCTTCCCGGAGTTCTGTTTTAACCCTTCTATATCTAAATATCGTATCTAATAGATTAGTTTTTTGTTTTGTATACATTCCGATAATCACATTGTCCAGTGCACTGATGTCTGCGAAAAGGCGACCATTTTGAAAGGTTCGAGCAATTCCCCTCCTGGTAATCTTGTAAGGTTTCTCACCAATGGTATTTTCTCCTTCAAATAATATTCTTCCCTGGTCTGGTTTATAGATTCCAGTAATGAGATTAAAAAAGGTTGTCTTGCCAGATCCATTCGGCCCAATCAAACCAACGACCTCTCCCTTTTTTATATAAAAATCAACCCCATCGACCGCCCGTAAGCCACCAAAGTTGATCGTCAAATCCTCTGTGATCAGAATGTGGTCATTCTCCATCAAACCGCATCCCCTCTTGTTTTAAGGTTCTCCACACATTCTTAGTCATATTTTCGAACAGTCTGTGGAAATAACCCTTTGGGTCTTAGGCGAAGCATAATTAAAATGACGAACCCGAATATCAACATTCGATAGTTTTGGAATACTTGGAATTTTTCTGGAATGAGGGTCATCAATAATGCACCAAAAAGGACCCCTACCGCATTATCCATCCCTCCCACAATCACAATCGTTACAACTGTGACGGATACATTAAAGGTAAAACTTTCCGGTGAGATATGACTCATGCAGAAGGCAAACAATGTCCCTGCAATTCCATCAAAAAAGAAATTTAGAGAAAAAGACAAGACTTTACTATAAGTCACATCGATCCCTTGGCATTCTGCAGCGATTTCATCGTTCCGAATAGCATTCCAAGCAAGACCAATTCTTGAATAGCGCAATCGCCTGTCAACTATAAATGTCAGTGCAATTAAGAAAACTGTTAGATAATAAAAGTTGGCCTGGAAAGGTATCTCCCAACCGAATAAACGGATAGGTGAACCAAAAGAGTGATTTCCAATTTTTGGGAAAGGAATGTCGGCAATCCCATCTGGGCCTCCTGTCCAACTCAAATTATTCAATAATAAATAGACAATAAGCGTAAAGGCGATCGTGACTAATGAAAGATAATAGGTTTTGGTTTTCATGCAAGGGAGACCCAAAATAAAACCAATTCCAGCTGCAGCCAGACCCCCGATTGGGAGCAAAATCCAAAATGACCATCCCATGTGTATGGCAAGAAGAGCGGAGGTATAGGCGCCAGTAGCGAAAGAGGCTCCTGTGGCAAAATTGACAATATTTGTACTTCCAATCTGCCAATTCAGTCCTAAGGCAAGAAGTGCAAAAAGCCCTGCATTGAAAAGGATGAAGATTTGATAGGGGTAGTTCCTTAGTAAGATAGGCAGAGCAATAATAAAAATAATTCCATAAAGGATCGCAGGTGTTTTATATTCTGAGAAACATTTCTTCAAAAAAGAATTTAGTTTGTCAATCTTATTGATTAAGATACTCAGCAGAATGATTCCGCCCAGAATCCCCAAAATGGAGTAAATTTTTTCGAGAATGAGGAAGAGGTAAATAAATACAAAAAACAAAGTTTCTACAGCAATGAAAAGGACGATCTCAAACATTTCTTTTTCCTCAATGAGATGACCCAAACATTATATTTTTATGGGTGCCATCCTACCCAAAATGCCCGATGGTTTAAAGACAAGGAAAAAGATGACAATGATAAAGGCAAAAACATCTTTATAAGGTGCCCCACCAGGAATATAGGCAGAGGTAAGACTCTCTATAAATCCTAAAACTAATGAACCTACAATCGCGCCATAAAAATTTCCTAAACCTCCTACGACAGCCGCAGAAAAACCTTTAATACCACCCATCAACCCTATATCAAATCTGACTACGGTTTGGTAAGACCCAATTAAGATCCCCGCAAGTCCCGCTAAGATGGAACCGATGAAAAAAGTAATGGCAATGATAATATCTGAATTAATACCCATGAGGTTAGCAGCCTCGATGTCTTGGGAGATCGCTCTGATCGCCAAACCCGTTTTCGTTCTATTGATGAAGAGAAACATAAAAGAGATCAAAAGGATGCTGATTAAGAAAATGAGCAGATGATCAAATCGAAAGATCAAATTTCCAGCTTCGAAATTCATTTGGGGAAGTATCTTTGGAAATACCTGGGGGTTACTGCCCTGTGGGTAAAATAACCTGACCGATTCACGAATCACAATTCCCAATGCGATGGTTGTCACAAGAACCATCAACAAAGGAGATTTACGAAAGGGTTTAATGACGGTTCGCTCGAAAAATGTTCCCAAAAAACCAATGAGAATAAATGTTGCTAAGAAAATGATCATAGTCACCAGCCATGAAGGGACATTACCTATTAACCCCGTGAATCCGAATAATCCATAGATGATGATCCCAGAGAAAGCCCCTAACATGGCGACATCACCATGAGAAAAATGGACGATATTGATGGCTCCAAAGAAAAGTGTAAAACCTACGGAAATCAATGCATAGGTGCTGCTTAGCATTAATGCAAACATGATCTGTTCTATGAACTGGGTCATGTTCCTATTACCTTTTAAAGAGGGATCTATGGAAATATATTTCCATAGATCCCTCTTTTCTTCAAGTTAAAATCGATCGAATCAATTTTTACTTTCCCGGAATGCTTCGTTTCCCTTTTCCATATTCTGAATCTTCCCATAGCAACCATTTCTTATCTTGGCTCACTTTGACGGTCAATCCACCCGAGAGGGTCTGTCCAAATTCATCAAATTGAGTTATCCCAAGGATTCCACGGTATTCCATTTCTCGAATCGTCTTAGCTAACTTTTTCTTATCCTCGGGGCCTACCTTCTTGATAGCATCGATGATCAGATTCACGGACTCATAGGCATAGGGCCCTGTGGCTTCATAATACTCTTTATATCCAGCGGCTTTATAGGCCTTAACAAAGGGGGAGGATTCGCCGATATGGGCCTTCCCTATAATCAAAGTCCCCTCCGCTGCCTCCTTTGCCGTCGCATTAAATGTTTCAGAATCTAATCCTGTAACACCGGTGTAAAGATTTTTCATTCCCAATTCATTCATCTGAATTTTTATAAGAGAAGCCTCTGTCACAACCCCTCCAAAATAGATGACCTGAGGGGCTGGTTTGATCGCCTTGATTTTTGACAGGATGGGACGAAAATCCACTGTCCCAACAGCGATTCCATCTTCTGAAAAGATTCTTGCTCCAGCTTTCGTCACAGCGGGTTTGACTGCATCAAGACAGTTCTTCCCATAACTCGACATATCATAAATGATGCTCCAATCTTTATATCCCAATTTTCCAATTACAAATATTGCGAGGTTATTATGCTCCACAAGCGTATTGGGACAGATTCTTGTCACCTCAGGATAATTATATTTATTGGTAATATCTGGATGGATTCCCCCCCAAAACATTTGTGGAACTCCATATCGATGAAAAACATGGATGGTAGCAAGGCCTACAGGACTGTTAAAATGAGTTGTGGCAGCAGCAACCAATGGGTCCGTACAAAGCTTTGTCGCAGCTGCAACACCGGTCGTCGGATCAGAAGCATCGTCCAAAACGACCAGTTCAAATTTGTAGGGAAGTTCTCCTTTCTCATTCGCTTGCCTGATAGCAAGATCCCCTCCATTTCTCGCCCCGAGTCCCACGGCCGCATTAGGCCCCGTCAGCGGGCCAATGAAACCAATCTTAACCAATTTCTTTTCAGCAGAAAAAACAGTTGGGGAATCAATAAACAACAAACCGACCAAAATTAGAAGTACTACTATCAACAAACTTTCAAACTTTTTCATATCTTCCTCCTTTCTATTTGGTAAAACCTTAGAAAACTTCCTTCAAAAAATCACCCATGAATGGAAAAATCTTCTCCTTAAGTTCTCACCTCCTTAAGTTATTTTGATTGAATCTCAGATTTCCCTTCTATTGCTTTAACTTACATCCTAATTGAATCGAAATCCTTTGAGCATATTCCACAACCAGCCTTCTTAGGTCATTGATCTTCTTTTTATTCATTCGATAGGCCGGGCCGGCCACACTCAAACCTGCCACTAACTCCCCTAATCCATTTAAAATAGGACCTGCCACCGCTCTTACATCTCGATCGACCTCTTGATCGCTATATGCGTACCCTCTCTTTCGAATCCTTCTTAAATGTGCTTTCAGTTGATTTACATTCGTTATGGTGTTAGGTGTATACCGCTTCAATCCTTCTTTGGCAATGATGTGGTCCCAATCTTCCTCAGGAAGGTAAGCCACCAGGATTTTGCTCGATGCCCCACAATGGATAGGAATGCTTGCTCCAGGTTGGAATAAGGAGTATCGGATCGGCTCT
>Ga0315288_10009909_pt1 | contig 12003 bp, 11 predicted proteins | sample YL17G11_20_MG_FD_203454 | JGI IMG/M metagenome (GOLD analysis project Ga0315288, IMG submission 203454) | Sediment microbial communities from Yellowstone Lake, YNP, Wyoming, USA - YL17G11_20 | ecosystem: Environmental > Aquatic > Freshwater > Lake > Sediment | place: USA: Wyoming | collected...
AACCAGATTCCTGATAAACTGCCGGAGTTTCTGGTTTTCGGCCTCGGCAGATTCATATTCATGGCGAAGGTCGGAAGAAAGCCCTTCTATATGAGCGATGCGCAGCAGCGTGCCAGATTCAAACTCAAGTGCTTTTTCGAGCTTTGTCAGAAGCTCGTCACTTGGCGGGTTCTTTACCTTTCCGGTTTCGATGGTGGACAGGTACGGCTTGGAAAACCCGACGGCGGCACTAACTTCATCGAGCGTCAGATTTAACTGCTCACGTTTTTGTCTTATTATTTGCCCAAGAGACATATCGAGTCCTTAAATTTGTAGAAGGCGTCAATTGATTTCTATCAAATCATACTTGGCACTGCCAAGGCCGATACGTTCGGCGTGCTCGATTTGATAAAGCGGGTTAAGCTTGTTGTTCTCCAGTAGTTGCGGCAGTTTCTTTCCCGCTTTTTTCTCTACCAAATCCAGCGACAGCTTATCAACAGCTACGGGGTCGGTTGAGGCGGCAATGCCGATATCATCGACTATCTTACGCATATTCGGGGAGTCAAAACAATCACAATCTTTGGTAACTGACATTATAAAGTTGAAAAATGCCGCTTTGTTCTCTTTTCCCTTCAGCGCTCCCAGTGCATGTTCTGCAACACTTCTTTGCAGGACTTCATTTTCCTGCTCCCAATCGTATTCTACAGCGCCGAATCTGCACACCGCCACACATTCTGCACAGCCGATGCATTTGTCGTGGTCGATGTGTGCTTTCTGGTCGCTGAGGGTGATTGCGCCGGCGGGGCAGTGTTTGAAACATTCGCCACAGCCGGTGCAGTCATCGCCAACGCTGGGCTGAAGGGCCGCGTGCTGTCGCATCTTACCCTTTCTGCTGGCGCAACCCATCCCGAGCGTTTTTAATGTGGCGCCGGCACAGGTTGCGACATGGCCGGTAAAGTGAGCGATGGAAAGGATTGACTGGCATCTTACGATGTCGGAGGCGATAAAAACCTCTTTATTAAGTTCGGCGTTGACCTCCACTGCCGTTTCAGCGGTTCCGAACAGGCCGTCAGGTGCAATGAATGGTATTCCCAGGCCGGCAACATCAAAGCCGTGCTTGGCGGCCAGGATAGTATGGTCGATAGCATTATGTCTTTTCCCAGTATATAAAGTGCTGGTGTCGGTCAGAAATGGTTTTGTTTTCAGTGCCAGCAGCTCTACTACCAACCCCTTAATATAGGGAGCGGGGATATAAGTGTTGTTACCTTCTTCGCCGACGTGGACCTTAACGGCGGTAAAATCCTTTTCCTTAAAGCACCTTGCGAAACCGCCGGCTTTGAAGAGCTTACGGGCCTTCTCCGAAATCGCTTGTTCGCCGTCGCCAATAGAAGCTTTAATGAAATATACTTTTGCGGCCATAAAAAGTTACCATTTCCAATCAAAGAGGCCAGATACACGCTGCCGAAGGAGAAAACTGAATTCCCGCTCCCTCGACTTCGCTCGGGACAAGTTTTGCGGGAATGACAAAACAAAGTAATCGGCAAGCCCGTGCTTGAATCATTATATTGTCTTTTTCTCTGAGGGCAAGGAGTTAGTATTGAAAAGCCGCTTTGCCTTTGTCGGGCTTTCATAACAGATGCTGGAGCACTATTTTTAGGCCGATGCCGATAAGCACAAGACCGCCGATGGCTTCGATTTTGTTTTCGAAGAAGTGCCCGAATTTTTGGCCTATGAATACCCCGAGATACGAGAGTGCAAATGTTATCAGGCCTATGATTATCACAGCCGTGCCGATGTAACTTGTAATGAGTGAAAGCGTAATGCCGACTGCCAGGGCGTCGATGCTGGTGGCGACGGATAGAATTAGCAGGACAAAGATATTTGAAAGATTAAAATTTTTGCCTGTTGTTTTTATCTTGAATGATTCGTGAATCATTTTACCACCGACGGCGGCCAGAAGCCCAAATGCTACCCAGTGGTCATAACCGGCGATGTATTTTTTGAAGGTAAGCCCTGCGAGAGAGCCGATTAAGGGCATAACAAGCTGGAAGCCGCCAAAGAATAGGGCCATTTGCAAGGCCCGCGTAACCCTTACCTGCTTAGAGGCGCTGCCAGTTGCAATAGAGACCGCGAAGGTATCCATTGCCAGCCCGACGGCTATTACTATGATTGTGATTAAATTCATGCCTGGTGGCATTGTTTCTCCAAAGCTCCTATTATACCATCGCTGGTCAGGTCTTCAGCAATTTTCTGGCCTGGTTTAACGACCAGAAACTCACTTTCATTCCACTGGCCGTCAACAAGCCGTTGCATAAGGGCGGGGTCGCCTTCCAGTTGGTCGTAGTTCCAGCCGAGAAACTCCGCACAGCGTTTTGTGTATTCTTTGTACCGGTCAGAGTTAGCAAGTCCCCAGTCGATATAGGTCGCCCAGTTGTATTCTTTTATCCACTTCTGCTCGACTTCCATCAGGTATTGGGCGTTATCTTCGCCGTACTTTTCCTTATATTCTTTGAGCAATTTTTCGTAGCGTTCCTGGCTGGGCTGCTTGCCGGATTCTATCCAGCCGGGACTATACCAATAGACGCCGCGATGGGAATCGAAATACTCTTTGTATTTATCTTTCGAGCCGAGTAAAAGAGTGATGCAGTCGTGGCCGCGAGGGACAACGATGGGAATTTTCGCGGACAGTCCTGCAATGCCGTTGCTGCAAAGGCCGTAGCCAAGCAGAGAGGAATCGTAGGGTCGGCCTTGGATGTCGCAGGTGTTATCGAGGGCTTTCTGGACCTGGGTGCGAAGTTTGTCGGGCTGGTCGTGGAGGCCCTGCTCCATCAAAGCAATATCAACAACGTTCTTTGAGCGTGCGGCACAGAAATAGACCTCTCGCTGCATTACTTTACAAGCTATAAACTGAAGTCTCATCGGTTTGTTCTGTGCAACACCTCACGCCACGGGTCGCCGTCTGCCACCCCAAAGCCGAGTCTTAATTTAGTGGAGACTGCAGGCGGGACTTTGAGTTTGAAAAAACAGGTTCTGCCCAGATATAGTTGACCGTTCCACCAGCGATGCTCGCTTACCTGTGAGATTTCCCGGATGGGGAGCGAGATTTGTCTGCCTACGAGGGGCTGGATAATCAAGGTATCGCCGGTTATTTGCACGATGCCCGGCGATTGCACGAATCCGTGAAGCACTATGCAGTTCGAGCGCAACGATGCATCATCAGGAAGTTTTTTGCCCAGGTTTTTTATCAGTCGGCCAATAATCAAATACATTACCAGGAACGGCAGCGGAAATAGGGCTGGGAAAAGTATAAACCAGAACCAAACAGGGAACGAGTCTGCCTGACCCAATAAAAGAAAAAACCCCAGCAGAGCGGCATCCAGCAGATATATAAACACCAGCAAATATAGGGCCAGCCGGTATGGATTCTTCCCTGCCCACGGAATTGCCAGAGTTCTCCAGAGGCTCGTTTTATCATCCATATTAACTTTTTGCTCTCCTAACACTACTGTGCCAAAGCAGGTTCAAGTGTCGGTACTCTTACGGTTCCGGGCCAACTATCTAAGGTTTGCAGATTTTGCAGGGTCTTTTGCCGGCATTTATTGCTTCCTCTCTGCTATTGTAACCTATCAAATTTTCCGGCGAGATTCGTTTCGCCGACCGGCAATTCAGCGTATGAAATACATCACCATTTTTTGACGCTACATATTTGTATCCCGCCACAGGTTCTTTGGAAGGCGCCTTCGATAATTCTTTTGGCGAGGTATCATTGGCATCGGGCAGCCGACTGCCCGCCGTGTTGGCTGTATGATAGGATTGGATAAAGGTCTCGACCTGCGATAGGGCTGTTTTGGTGACCATACCGGCCATATTTTGTAGCTGACCCGTTTGCATTACCGGCTTCGTTGTCCAGACGTCGGCATTGAAAAGCCAGTCGCTTCGTTCATCCAAACGAACGGCTCGTGACAGTGCGGTTTGAACACGAAACACATACTGTTGTGAATCACCGAGGTTGATGATTTCTATGGAAATCTTGAGGTCCGAACTTGCGGCCAAATCGTAACGGACACCTTTTCTGGGCGTGAATTTTTTGATTCCGGCCTTTTCAAGTCTGCGTTCAGCTTCGGTCTGCAGGCGGTTGCTGTCCAAACCAATTTTGTTTGGGTCTATGCCGCGTGTTATAGTAACAACGTCCAATTGCTTAATGCCGGCCAGAACCGGATTAGCCGGGGCAATCAAATCGACCTGAGGCCGTTCTATCTGGCCGGATGCAGCGGCACATAAAATGCCGGTGATGACGCCAAAAATAAGATGATATTTTTTGAGTTTCATAGATTCCTCACTTTCCGCAATTGTGCTTTAGCTTATATCTAACGCTCTGTTTACAGCAGCCTTCATTTTGGCAAGGCCGGTTTTTGCTACTGCCAGCGGGTCCTGATTCCAGTAAGCCGGGTTAAATAATTCAAGTGAAAGTACTGCACGGCTGCCGTTGTCGTGAAGGTCTCGCAGGATTTGAGTCAAAGGTGCAATGCCATCGCCGGGATAGACACGGTCACGGTCGGTTATTTTTTCTCGCGGCGGGTCAGCGGGATAATCATTCAAATGAAAGACCTGGATGGCCTGTGGGCTTATTTGCTTTAGCCCCGTAAAGTCTGAGCCGCCCTTGTAGATGTGAAAAACATCAGGCAGCAGGCACGCCTTTGAGTGGCCGCTTTCAATCACTACAAACATTGCCTCGCCCAATCGGTGCAGATTTTTTGAAGCACCCCAGAGTTCAATCTGCGGCACGACGCCTATCCGGTCGCCAATTTCCAACAGCACCCGATACCGCTCGGCTGCCTTGAGCAGGTCGAGTCCTTCCTTGTCGGTAGCGCCTGCCGGCGGAGCGGCGATACGCTTACCACCAATTTTAGCAAACACATCCATCTCCCGCTTGGCCTGTTCCAGGCCTTTAGTACGAGTGGCATCGTCATCCACAATCCATTGGTAGAAGCTAATTGCGCTCTCAACGGTCAGCCCGATGTCGGCAATGCGCTTACGGACATCCGTAAGATTACCGCCGTTTTTGACATACTCATTGATTTTGTCAACCCACGGCTCGATTGCATCATAACCCGCATTGGCAGCAATCTCGATTTCTTTGTCCAGAGGCAGTTTCTGCCCCCGAATCGTGCTGGTATTAAAGCAATACCTGAATGGTGCTTTGCCGCCGGCTTCAATGGCGCCGACAGTGTCACCAGCCGCCAGGACAGTGCTTGCGGCAGCACCGGCAATAGCAAACAATTGTCGCCTGGAGAAACGGTTTGCACCCATAGTAGTCTCCTATGCTTTTGAACAAAATCAAGCGATGAGAGCAAAGGCCTCAGTGACATCCATACCTTCTTTAATACCCAGAGTTCTGGCCTTTGCATTCGCCTTTGTAATCTTGCGGTCAGGGAAACGTTCCAGCGTGCCTATCGGATTGTCGGGCGTGCTTTCGACCAATGCTGCGGCGACGCCGTATCGCTGGCAGGCCTCCACATCAATCGCGGGACAGGCGAGGAATCCTTTCGGGCCGGTTACTAACAGGATGTTGAAGCCGGCCCATTTTGTCTGGACCCCTTCGACCGGCCCTTTTAGCGTTTGGTATGTCCTTGTATGTATTTCCATATCATTTTCTCTGAAAAAGCCGTTTTACAACCACATCAGACCGCTTAAGAAATTGAAAAATCAAAGAGTAAAATGTAAAATTGAGGAAGTCATCCCAACTCGTCGGGATTCCACAATTTTGATTTTTTATTTTTAATTTTTGAGTTTTTTCCTCTTCATATAGGTTTGCCGAGCAGTCCTTCGATTTCTGCAAGTTTTTCATCGAGCAGCTCTTCGGTCTTCGCCTCAATGTTCAGTCGCAGCAGCGGCTCGGTATTGCTCGGGCGGCAGTTAAACCACCAATCTTTATATCCGATGGTAACACCGTCCAGGTGGTCGATTTGGCCGTCGCCGTATCTTTTGGCAAGCTCGTCCATTTTGGCCTGTTTGTTGTCCACCTGAAAGTTTAGCTCACCGCTGCTATGGTATCTTCGTAACGGCTTTATTAACTCGCTTATCGGCGCCTGGGCCTGGCGTATAATGTTAATTACGTGCACCATAGTAATCAAACCCGAATCAGCGTAGTAATTATCGCGATAATAAAAGTGCCCCGAAAGTTCGCCGCCGAATATGGCGTGCGAATCGCGCATTGCCTTTTTCATAAATGCGTGCCCGACCCGTTCTCTGCGGGGTGTGCCGCCATTTTTTATAATCTCTTCGGCAACAACCCGGCTGCTGCGCAAATCATAGACGACAGTTGATTTCGGCTGCTTCTTCAAAAAATACGACACCATTAAGGCTGTCAGCAAATCGCAACTGATGGTTTTGCCCTTCTGGTCAACCATCATCAATCTGTCAGCATCGCCGTCAAAGCAAATGCCGAAGTCGCATTTGTTCTTCTTTACAGCGGCTTTTACGTCAGCAAGGTTTTCTTCAACCAGGGGGTTCGGCTCATGTTTGAATTTGCCGGTATGTTCAAAGTTAATAGCAGTAATTTCGATTGGGAGGTCGCCGAAGACGGCAGGGACCATTTTACCAGCCATACCATTTGAGGCGTCAATGGCAATTTTCAGTTTTCCTTTGCCGGGAGCCAGGAACTTCAGCACGTGATTTTTGTATTCGGCTGTCAGGTCACGTCTCTCCACCGAGCCGGTTACTCTGGCTTTCGTGTGAAGCAGGGCCATTGCGATATGTTTTATATCATTTAAGCCGGTATCGGCGCCGACCGGCTTGGCTTCTATGCCGGATATCTTAAAGCCGTTATATTTGGCCGGGTTGTGCGAGGCCGTTACCTGCACGCCGCCGCAGGTGCCGAGGTGGTTGATTGCAAAATACATCTGCGGCGTATCAATCATCCCCAAATCAATCACATTTACACCGGCAGCGTTAATTCCTTCTGTAAGCGCCTTTGCCAGTGCCTCGCTGTGCGTTCTCATATCACGACCGATGCACAGCGCCTGGCTGTTGGCCTGGCCGCGTTCATAGCCCCGAAGCAGGGACGGCAGAAAGCGGGCTGTGGCACAGCCAATCTTCCACGCATCTTCTTCGTTGATTTGGTCGGGATAAACGCCTCTTATATCGTATGCCTTAAAAATGTTCGGGTCCATCCGGTGCACTCCATTGTCTGTATGGCGATAAACTTTTACCTGGTGGCACGGGCTTCCAGCCCGTGAATACACGGCCAAGCTTGTCCTGCTTGCCCTGCGAAGCCGTGCCGTTTAGGGCGAAGTAGGGAGCATAGTCGAAGGAATGGCCGTGCCACCGCTGGATACTATACACCCTCTCCTCTCGGAATGTCAACAACCAAAGCCGCTTGGTTAGCCCCGCCTTTTAAGGCGGGGTTCTCCTTCAATATTGCTTAGCCCCAGCACCTGTGGCTGGGGCAACCTGTGGTCGGGGGTTATTGCGGGGTTCTTATTGCCTTGTAATCGTAATAACCTGCGGTATAATGCCTCCTTACAGGAACATTACGGGCGATTCCCCTTTGAATAAAACAACAGGTGCGATATGGCAGAGAACATTTTGTATTACGGCGATAACTTGGAAATACTCCGCCGCTATATCGAAGACGAATCGGTTGACCTTGTCCATCTTGACCCGCCTTTCAAAAGCAACCAGGATTATAACATCCTCTTCGCCGGACGTGGTTTGCACTCGCTACGGCGGTCGCCCAAAGGCGGTGCTTGTGAATTTTTCGTCTTATTGTGAAAAACCCAAAAGCACAGGTTAGTTACAATTAAAGAAAAAGTATCCGGGAGTATTTATAAATGGAACACCCAAATTTACTTTTAACGGCGGGAAACAAAATAGGAAGTATCCCTGTACAACTGAGTTATCAAATCATTAAGCATTTCTCTGCAGGTCTTTATACAAGCCCAAACAAAGCCATAGAAGAGCTGGTTGCAAATTCTTACGATGCATGGGCAAATCGCGTTGATGTGATAATACCGGATAATCTTTCAGCTCGTAAAGCTACCATCTGGGTAATAGACGATGGAGAAAGTATGGATCAAGAGGGGTTTGCTGAATTATGGCGCATTGGCATAACAAGCAAGAGAGATCCAAATAGACCATCTAAAGGAAGACCGCCGATAGGTAAGTTTGGGATTGGGAAGCTTGCAACATATGTTTTAGCCCATGAGTTGACACACATTTGCAGATCGGGAGGAAAATATCGAGCAGTAAGCATGGATTTTGCCAAACTGGAAGAGGAACCAAATAAGGATAGAGTTAATTTGGCCGTTCGAGAACTGACGGCTGACGAAGTTCAATCTGTATTGAAGCCAATCATAGACGGACCGGATGCGCCTCTTTTGCACGTGCGGTTGTTTGGGAATAAAGCTGCTGAAACATGGACGGTCGCAGCAATGAGTAACCTCACCGATATGTCCAAAAAGCTGACACATGGACGATTGAAGCGCGTCTTGAAAACGGCGTTGCCAATAAGCCCTCAATTTAATCTATATTACAATGGTGGGGAGCTGAAACCGGAAAAAATCAGGCAGCCTATGATTAGGCAATGGATTATTGGGCAAAAAGACCAGACAGCAAATGATCTTAGGTTTGAAATGCTCGGAAATCAGAAGGAAGAATATCGTGTTAAAATCCCTCAGTTGGGAGATATAAAGGGTATTGTTGAACTATATGAGAAACCTTTGACGGGAGGAAAAGCAGAAGTTTGGGGTAGGAGTAATGGCTTTTTTGTGATGGTACGAGGGCGACTGATAAATCTCCATGATGAGCTTTTTGGTCTTGAAGCTCTTTCACATGGAGCTTTTTCAAGGTTCAGAATGGTGGTTCAGGCGGATGGTTTGGACGAATATCTGAGGGCCACACGCGAAAGTGTATCTGAAGACGAAGAAGGGGTGAAGAACTTCAGGGCATATTTAAAGGCAAAATTCAACGAAACCCGTGTTGAGTACGAAACTTGGCTTACAAGCGAGACAGAAAAAGAACCAATATCAAGATTAGTTAGCGATACCCCTCGTAGCCTATCGAGCGAGCCGCTAATAAGGATTATTAGGAGAGCCCTACGGGGCGAGATCGACACTTTATTCCTGACACGCATCCCAGTTGGGCTTAATGATAAGGAGCGGAAGGAACTCTTATTTAGTTTAGAGAAAGAGTTAGAAACGGGAGAATTTTTCAGAGCGGTCCAATATGAAGCCATTGGCATCGAGGCTGGTTTAGCGGTATTTGATCCGCAAGAACGATGTTTCAAGCTTAATATTCTACACCCCTTTTTCGCTAACTATTGCGAATCAGCAAGGACGCCAGAGTCATTTCAATTGCTTGCCGTGACCGAGGTCTTGACCGAGGCATACCTCCTTGACGAAGGGATTCCTCCAGAAAAAACCTTTAGAATACTCAAAAGGCGCGACAGGTTTCTTAGGGAATTGGTATATGGCACAGAACTCTCATCTCCGCTTGTTGTGCAACTTCTCGAAGATAGTAAGAGAAACTCGAAGGAATTCCAACTTGCATTGTGCAAAGGGATGGCTAATTTAGGTTTCGCGGTGACACCATTGGGAGGTGCAGGAAAACCAGACGGACTTGCCATTGCTCGCATGGGAGTCAGACTAAACAGTGACCAAAAACAGGATTACAAGGTTACATTTGACGCAAAAACCTCAGAAAAAGACAAGATCAAAGCAAAAGATGCTAATTTGGGAGCTGTAAGTAGACATCGTGAGAAGTGGAACGCTGACTTTGCTCTTGTAGTAGCACCGGGGTACGAAGGAATTGACAATGATGATTCCAATGTAATAAGCCAAGCGCGCAAATTAGGCGTAACTTTAATGACATCGGAGAGCTTTGTAAAGTTAGTGATCGCCGCCTCCACACGGCCGCTAGGTTTCGGGAGATTAAAAAAAGAGTTATTCGAAAAATGCCGTGCACCAAAAGAGGCCGAACAGTGGATAGATGGATTATTAAAAGAACAACCCCCAGAGACACCTCTACCTGAGATAGTTGATGCTATATGGGAGCTTATGGGGGAGAGCCTTGACCCACCTAAATTCGCGGCGGTACTGGAGAGATTGAAACACAAGAAGGAACAATTTAAAAGTTTTCGTGAACAAGAAATACAAGATTGGATGACCAGCTTGCAGAGATTCGCGCGTGATCTGGTCACAATTGATGGTGACTGTGTATCTCTTGAGACCAAACCTCAGACAATTTTGGAAAGGGTGATATCGCAGGTGAATGAACTCCCGCCTATTTACAGAAAACACTCAATTTACAAAGGACTTTGGGCAGATAATAAGGATAAGAAGACTGTGAAAAGAACGGCAAAAAAAAGATGATAAGTAGCATTGAAACAATCTGTAAACATCCTGTTCATCCATTCCCGGCACGGATGGCACCAACTATAGTGTGGGATAGTCTGAGGAAGTATGGAAGAAAGCAACTCACTATACTTGACCCTATGGCAGGGTCAGGAACTACGCTGGTTGTAGCAAGATCAAAGGGGCATATTGCCTATGGTGTTGATAGAGATCCCCTCGCTGTTATCATTGCGAGGACTTGGTGCGGTGATGTAAATAAGGAAAAGCTTCTGTCGAAGGCACTCGAGGTATTAGAAAGAGCGCAAAAAACAGCGAAGGTATTAACATCAAAGTCAGCATATCCATGTTGTGCTGATGACGAGACAAAGGATTTTGTTCGATATTGGTTCGATTTGAGAAATAGGAAACAATTAGCAGGGTTAAGCAAGCATATCTCGCTGGTACGCGATCAGAATCTGAGAAGCTTCCTGTGGACAGCATTCTCCCGGATGATAATAACGAAAAAATATGGCGTGTCTCTTGCTATGGATGTATCACATAGTCGACCTCATAGAGTTTGTAATAGGGCGCCGGTAACTGCATTTGAAATTTTCATGAAGACAGTGGAAAGGGTCGTAAAAGGAAATCCTTTTTCTAGCGTTAAACACATACGTCCAAAAGCCAGAATCGCGTATGGCGATTCCAAAAAATTGAATTATAAAGACAATTTCTTTGACCTTGTTATAACGTCGCCTCCATATCTCAATGCCATTGACTACCTGAGAGGACACAGATTGTCACTTGTGTGGATGAAGAACAGTATTGGAAAGTTAAGAAAATTGAGAGCAACGAACATTGGAGCAGAAAGCAAAGGACTTGCACCTAAAGAAAGCCACATAATGAATGCGTTGGTGGATGCTGGTAATATGGAGAGACTGCCCAGTAGAGAAAGAGGATTTCTCGTACGGTATGCTCTTGATATGGATTCGGTATGTTGTGAGATTGCACGGGTGATCAAGCCAGGGGGAAATGCAATATTTGTAACCGGCGACTCTACCCTAAAAGGGATTTTTATAAAAAACTCACAGTTAATCAGGAGGTTATCAGAATATCATGGACTTGAAGTAGAAGCTATTGAGGAACGGATTTTGCCAGAGAAGCACAGATATTTGCCCCCACCATCAAATACTGGTGCAGGTAAACAGTTAAGAATGAGAATGCACAAAGAAGTGATCTTGACGATGAGGAAAACTTCTTAGTTTTTCATACAGTGAATAATGGGGACAACCTGTTTTTCGAGAGACCCCTTTAATCTCTTTTCCTTGCCTACTCCGCCGATTCATCCTTCGTAGTATTACGGAGAATGGAAGCAACCGCTTCGGCTGCGACCTTCCTTCGCCCGCCATAGCGGGCTACGCGAAGGCGGGAGGCCGGACGCCCAAACCAGAATAAAAAACAGTGTGAATCAGTGTCAGTCAGTGCAAAAAAAGTCCGTGTCAATCAGTGTCTATGTTAATCCGCGTCTAAAAAATTTGTGTCCATTCGTGTTCATTCGTGGTTAATTTTCTCTGTGGTTAAACAAAATCTGTGCCAATCTGCGTAATCTGTGGTTATCTTTGTGTCTTTGCGCTTTTGTGGCTAAATTTTTTTATGATATCGTTAGATTTTTATTGAATAAATAGGCATAATCTGG
>Ga0315288_10009910_pt1 | contig 12003 bp, 15 predicted proteins | sample YL17G11_20_MG_FD_203454 | JGI IMG/M metagenome (GOLD analysis project Ga0315288, IMG submission 203454) | Sediment microbial communities from Yellowstone Lake, YNP, Wyoming, USA - YL17G11_20 | ecosystem: Environmental > Aquatic > Freshwater > Lake > Sediment | place: USA: Wyoming | collected...
GCGCTTCTGGGCAAAGGGCAGGTCTTTACTGATCCCGATAATCACTACCTCAGAAGATAATCCGGTTGAGCGCTTATTGAATTCCTTGACCTGCAGATCACAAACCGGGGTATCCAGGGATGGGAAAGAAGTGAGGATCTTGACCTTGCCTTTAAAATCAGCAAGAGTCACCGGCTTTAATTCCTGCGAAATGACCCTGAAATCCGGGGCAAGAACGCCTTCCTTAAGAACCCTGCCCACCAGCGTCAGGGGATTTTCCTGAAAAGTCACTCTTCTAGGCATGCTTCACCTATATTTTCTCAAACATATCTTTGCCTACTCCGCAATCAGGGCATAGCCAGCTATCCGGTAGATCAGCGAAAGTGACCCCGGCTTTTATTCCTTGAGTATCGTCTCCTACTGCCGGGTCATAGATATACCCGCATACAGTACACTTATATCTGTCCATCGATTGTCTCCTTATTATTAACGCTTCATTGCCGGCTCTCTAGCCCTGCCTTATTTCTTGCCCCCCATGCCACTTTTCATCTCTGGAGCCTGGCCAGGCATCATCGCGCCTTCCATCATAGAAGGCATCATCCCGCGCATCATGCCGCCTTTCATCATCGGGCACATGCCCATCTTCATCTGGCATATCCCCACCATGATCGGGCAGCGGCCGGTGGAAAGGGTGTAAATCCCTCCGGAGAAAACTAATAAAGCGCTCAGCCATAAAAGCGCGGCCACCACAAACCCAAAGGCTTTTAAGCCGGATGCGTCGACCTTACGCAAGGCAAATAGAACAAAAAAACTTACGGTCAGAATGATCGATAGCGGGACAATCATCCCTAGGCCTAACAATCTTGCCATTATCATAACTGCCTCCTTTTATGCTACCTCTATTTTTTTGGAATTCTGCCAAAGGCCGTGGATATTGCAGTAGGAAACCGCAAGGAGCGTACCGCTCTTCTCTGTCTTGAGCACACAGGTGGCCTCGGGGCTGGTATAGATAGTGCTGGTATTTGGGCCCTGAGTCGACTCACCATGGGCGCCAAACTCAAATCTGCCTATTTGATACGGAAACTTCTCACCATCGGGAAGAAAATAAAGCGCGGCCCAGCTGATATGGTGTTCCGTGGTATTTGGGTGGGGTATTTCTTTGCCTATCGTAACCGTGATTTTAACCGACTCTCCCTTTTTTATCTTATCAGGCGCTTCTATGGCCGGAACATGCTTTTCCGTTTTCCAGTCCGCTGTCTGTATGAGCTCTTTTAATTCAGACATGTTTACCTCCTTAATGAGCAGACAAGTTACGGAAGCTCTGAAAGAGCGACGTAACTTGTAGGCGAAGCCGTCTGCGAATTAACCCCGCCGAATGCCAGCAAAGTTTATGAAAGAAACTTTGCGGCGCTTATGAGGCGGGGTAATTACATACCAAAGATATTATACCCTTATTTCAAGATATCTTCCACGTCTTTTTCCGGCGAAGAGAATTTTGAGCATTTTAGGCGAGGAACCTCTATTACTTCTTCAGCTTCTTCCATTTCTTTTCGCCGATACACTCCCGAGCCGCCTTGCACCAGTCCACGCAGGAAGGCAGCCTCTGACGGCAGATCAGACCCTTACACTTCGGGCATCTTACCTTTATCTCGTCGGAAAATATCTCCGCGATATATCCGCAATCCGGGCACTTGATAGTCTCCGGTCTGACATTACGGTCATCCTGACCCGGGCATTTTTGGATCATGGTGATCTTCTCCTTACCTTTACCAAGAAAAAATAATTATTTTAGGATCAAGTTAAAAAGGTATCCCAGCGCCACGATCTGCGGCACGGTGACTACAGGCATCCACAAAGCCACGCGCCTGCCCACGTTTGTCCAGAGAAGCCCGATCTCGGTGTAGTCGGTCGCAACACCGGCCATTAAGAAAACAAAGCTGTTGCCCAGCGCCCCGGTCTGGCGGTATATTTCAAAGGCTAAAGGCGAAGAGCCTTCCGAACAGACTTCAATTATAGTCGCCAAAGCCAAGGTTACAATCAAACCCAGCAATGTCGGCCCCATGAACTTGTGGAAGAAGTGCACCGGGATATATGCTCCGGCGATACTGGCAATAAGCATGCCTAAAATAATCCACCATAAGACCATGTCTGCCAGCGCAAGCGCGCCGCCGGTCACGCCTTTTGAATCGTTGACCAATGTCTTAAAGCTAAGCTTATAATCTTTAGCGCGAGTCCTTACATCCTTTAGTATGGAAAAATCTTTCGACACTTCAACTATGTTTGCATTTTTTTCGATCAACCCCTTCTTCTCCAAGAACATAAAGATGAATCCCGTATTAATTGCTACGATTATCGCGGCAAGTATGATCAATAGCCCCTTTAGCCCAAAAAAAGCAATTAGCATCACGGTAATCGTGAGGTTCGCCCAGGGGCTAGCCAGCAAAAAGCTGACCACTGCCGGATTAGACGCTCCCTTTTTATGCAGCTGTATGGAGAGGGCAAGAATCCCGTGGCTGCAGGCGCTCATTAGAAACCCAAGAAAAACGGCATTGAATATGGTCGAGCCGGATTTCTTGCTGAGGATCTTAGAAATATATTCCCGCGGAATATAATAATCAATGACCCCGCCTAAGAATAACCCTAACAGGACCGCCCACCAGATCGTCTTGAGATATGCCAGAAAGGCAAGACGAAAGGGGATGAGTATGGGAAAAAAGCCTGAGGAGATAATAAGTAAAAGGATGATGCCGGTAATGATGAATAATTTATTCTGATAAAAGGGGGCTTTCGCGGATTTGTGGCAAACCGGGCAATTTTCGGCCATTACTTACTCCAAATAAACCAGACAAATAGATAAGCGGCGGTGACAGCGGCAAAGGTGAAAGGAATACCGATCTTCATAAAATCCTTGAATTTGACTTCGATGCCCTCTTTCTTAAGCAGGCCGCAGGCGACAATATTAGCTGAGGCGCCGATAGGGGTGATATTCCCGCCTAAGCTTGCCCCGATTAAAAGGCCGAAGAGGAATAGAGAAGGATTTATCCCTAACTTCGAGGACATAGAAATTGCAACCGGAAGCATGGCGGCCAGAAACGGGACATTATCAATAAAGGCGGAAAGCACCACTGAGATAAAAACAATAAAGGTATAGCCCAAAAAGATATTCTGGCCGACCAGGCCCGAGAGGTAAACGGAAATTGACTCAATCCAGCCGGTTAGCGTAATGCTGCCTACAAGGATAAATACACCCATCAGGAAAAACGTGGTTTCCCAGTCCAGGGACTTGATCCCTTTAACTACAGAGCTCTTATTAAAAAACTTTGCCCAGACAATAGAAATAAAAGCGGCGATCATACAAATTATCCCTGCCATGTAGGAAAAACCTGTATCAAAAAATGAGGATAAAGCCAGGGCGATAATCAGGCTTACCAGTATAACCGTCGGCACCCAAGACCTCACCCTTTCAAGGGGAATAAGCCTCATCTTTTCTTTTTGGCGGCGAAAAATAAAGTAGAGTACGAAAAATGAAACTAGCGCCCCCAGCTCCACGGCAAAGAAAATGCTGGGGCGGCCCTTATAAAAGAAGAAATCGCCGAAATTCATCTTGGCAAAGCCTGCCAAAAGCATGCTCGGAGGGTCCCCGATCAAAGTAGCCGCACCCTGCAGATTGCTGGAAACAGCAATAGCAATCATCATTTTCATGGGGTTTATATTTAATTTTTTCGCGAGGGCCAAGGCGATAGGCGCGACGATCAAGACTGTAGCGACATTTTCCACAAACGCGGAGATAAAACCGGTCAATAAACAGATGAGCAATATTGCCCAGGCTGTATTTTTGGCCTTATCCACGATGATCTCGGCAACATATGCCGGGACCCGGCTTTCCATAAAAATATCCGCGACAACTAATGTCCCGACAAATATCCCCATGACATTCCAATTTATCGCAAAGAACGCGTCTTTAGGCGAGATGGTGCCGGTAAGGATCAATAAGAGGCTGCCGGCTATCGCGATGTGCGTCCTCTTATTAGAGAGAAAGATAAAGAGGATATAAGCGAAGAGAAATATAATTAAAGATATAAAGCTGTGGCTCACTGCTCTCCCTTTTCCCAATAGGTTTTCTGGAACCTCTCGATTTCCCTACGGACATCTTTCTTGCTGACTACCGCGGAAATCGCGCATATGCCGTCGGCTCCGGAGCGCATGACTTCTTTTGCGTTCTTAAGGCTTATCCCCCCCAGGGCGATAATAGGGATCTTTACGCGGTTTCTTATCGCTTTTAAGGTAGCGATACCAAGAGGCTTACCGGCATCGGATTTTGTGGATGTCGGAAAAATCGGCGACACGCCCAAATAATCTGCGCCTGATCTCTGCGCGAGGATCGCCTCTCTTGTATTATGCACGGTGACGCCGATTATCTTTTTTCTGCCCAGGATCTTTCTTGCCGCGGAAAGCGGAAAATCATCCTGGCCTAAATGGACACCGTCGGCTCCCACAGCCAGCGCTATATCGACCCTGTCATTTACCAAAAAAATAATATCTTTGCAAAGGCGCCTTAATATTAAGGCCTCTTCAAACATCTCACTTGCAGATTTATTCTTCTGCCTATACTGCACAACCTTCACCCCTGACTTTATCGCGCTCTTTACATCGCTTATGTTTCCGCGGCGGCTGATCCGGGAATCAGTAATAAAATAAAACCCTTTCATAACTTTGCAACCTTTATAATCTTGCCGCATCAATCTTCACTTTAGCCATTTCTCGCCCTCACTTAATATCTTTAAGCGTGATCTTTTTCGCTCCGCTCTTAACCATCTCTTTAATAGCGTTCTCGCAATCTCTGGGCTTGAGATTCACTCCCTGTATCGCGTCCATCAATATCTTCACCTTAAAACCGCGCCTTAGGGCATCACGCGCCGAGAATCTCACGCAATAATCAGTGGCGAGGCCAGCGATATAAAGCTCGTTTACCCCCAACTTCGTTAAAATATGGGCAAAAGGCACGCCATTATCATCTTCGGCATGAAACGCGGAGTAGCTGTCTTTTTCCGGGTCCATGCCCTTATACAGCATAAATGCCTCTTTAGGCAACTTCAGGTCAGGGTGGAACATTGAGCCGCGGCCGTTGTGGATACAGTGCGCCGGCCAGGCTCCTCCGAAATCCTTAAAATGCCTTGTTTTAACCGGGTGCCAGTCGCGCGTGGCAAAGATCGGCAGGGCTTTCTTTGAGAAAATCCTGACATACTTATTGACCTTAGGGACGATTTTATCCCCGCCCGGAATGCCCAGGGCTCCGCCCGGGCAAAAATCATTCTGCACGTCTACAACCAGCAAGGCTTTCTTAAGACTCATGAAAATACCCCCGGGACCGTGGCTCTACAATTAGCGCACTTACCTTCTTTAATATTATTTTCTAAGGCGCTGAATATTTCCCTCTTAATCAAAAGTTTACTGCAATTTGGGCAATAAGTATCATTGCCAAAGCCGTAAACATTGCCGATATATATAAAATTCAGACCGGCCTTGCGGCCCAGGTCCTGCGCGCGCCTTAATGTCTCTTCGGGTGTCGCGGGATGATCGGTGAATTTATAATCCGGGTGAAATCTAGAGATGTGCCAGGGCATATTTTTGTCGACTCCGGCAATAAATTCCGCGATGCCTCTTAGCTCATCTTCAGAATCATTTTCTCCCGGGACGACCAGGGTCGTCACTTCCACCCAGATGCCCAACTCATGCATCTTCTTAATTGAATCCAATACCGGCTGCAGGCTTGCGGCGCAGACTCTTCGGTATGATTCATCCCGGAAGAATTTTAAATCCACATTTGCCGCATCCAGATACGGCTTTAACATCTTAAGGCATTCTTTACTCATAAACCCATTGGTGACAAAATTATTATACAGCCCCGCGGCCTTGGCCAGCTTTGCCGTTTCTAAAGCGTATTCAAAAAATATTGTCGGTTCGGTGTAGGTATAGGAAATACTTTTGCAGCCATTTTTAAGGGCGGAACTGACGATATCTTTAGGCGGGAAATCTTCGCCTGCGGAATCGCCGTCACGGAAAGAAGCCTGGGAGATCTGCCAGTTTTGGCAGAAGGCGCAGCGGAAATTGCACCCGATGGTGGCGATAGAAAAACTCGTTGTGCCGGGGAAGAAATGATACAGGGGTTTCTTCTCAATGGGGTCGATGTGCGCCGCGATCACCGAGCCATAGGCGTGCGTATACAAAATACCTTCGATATTTTCCCTGACCCCGCAGAACCCGAATTTGCCGGGTGAGATCCTGCACTGGTGGCCGCAGAGATAACAATGCACAAGGTTTTTTTCTAATCTCTCGTAAAGGAGCGCTTCCTTTTTCATACCCGTAATTTTAGTAATTCCGTTTTGTCTGCCGGAAGGACTTCTACTAACCTCTCTTCTTTATCCGGCGCCTTATAATAAGAAATCTTTACCGTGGCGCCGAAAGCCTTATCGCAATACCTGCAGGTAATCCTGCAGGCAAGCTCGATCATATCCTCGGTAAAGTTTCCTCTTCCTAACGACGTCGGGCCGGCAGTCTCAGGAGGCCTAAATATGTAATCTGCGGGCTGCGCGAGGCCAAGTAATTCATTGTCTTCTGACTCGTTCCTGCCGACCGCTAATCTGGCATCAGTTGCTATCCTGAAATGCCTGCCCACCTTTAATAATTCGATATTGTTAAGCGACAATTCCTGGTGCGCGATCAATTCCTTAAGCCGGCGGGAAAACTCCGGATCAGTCAACAGGCACCCGCCTGCCGGCTGCGCATAATCTTTGACCTGAAGATTTTGCGCCAGATCAAACTGCGGCTTGCGCGTACGGCCGCTGAAATCTAATAAGCCATCGCGCCTGACCCAACCCTCTTTTTCAGGAATCGTTTCGGGAAGAAGCTTCGCGCAAAGCGGCCTGACCACCAACCCTTCCAGGCTGGCCCTACGCGGAATAACCGACAAAGCCTGCTTATGTTGTGACATCGGGCGCTGTCCGAGCACTTCGCCGGTGACGATAAATTGCGCGCCCAACTCCGGCATTAATTCTTTTGCGCGCGAGAACATGAGGATTTTGCAGTCAATACAGGGATTCATATTCGAGCCAAACCCATAACGCGGATTTTTTATGACTTCAAGAAATTCTTGGCTTAAATCAACGCTTCTTAAGTCCGCGCCCAGATTCTCTTTCACTAGGCCCGCCTGTTTTCCGGGCTCCTTGGCTTTATGGCAGAAAGGGATATTAAAGTGTAAAGGAATGACTTCTACCCCCTGCTGTTGGATTACTTTTGCCGCCAGGATGCTGTCAAGGCCGCCTGAAATCAATGCGATAGCTTTCATCAGAAAGGTATTTGTTGGAGGGATAGCTTTTTGTGTGGCTGCTTCGGAAAGATTTAGGATGTGATTACTGGCCTCTTAATGGGCCTGCAACTATCCTAAATTAGGCTTTCTTCCCTTATTGGCGCGCTTGGAGCGCCAGTTCAATTTTCCCCTGCGTTTACGTTTGCCCAAAGTTAACTCCTTAGTATTTGTAATAATTCGCCGGAATGACCTGCGCAATATAGCGCACTGCTTCAATAATACAGATGCGTATCGCTTTCTCCATCGGCGTATTCGCGTATGCCCCTAATCCGCCGCCTAAGGCCCAGCTGCCCATAAAACCCATCATGAAACCTCCGGCCACATCAGAAGCCTGGCCCTGCACGCGCGTAGAAGCTAAAACTTCCGAGCTTGAAGTATCGACGATACGGATATCCATAGCCATGTGCGACTTATTCATGGCGGCACCCAGAAGTCCGCCTAAGATGCCGCTGGCCACCCCTCCGCCTCCGCCTATTCCTGCGGCTCCACCCGAAGCTGCCGGCTCAAATTCCGTGACTGCCGCGGTAACTATCAAATCCGCGGTCTTGATTTTTCCTCTTTGCGGCCCACCAACTCCCTGCTGGGCTGCGCCCGATGCGCTTAATTCCTGCTCCTGCATTACCGCGCTCAACTGCTGGCGCTCCAGGACGCTAAAACGATTGCTGTTTACTAATGCCGTGATTAACATTTCGCGTAGCCCCGAGCCGATTTCACCGGTTGCCTTGGCTGCCTTTACATCAAAATCCGCGATGGCGACTCTGGCCCTTGGCCCGCTGTAGGGCGGTAAGGGTGCAGCGCCCGCATAATTATCTACCTGAGCAGTCGGCTGCGTCATCGAAGCGCACCCCACCAGGCCCATAGCTAATAAGGAACAACCGACAATCAGCAATAATCTTTTCATTTTAATCCCTCTCCCTTATTCAGCACATTTATCGCCTTATCCGCCAGGTCCTGGGCGGCGCTATTCAGCGCTTCTCTTCCGCCGGTAATCCTATCCATATGCGCAGAGCTTCCCGAGGCATCCAGATAGCCAATCACCTTGCCGTCTTTAACCCTGATTACTTTAGCCGTGATATTGGCAAAACAGGAGATCATGCTTGACTGCGGGACATTCCCTCCGCTTGAGGCAATGGCCTTACCCACGATTACAAAATCCGCCTTGGACAAGTTGCCCAATTTTACGGTTAACTCATCCGAGAAGTCAACCAGGCGGAAAGCCTTATCCTGTTGAATGACCTTGTTCAGGCTTGACGGCTCAAGCACCTCAAACCCTGCGGCGATGAGATTCTGGGCGAGCTTGGATTCAGTAGTAGACAAATCAACTTCACTGGCCCACCATGCGCGCTGGGGGCCTTCGATATTCTGCTCGGAAATCAGAAGGATCACCTTAGCCTGTTGAGCAGAGGCCTGAGTAAAGAAACTGACAGAAAAAATTGCCGCAAAAAAAAGAATCAGTCTTTTCGTGGTCATAGATTTATTGCTGCCCTGCTTTCTTTATCCGGATCTTAAAGGTATATTTGGTCGGGGCGCAATCGCTAGTATTTCCGTCATATTGCAGACTAAAGTACGCCTCTGCGGCCGCAGGCATCCCCTTGGCAACGCCGCCATACTGGCCCTGAGCGCTTGAAAAACGCATCGTCCTTTTTTCGCCTGGCTTAAATGTCTTCCAGCCGCCGAAGCCTTCTGTTGACATCTTTACCCTGTCAGGATCACATATTTGGCCTACGAAAGAAGATACGCAATTTGCCGTTACAGTATAAACGACCTCGGCTGTATCTCCTTCATTTACCTTATATTTAAAATAGTGGATTTCGCCCGGTAAAATATCAGCGATGTATATGGTGTCTGTGCCGACTAAGGTCGCGGTTGAGAATCCTTGGCCGGGCTTGATCGGCACACCCTCTTCCTCATCCTTTATTTTCTCCCTTATTTCTTTCGTGACTGTCTTTAAGGAATCGGTGAGCTGTTTAGAGTTTCCGGCGTCAAGGTACATGCCGCCTGAAGTGCTGGAAATCGCCTTAAGCTGTGCCCTTGTTTCTTCGTCGACATCAAAACCGATTGTGTGCACCACAAACTTAAATCCCTGCTTTTTTAAGTTTTCGATCACATCCAGGGGATCCCCTCCGCAGGTCTCTTTACCGTCACTTACAAGGACAATAAAACGTTCCGCATCGACACTGGTAAAATCATCCGGGGCTTTTGACAACGAGTAAGCAATAGGTGTAACGCCTCTTGGCGTGAGCATATTGACTCTCTGTATTATCTGTGCCTTAGTTCCCTTTCCGATAGGAACCACCAGTTCTGAAACTTTACAATTATCTTCCTGAGCCGCATTCTTATCGAATTCATGGCCGTAAACCCTTAAACCCATCGGCAGGTCTTCCGATATTTCTCCCAATACGTTTGCCATTGCCTCTTTAGCGATATCTATCTTCTTTCTGCCCCCCAGGCTCTCGTCCATGCTTCCTGAGGAATCGACCATAAAAAGGACCAATTTATCCGCGGCAAAAGACGGGGCTGTAAAAATGCAAAAAGACAAAAGCATAACTGCGGCAACCGACAATTTTAAAGCTAAAAACAATTTTTTCATTTTTCCCTCCTTACGTAGAAAGCTGCACCCCAGCTAAAAGGTATGCTGGGTGCGTCCTTTTTAGGACGGAACACCCGGCTTTCCTATAAGCCGGGGTGTAACGCAGAAAGCGGCACCCCAACTAATTAGAAACTTGAAATTTATTATATCACCTTTAAAAGGTGAGTCAATCTGCTTTTTTTCACTGACTAACGGATAGTTGCGCAATCCTGCCGATAACAAGGCCTGGTTTTTCTTTTCTTAGCTCTTTAGGGGTGCTAGAGCCGGTGGTAACCGCCACTGTCCTGACGCGCGCGCGGCGTCCGGCCTGAACGTCGATAACCATGTCCCCGACATATATTGTTTCTTTAGTTTTAGCGTTAAATTTCTTTCTGATGGCGTTGATGATTTCCGGATGAGGCTTGCCCTGCTTTAGCTTATCCGCGCAAAGGACATAATCAAAGTACCGTCCTATTTTCAGGTGGCGGATCAAGATATGCGAGAATTTGGTCGGCCGGTTACTGGCTACGGCGAGCCTTAACCCCTTGGATTTTAGCTTTTTGAGAAGATTTTCTGCTCCGGGAAATAAATGCGCGTGCTTAATCAATGAATTCTTGTGGTGGCAGCGGTATATCCTTAAAGCCTTCTTTAAATCTTCTTTCTTTACAAAAGGCTTCAAGAGGAATTCGTCCCCCCAGCCTACTGCCCGGCGGATAGTCAGATTATCGCGTCTTGGCGCTTTAACTACGCGCATGGTGTAATTAAAGCTTTCAATTATCGCCCCGTACGCATCAAGCAGGGTTCCGTCTAAGTCAAAGATAACTAGCTTAATATTTTTCATAAAAAGTAAGGGCAGGGATTGATTCCCTGCCCTTGCAATATCGTTTGCGCAAAAATAATTACTGCTGCGCCGGGTTAGCTGACACTTGCGCAGAAGAGGCGGCCGATGTTGCGGGAGCTGATGTTGCTGCCGCAGCCGCTGCCGCCGGTGCCTCAGCAGCGGGCGCGCCGGAACCGGAGACTGCTTCCGGAGTCTCTGCCTTCTCCACGCTTACATTCTTGGCGATATTCTTACCGTCGGCTGTAACTTTATAATCTATGCTTACTGTGTCTTTGGGTTGTATTTCGGCAAGCGACTTGACATTCTCAAATGTCGTCTTATCATCGGCTAAAACGCTCATCTCTTTTTCCTGCTCCGCATCAAAATCCTGATACTTTACCACGACTTCATTTTTCTGAGGATCTACGGAAACCGCTTCCCCCCACAACCACTGTATCTCGGGCTCAGCCTGTATAGCGGGGGCCTGTGCCGGAGTTTCAGCCGGGGCCGCCGGGGGAGCGGGAACTTGAGCCTCTGGCGTTGCGGGCGCCTGCTGAACTGTAGTATCTTGCGCTAAAACTGTGCTGACTAACGCTAAAGAAAAAATAATACCTATAACTAAAGCTGTCTTACGTGCCATAAAACACCTCCTTGAAGTGAAAATAACTTACCACAAAACAGGCTGTTTGTCAAGTTAAGGGCAAGCCGCAGCTAATGTTAGAATATTTCCTTTGCACGGGATCTAAGTTTAAGATAAACTGCGCTGGCAATGAAGGCCTTAGCTATATCACCCGGGATGAAGGGAATGACGCCCAGGAAGAGTAGCTTTGAAAAAGGATAGCCAAAAAGAAGCTTAAGCCATAGTGTGCCGCAGAGCAACAAGACCAAGTCCGCCGCGCAAAAGACAGCGAAGGTAAAAAGGAAATTATCTTTTGAGTATCGGACGAAGCTTCCGGTCAATGATGCGGCCACGATAAAACCGATCAGGTATCCGGCCGTCGGGCCGAAAAAGGATATCGCGAAAAATACGTAGACTGACTGCGCTACCAGGCCTAAATTCCTTCCCAGAAACGCTCCGGCAAGCAGCACAAAAAATGTCTGCAGCGTAAGCGGTACCGGCGTAAACGGCAAAGGTATGCGCACAAAACCACCCAGGGCGGTTAGAAGGACAAATGCCGCAACTCCTATTGCCCGGCAGGCTGTTTTATTGACGATTATTTCCCTGCGTAAGATTGCTTCCATGGGAAAGCTCCTTTGTTCAGAATTCAG
>Ga0315288_10009911_pt1 | contig 12002 bp, 8 predicted proteins | sample YL17G11_20_MG_FD_203454 | JGI IMG/M metagenome (GOLD analysis project Ga0315288, IMG submission 203454) | Sediment microbial communities from Yellowstone Lake, YNP, Wyoming, USA - YL17G11_20 | ecosystem: Environmental > Aquatic > Freshwater > Lake > Sediment | place: USA: Wyoming | collected...
CGGCTCCCAGCCCTGGCCCAGGTCAAGCCGCGGTCCGGTTCGGGCCTGGGGCAGGCGCGCTCGCAACGCCGGGCACTCGTCCCCGATCATCGGAGTGTCGCTCCGGCGGATGATCGCCATCGTGGTCTGACTGTTGTCCACGTTGGCGAGGTCCTCAACGCTGCGGGTGAAGAGCACATACTTGCCGTCCGGTGAAGCGCAGCCCCCATAGAGGTGCCGGCTTTCCTCGGCGTAGAGCACGGACCGCTCCTGGCCGTTGCCGCTCGCGACCCAGAGTTCCGCGCGTCCGCCCTGCTGCGGAATGATGCCGCGCGAATAGAGGATGTGTTTTGAGTCGGGCAGCCAGTCGGGCGTGCAATTGTAGCGTTCCACTTCGCTCACGGCGTTCAGGTCGCCCGTGTCCGGATTCAGGCGGCCGATGTTCCAGAATTCGCCCAGGCCATTGGCCGTGCCGGCGAACCATTTACCATCCGGAGACCACACGAGTTGCTGGACCAGGCCTTTGCGGGGCAACTGCCGCACCACTTGGCGGCTGACCACGTCAATGATCCGGATTCCCTTGGGTGCCAGGCACGCCAGTTGAGAACCGTCAGGCCCCCAGGACGCCCACGGGAACCCGTTGCCGTAAACCATCGGGTTGCGGCCATCGGCCTCGGCGAGGACCAACTCGAATGTGCCGTGCGTGTTGTTGTCCAGGGGCTCCGCTTTGGGCATGCGGTAACACAGGAGACGCTTCCCATCCGGGGAGAAGCGGGCGCCGGCTTCGTTGAACTCGCGCGTGTCGGTGAGCTTCTCGTGGCGATGACCAGCTCGCCTTGCTCACCGTGGCGGTTGTGATCGATGGTTTCCGACCGCGGCATGCGGCGGTAGAGCAGTTGCCGGCCGTCGCGGGAGAACTGCGCCGAGAACTCGTTGTGATCAGGCGTCGCCGTCAGGCTTCGACGCTCTGAGCCGTCGGGGCGGCAGAGGAACAGGTCCCAATCCCCCGGCTCGGACCGGGCGGCGTAGGCGATCCAGCCTTTGCGCCGGACCTCTTCCGTGAGCAGCCCGATTTCGGATTGCGGATTGCGGATTCAGACCCTCGTCACCTCGGTTGCTGCCGGGAGGAAAGGAGTCGTCTGGTTGACGTTGAATGCCCGCGGCCTCGCGGGAGGTGGCGTCGTAGCGAGCCAAGAGGGTGTAGCGGTCCTCCCGCCAGGCGTGCGGAGTCGTCTGGCCGAGCGCGTAGCCGGTCAGGTCGATCTCACCACCCGGTTGGCGGGTGTCGATGGCCAGTTCGATCACCGCTGCAGGGGTGCCGCACGAGAGTGGAAGCAATGCCGCGAGCAGGAGTGCCCGGCAGGAGTTGCCGAGCCTGGGCAGGAGCGGCCCACGAGTGCCCGCTTGCGGTGAGCTCATGTCCGCAGCGTAAGGGATTGTTCGCGCCGACTCTAGCCCGATCGCGCCTGCTTGGGAATCGAATCCGCCCACCGCCATCCGTCCGGGCGGCAGGGAAATCCTCGCTGCCAATCAGCCGGGCGCGAGGTCAACTTCCGGGCAGATCCGCCGCAGAATGAACATCACCACCGCTGGACGCGATAGAACCTTTGTGACCCTGCGGCACCGCGATCGATCACCGTCAGCGTGCCGCCGTTGCCCGCGACTAGCGGCAACGCCGTCCAGTTGCTGCCGGTCAATGAGTCCTTGTATTGGAGGGCATAAACCCCACCGCTCTGCGCCGGCAGGGACACTCTGAAGCAGTTGCTTGCCCACAATGGATTCGCCAGCAACGCGAGAACGGGAGGCGGCCCGTCGCCCACCAACGCCAGACCGTGAAATGCGCCCGCTGCAATTGCCACCACGTTACTCACACTGACTGGAACGGGTCTGCCTCCGGTGAGACTATCATTACCCCACTTGACCACGAATCCGTCCCCTTTTAGAGCTAAGCTTTGCTCAGAACCTGCGGCAACGGCCACCACGTTGGTTAACCCGGTTGGGACATTGGCCTGACCAAACGCGCTCCAACCCCAGGCAACTACGGTTCCGTCCGCTTTCAACGCGAGACTGTGGGCGTCCCCTCCCGCAATCGCAACCACGTTCGTCAAACCGACAGGCGCATTTGTCTCGCCCACATTCATGCGACTGCCCCAGGCAGCGATCGTGCCATCGGCCCTCAGCGCCAAGCTGTGCCACTTACCCGCCGCGACTGCTGTCACGTTCGTTAGCCCGGAGGGAGGGTCCGTCTGACCGTAAGAATTGTCACCCCAAATGACCAGCGTACCATCACCCTTCAGGGCGAGGCTATGATCCCCGCCTGCCGCGACCGCAACCACGTTCGTCAATCCGGGCGGAACATTCGTCCGGCCGTACTCGTTGCCCCCCCATGCCGTCACGCTGCCGTCCGCCTTCAAGGCCAAGCTATGAGCAAATCCTGCGGAGATGGCCACCACGTTGGTCAGTCCGACCGGCAGATTCGTTTGACCCCAGTAGTTATTCCCCCAAGCGACCACTCTCCCATCGGCCTTCAAAGCCAGACTGTGGGCGTCACCTGCTGCGATCGCAACCACGTTCGTCAGACCTGCGGGCAAATCTGTTTGTCCCTCGAAGCCTCGGCCCCAAGCAGCCACCATCCCGACGGATAAGGTCGCGTCGGAACTGGTCATGATCCCGAAGGTGTTGCTGACCACCACAGAGTACACACCGCTCTGGGCGATCTGCACGTCCATCAATGTCAGCGTTCTGTCGGTTGCGCCGGGCAAGTTGGTCCCATTGAGCCGCCATTGATAGCTCAACGGAACTCCGCTCAGTGCGGTCACGCTGAAAGTCACCGTATCGCCTCTCCAGGTTGACCGGCTCTGCGGTTGAGCGGCGAGGCACATGGCATCCAGGGTGAGCTTGGCGTCGGCACTGGTCACCTCACCAAAGGCATTGCTCACCACGACAGAGTAAACACCCGCTTGACCGGGCTGAACATCCCGCAACGTGAGAACAGGGTCCGTCGCGCCCGGCAGATTGGTTCCGTTGAGGCGCCATTGGTAGTTCAACGGCTTTGCCCCCGTGGCCTGTACGTAGAAATGAACCGTCGTGCCTGCGAGCACGGTCCGGTTCAGCAGGGGAGTAACCAAGAAGGGCGGACCGTCTCCGATCAGTGCAAGACTGTGAGAGGAACCTCCGGCGATCCCAACAGCGTTGGTCGCGCTTGTGGGAACTCTCGTTTGCCCGCTCCAGCCCCTGCCCCAGGCGACGATGCCACCGTCCGCCGTCAGCGCGAGACAGTGAGTTCGCCCTGCGGCAATCGCCGTGACGTTCGTGAGACCCGTCGGAACCCATACGGGAACATACTCCATTACGAGGGGCTCGAAGAATCCCCATGCAACCACCGTGCCGTTTGCCGTGAGTGCCATGCCGAAGAACGATCCTGCTGCGATCGCCACCACGTCCGTCAGTCCGGGCGGCACATTGGTTTGCCAACACTCATTGTTTCCCCAGGCCATCACTGTCCCATCTGCCCGGAGCGCCATGCTGAAACCATCGCGTGCCGCGATCGCAACCGCGTTCGCCAATCCGGGCGGAACATTGGTCTGCCCCCACACGTTATCCCCCCATGCTGTCACTGTGCCATCTGGCCGTAACGCCAAGCTGTGACCTGAACCGGCCGTGATCGCGACGGCATTCGTCAGATCAGATGGTATCAACTTCTGGCCAAAGTGATAGTCGCCCCAAATCCTGACAATGCCTTCCGCCAGCAGCGCCAGACTGTGCATGTCGCCGCCGGCAACTGCCACCACGCGGCCTGAACCCGAGGGAACCTCCGCCTGGCCATAAGAATCGGACCCCAAGCCACCACTGTGCCGTCCGACCTCAGGGCGAGGTTGTGATCGCCTCCGCTCGCGATCGCGACGGCGTTGCTCAGATCAGGCGGAACATTCGTCTGACCGTAGCCGTTGTAACCCCACGCGATCACCTGGCTGGCGGCACGCGCCTGCGACAGGGTGCAGAGCAAGCCTAGGGCACTCGTCGTCGCGATGAGTCTGGAGAGTCTTCGAGAAACCATTCGCATGGTGCGCCGCCTGCGCCTTCCGTACCAGTTCAGGAGTCCGCTCCTACCCTAACACGCGGCTACTAACGGGGCAACCCCACTTACGGCGCGATACCGATCAGCGGTTGATCTTGTTCCGCAATCCACGGGATGATCCGAATCGGCGGCCCCGGCCCCAGAGACCCTCCGCCGCAAGGCCACGCCTACCCGAGTTTTTCGACCCGGCCGGGACCGCATCGTCCTACCGCTTCTACCGACTGCGCTGGCCGTAAGGCCGGTCGCCACAGATGCCGTGGCGCGATCCTCAGCACAAAACGCGCATCCGGGCTTTCCAAAGCGCTGACCGCCGTGCTAGTGTCCGCCCGAACATTGACCGACGCCTATGTCACTCGAATACGCCCTGAACAAGTATCCCACCAAAACCAAGCTGCGCGACGGCACCGAGTGTGTGCTCCGGCCCCTGGGCAAGCGGGACGTGACCCGCTTGCAGAAGTTCTTCCTGGCGGTGCCGGAGGCGGAACGGCTCTTCATCAAACACAACCTTCGGAACCGCGCGCTCATCGAAGACTGGTGCCGGCACATCGACTTCCAGCGCAACCTGCCGGTCCTGATGCTCGATGGCCCCAAGGTCATCGGGGAGGCCACGCTGCATCAACGTGCCGGCGGTTGGAAGCGGCACATCGGCCTCGTCACCGTGCTCACCCATCCGGGCTACCGCGGGCGGGACGTCGCTAAGATCCTGGTCCAGGAGCTGGTGGACATCGCCCGGCAGCTTGGGCTCAAGAAGCTTGAAGCCGAGTTCAACGGGGAGCGGAAAGTGGCCATCCTCGCGCTCGAACAACTCGGGTTCCGCGAACTTTACCGGTTGCCCGACCACGTCCTCGACATGCAATGCGTGGCTCATGATTACGTCGTGTTGGGAATGGACCTGGTCACGGACGAGGAGTACGCCGCTGCCCAGTAGCCGGGATTCGGAAACCGGCCCGCCTACCGTTTCCGCCAGCCGAGCAGGTTGCCCACCGAGAGGAGGATCTCCGGCAGCAGCGCCTGACCCAACCCCGGGTAACTCTCTGCGGAGGACGCGACTCCGTCGTGAGCAGCCAAGCGCGAGGCCTGCAGGCGCCGCCGCTCGGCCGCCAGCTCGGTCTTCTGTTTTTCGCGTGACCGCTCCAGGCCGCCGGCGCGGATGAACTGCACGATGCGCTGCAGCTCATTCGCGTCGAACCAGGTCCCGTGTTCGCGGCAGACATCCACCACCACGCCGGAGGTTTGGGCGAAGTTCACGCGGTGCATCAGCTCGCGGCATTGGGGACACCGAACATACCGGATCTTGGGGACCGGCGCGTTCAGGGGGTTTGCGGGAGGCGCTGCGACGCTGGGCGCGAGAGCCTGCTGCTCGGCGTCGCGGCAGACGTGCTCGACCGTGTCCTTGTCCACCCACAACCCAAAGCACTTCTCGCATTCGTGCAGGGTGAACCGGTCCAGCTTGCCCCGCAGCAGCGGCCGCTCGCAACCCGGACAGAGGAAGTCCTTCGACCCGCTCTCCCACACCACGGCGGCCGCGCCGCAATGCGGGCAGAACTTCGCGCCCCGGAACATCATCTGAAAACAGGTCGGGCAGGAGATGGTCGCCAGCCGCGCGCCGCAATGCTGGCACACCGGGGAATCGCTGGACACCGCCGCGCCGCAACTGGAGCAGTGCAAAGTCTGGGCTTCCATGACGCGACTACGTATCAGCCGGCCGACCCCCCGCGGCAAGCTCAAAAGCACCCGAACGCGGAGCGCGGAACGCGGAACGCGGAGTGCGGAACTCCGATGAGACGGTTTCGCGCCTCTTGCGCCTTTCCCACGTCCTGATCCTCGCACCCATTCAGGCCAACCGCGAACCCCGCAAGAGGAATCCCCGCAGCCCCAAGGCTCGTCCGAGCGCTTCAATCCGCGTACCTCGCCTCCTTCGGTTTCTGGAAGGTCGCGCCCGGCGGCGGCAGTCTCCGGATCGCTTCATCGTAGTTCACGATGTATTGCCACCAGTTGTTGTCGAAGCCATCGGTCACGCCAGGGTGGCGGGGCAAGTGCCTCATCCACCAGAGGTGATGACCGACGATTCCTTCCCAGCCTCCGCTGGTGGCGTTGAGGAGTCGCTTCTTCCGCGGCAGGTTGGGATAGGTCAGCCAGTCATCAGCGTAGGTCCACACCGCGTTGGTGTTGCCCCAATCGTAGTCGCTCGTGGAGTTGGGGGCGTAGTGGACGCTCCCCACTTCAGACTCGCCGGGCAAATCCTTGTCCACCCGGGTGAAGCGGTTCCACACGTTCTCCCCGTTACGCCGGGCATCCCACACGCCACGACCGACGGTCAGCGAGAGGACGCTTTCGATCCGATGACAATAGCTCTCCAGCATCTCGCCTTCGCCGCGTTCGTAGTTCCAGCCCATGATCCAGATCGTACGAGCCACGTCCGGAATGTCATAGGGCCGGTAGAGCCAGGGATTGTCGGTCGGATACGGCACTTTGTCGCCGGGCGTTTTCCAGTGTAGTTCGTCCCAGCTCATGTAGGGAGCGCCCCACAGCCAGATTTCGCGCAGGTTCTTCGCCTGGATCTTCGCGGCGAGATCGAACTTCCGGAACAGCCACTGGAAGCTGGTCATGCCCGGGTTGGCCTTCTCCCGGTTCTTCTCCCACATCTCCAGGAAGGCCTCCTCCGTGTACGTGAAGCCGTCGCGGAACGTGGTGAAGCCATCGTGGTCGATCCTCTCCACCACGCGGTAGTCCACATAGCCGCCGCTGCACACCCGCGCATCCTCGACCATCTGGTCCGTGAGCCGCCAGGGATCGGACCAATTCATCTCCTCGTGCAGCTTGCGATTCCCGCGCGTCTTCAGAACCGGGTCGAAGCTGATCACGAGGACATTGACCGTCTGCACGCCAGGGGTCGAGGAGGTGGCTGCCTCGGCGGCCAAGAGACGGACGGTGAAGCCCAGCGGCCAAACGGCTGCGAGGAGGGTCGCCCAGAAGAGCGGAGCTCGAGGGGTAGTCGCAAGCGACAGCCCTCTTCTCCCGGAGTTGGCCAAAGCGGCAGTCAGCATAGTCATGGCCTGAAGATAGGCTGGGCGCTGGGGACCTCCAGGGCAAAACTGCCGGTCGGCCTCGACGCTTCTTCCACTGTTCCCGACTCATCGCTGTTATCATGCCCTCTTGAGCGATGCCAAGGCAATCGGTTTTGCCGTGGACGTCCACGGGGGTGCGGCAACCGACCGGCGCGGGAGGCATCCCAACAACAATTCAGTCAGCCGTCTGCGGACTGCTCCGGGTCAGCAAGCCTTGGAGCCGAAGCAAGCGTGCGCTCTTTGCCCCGAGCAGACTCTCCAGGAGTCTGCGCAGACCATCCAGTCGATGGTTGATCTCGCCATGTTGAGGTAGAGCGTCATGCCGTCAGCAGCTTCTCCAGATTGAAAAAGACGTCGCTACTCAGGTCAACAACCTCCGTCAGCCGTTCGCCGGTGATGGGCTTGAGTTTGGTTTCGAAGTTCTCCATGTAGGTGACGAACACCGCCACCTGATCCGCCGGCGCCTTCGCCAGAATGGAGCCGAGCAGGTAGGGGTTGTGCGTCGTGATGAAGAACTGGTTCGTCTCATCGAGCGCGATTCGTTCGGCCAGGTACTTCGTATAGAAGGGAAAGGTGTTCGCCTCCGGTTCGTCCAGAAGAAGCACCGAGTTCTGATTGGTTTCCAGGACCGCCATGAAGAAGACGATCCGCCGCCACGTTTCCGAGATCGACTCGTAAGGGAAGCTGTAGAGCTCGTCGCCCTTCTCTTTCGCGATCAGGAGTTCCGAATCGACGGGCCGAATCTCCAGACGGAAACCTTTGGAGCGGAAGATCGCGCCCACCCGCTGACGCAGTTCCTTGTTTGCGTAAAGAACCGCCACCAGATTGTCCCCGAAGGGGGGATTCAGCGCGCCAGCCTGCTGGTTCTGGAATCGCGGGAGCGAAACATAGCGGAAGTAGAGGACATCGCTCTTGAATCCCTGGGCGCTCAGTAGGTCCGAGTGGCTCAAGAAGAACCCTCCGACATGCGGCCCCGAAGAGTCCCCGTCAGGTCGCTTCCCGGCCGTCCGCCAGACGTTGGCTTCGAATGCCGTGTTTTTGAATTCGAGCTTCCAATTTAAGTCACCGGTCTTGACCAATAGCTCGCTGGAGATGTTTTGGTCGTAAAAGAGGTCCGCTGTCGTCCGGAATCGGAGGATCTGCTTGAAGGCGGAGTACGTTCCTTGCGCGAGCGGGGCAAAGGACTCAATCAGATTCGACTTCCCCGTGTTCGGCTCTCCGATGAACAGGTTCACCCGCTTCGGATCAAACTCGAGCTGGCGAACCGACTTGAAGTTGGTGATGGCGATATGGCTGAACATAGTCCCTCGACACGGGGCCGAGGTTACGACGGTTCCGCCCTCAACTCAATCTTCTTTCAATGTCGGATGCCGGCCGCGTCCACGCGCACCGGAGGCGTTGCCGCCGTGCCGCATCCGTTGCTGCCCGTGGGCGCTTTGATGGCCGCCTTGGCTTCGGCCAGATGCCCTTTGCCCACCGACGCTCCGTTGAACGCGTTGACCTGGTGACCATCCAGGGATCGCGGCGGGCGGGGCCAGAAGTTGTACTTGAAGTTCTTCCAATGATCGCCGGACCGGTAGTTCGTGCCGAGCGCGCCGCTGGGGTCGTAGCCGCAATGGACCATGCAGTTCTCGCAGCGGGGGTCCCGCGCCTTGCCGTCCACCACGCCGTACTTGTCCCAGTCCACCTTCTCCAACATTTCCCGGTAGGTGGGATAGTGGCCATCGGTCATGAGGTAACAGGGCGCCTTCCAGCCGGCGATGTTGCGGGTCGGGATCGCCCAGGCCGTGCAGGTCAAGTCGCGTTTGCCGGCCAGGAACTCCTGATAGACCGGCGTGCCGAAGATGGTGAACTTCTCACCCCATTCCTGGATGCGGGCGAACTTCTCGATCGTCATCGCGCGGGTGAGGAAGAAATCCTCCGGCTTCTTGCCCAAGCGCTGCATCATGTCCTTCTTGGCGGCGTCGTAATCGTAACCGGGAGAGATGGTGTGGCCGTCCACCCCCAGCCAGGAGAAGAACCGGAACATCTCCTCGATCTCCGGCACGTCCGTTTCGCGGTACACCGTGGTGTTCGTCGCGACCTGGAAGCCGAGGAGCTTGGCCATCTTGATCGCCTCGACGCATTCCTTGAACACGCCCTCGCGCTCGACGATCAGGTCGTGGGTGTACTCCAGGCCGTCGATGTGAACGTTCCAATAAAGCCACGCGTTCGGCCGGATCACGGGCTTGCCGTCGGACTTGCCCATGCGGATCGTCTCGATCTGTTGGGCCGTGACGAGCTTCTGGTCGAGCAATGCGGTGAGCTGAGGTTCCAGCGCCGGGGAGTAGATCGCCGCGAGGTAATCATTGAGCTTCTTCCGCATGAACACGCCGTTCGTGCAGATATACACGATGCGTCCCTGTTTCAGCAGGCCGTCCACCAACTCCTCGATCTTCGGATAGATCAACGGTTCGCCGCCGCAAAGGGACACCATGGGCGCGTCGCACTCCGCCGCTGACGCCAGGCAGTCCTCGAGCGCCATCAGGTTCTTGAGGCTGGTGGAGTACTCGCGAATCCGGCCGCAGCCGGTGCAGGTCAGGTTGCAGGTGTGCAAGGGTTCCAGTTGCAGAACCAGCGCGAATCTGCGAGTTTTGCGCAGCTTATGAGCGATGATGTGACGGGCGATCTTCGCCGACAACGCGAGCGGGAACCGCATAAGGCTTTAGCGGACTTGGGCGACGGTGAGCGGGGCTTGGGCCGGGACCGTCGGAGCTGTGGGTTCGGAGGATTCCGGGGGGACCAGCATCAGGCCCGGCAGCAGGAAGGTCGCGGGAGACACCGTCCCCTGGGCTCTGACTCCGCTGCACCCGGTACAGCCTAGAATCAACCCCAGGCAGGCGATCCCCGCCGCCACGATCCAAGTGAATCTCACTACGCGACTATAGAGTCGAACCCAGTGATGGCAACTGGTATTTCCTCCCGTTCCGTAATCCAGCAGTCTTCCCCGGCGGCGGTGCGCGAAACGGTGTTTGCCGCGCGCACGCGGTGGACCGCGAGGACCGCGGGTTGGCTCCTTGGGTTGGTTTGTGCGCTGGGCATCAGCCACGATCTCGTCGCGGCGGACCGGCCTCCCCGTCGGTTTGCTCAGCGGGTGGAGCAGCGGTTCGAAGAGGCCCGGGCCCGGTTCCGGGCGGACACGAATGACACGACGCGCGCCTGGCAGCTCGGGCAGGCTTCGTTTGACTGGGCCGACTTTGCGCGGGACAACCGCCAGCGCGAAGCCATCGCCACCGAGGGCATCGCCGCGTGCCGGTTGGCCGTGTCGCGCGATGCCAAGTTGGCGGCCGCCCACTACTACCTCGGGATGAACCTCGGTCGCCTCGCCCAAGCGAGTAAGCTGGAAGCCCTCGGAATCGTGAAGGAAATGGAGCGTCGATTCCACACCGCCCGCCAACTCCAAGCGAGCCTCGACTACGCCGGTCCGGACCGCAACCTGGGCTTGCTCTACTGGCGGGCGCCTGGCTGGCCCGCCAGCATCGGCAGCCGTCCGCTGGCCCGCGAGCATCTTGAGCGCGCGGCCAAACTCGGCCCGGATTATCCGGACAACCGCCTGAACTTCATGGAAGCACTGCTGCAGTGGAAGGAAACCGAACGGCTCGGCCAGGAGGTGGAGGCCTACACCGGACTGTTGCCGCGCGCTCGGCAGGCCTTCGCCGGCGCCGCGTGGGAACAAAGCTGGCATGAGTGGGACCAGCGGTGGCAACAGCTCCGCGCCGAGGTTGACCGGATGAAGAAACGGGCGGCGGATTAGCAGTGTGGATTGACGGTTGACGCGCCGCAGGCTGCTTCGTTTACTGGGCACGTGCGCGCACTCGTCGCGGTGGTGCTGACGGCCTGGGTCTGGAGCGGTTGCTCCACCCCCGGCCCGGGTGGCGGATCGCCGTCACGCACCCACTCGAGGCCGGGTTCCGCGTCGAACGCGATCTCCGCGGAGTCGGTCAACCGACTCGATGAACGGGTCCAGGGCAAGGTGATTGCCGCGAATCCCCAACTCCGCTTCGTCGTCATGGACTTTCCGCTGCGTCGGAGGCCGGCCCTGGAGCAACGGCTGAACGTCTATCGCGAGGGACAGAAGGTGGGCGAAGTGAAAGTCAGCGGACCGGCGATCGACACGACCATCGCCGGCGACGTGATGGTCGGTGAAGCCCGGGTAGGGGACGAGGTCAGGGAAGATTGAACCGACCCCCGGTTGCGGGAGGACGAGCGGTCCCGGGAGGAATTCCTCCGCAACCAAATCCAGGGCCTCAAGGAGAAGATCGACCGCGCGGGGCGGCCCATCCTTTTGCCGACGAACCGTAGCTACTGGCCAGGGCGCGAGTTCCTGGCGTGGCATCGGCAAGAGCACGGGTTCAAGACGACGTAGCCGTGGACGTCCGTCCGCGCTGAATGGGTTTGATCGCCGCGGATCGCGGGATGGCGGTGCGAGGGAGGGCGTTCTCGGCCCCTCGGGCTCAGGCCAGCAAGGTCGAAATCTCTCCACATGCCAATACCAAGAACTGACCCGTTCACAAAGAAAGACCTTCCCAGCTAATGGCGAGGGTGTAGTATTTCGAGCCTGACCTCAGCCTCACAGAGAACTTGACGGCCTTTTTGGCCGGGAGACTGGGGTTCGGGAAGAGAATGAAAACCACACCTCGTCTGATCCTCGCCGCCTTCGGGCTGGTAATCTTGAACCTCTCCACCATCGTGGTGCAAGCGCAGTTCAATTATGAAACCAACAACGGCACGATCACCATCACCGGATACATTGGTCCGGGCGGTGCGGTGAGCATCCCGAGCGAGATCAATGGACTGCCGGTGACCAGCATCGGGGACGAGGCGTTCGCTGGCTGCAT
>Ga0315288_10009912_pt1 | contig 12000 bp, 18 predicted proteins | sample YL17G11_20_MG_FD_203454 | JGI IMG/M metagenome (GOLD analysis project Ga0315288, IMG submission 203454) | Sediment microbial communities from Yellowstone Lake, YNP, Wyoming, USA - YL17G11_20 | ecosystem: Environmental > Aquatic > Freshwater > Lake > Sediment | place: USA: Wyoming | collected...
GTAAGTAATTGGTATAAATCTTGGTCTGCTGATATTATGATTGTATTGTAACTATCAAATATATTATAACAAATAGAGGCTATTATATCATCACTTTCATATCCTTTTTGGATAAATATATTCTTAAAGCCTATCATTGGCAGATAAATTCTTCTCAATTTTTTTATTTGTTTTCTAAAAACAGCATCATAACATTCTTCTTCCTCAGTTTTTTCTTTGTCTCTACGGTTTTGTTTGTAAGCTGGATACATCTTTTGTCTTATACTGTGTTTTGAATCCCAACAAAAGATTATATTTTTTGTGTGAAACATTTTGGTAAAAGTAATTATATCTTTTAGAAAACCATAGATTACACCTGTGGGGATACTGTCTGTGGATAAATCCTTCATAGCATATTTTGCTCTATGACATAAATAATCACAATCGAGAACCAGATAGGATTTATTAGACATCAAAATTATTTTGCTTTGTTTATTCTAATTTACCTTGCTTTTTAAGTTCTTCTAAGAGATTGATAGCTTCTGTAAGTTCAGGACTAAAACTACTTTCCAATTCCTGTTGTTCATGTATAAAATGTTCTGTCATCCACTTCAATACTTTTCTAATTGTTAATATATTCATATCAGACAAGCATTGTTGATAGCCTTTATTATAAATCTCTTTAATGATAGCTTTTATTTCTTTATTGTCCATTGGTCTTTTTCCTCTTTTCAATCACTATCAATTTATATTTTTTATTTATGTGTTCTGTGTCATCATTTTATTTTTAATATCTTCAAAATATCTTATTGTCTCTGGTGAATTATTTATGCTTTCAATATCTCTTTGGTCTAAGCACCTACAATTTCTGTTAAGTAGAAAATGTACTTGGTCATCTATTGTAGTTATATTAAGAAAGTCACACCAATAAAGTGGAGTATCCATTAACTTTCTGATTATCCTATCCAATTCTTCTTTTGTAATTTTTTTCTTTTTAGATGGCATATATATTGTTACCCTTGTAAATTGTGTTCTATACAATATCTTTTAATTGCCTCTATTGCTACGGTAATCCATTTGAAACTAAGTTGTATATCCCCAGAATGAATATTTGCTTCACATAGAGGACAAAACATTAGGGAGGTATTTAGATAATTACCACCACAAACTAAAGCACGTTCAATAAATATTATATTCATATCCATAAGAGGGTCGTAGTTTGTTTTTGAAACACCCTCTTCTGCCCTTGCCTTTAGTTTTTCTGCTCCCTCTTTTCCGGTTTCTGGTACGAGGTGCCACAAACCTGCCTCTTTTATAGTTTGAATACATTCTTGCCAATGCTTTTTACAAATTTGTAATCCCATAGCTACTTATCTTTTATTTCTCTATTAAATCCACTCTTTGCATCTATCTTGATGATAATTTGGTCAATCATTATTTTGTCCCATAGGTCTCTGCTTTCTTCTCCTATTACCCCATCTACTTTTATCTGCTGGTCAAAGCCGTGAACCTTGGCTTGATAGTTTATCCATTGTTGAACTTGAGTCTGGGAAGGTAGTGGCTGGTCAAAGTTTATTTCATCTGTTAGTTTAGAAGATGTGGGGGCAAAAAGTATAATTATCTCAATACAAATAGCAATACCTGCCACAAACGTCAACCATGTACCTGTAGATAGTTTCATTCTAATCTCCTTTCAATCTTTTCAACACATCATAAAAGTCATTTACTTCATCAACAGCTAAGGTATCAATGTATCCAACACCATCGCTTAGTCCAATTTTTCCATCATCAAACAAAGTTATATAATTATTGGAATAAATGACTTGTTTTTTTATACTTTCTTTTACCATTACCTTCTTTCTTTTTATCTCTCTTATCTCAACAGGACAAATCTTCGTAAAATGTGATTTGGCATCTTCTATCCTGATAAAGAGCGGCAAAAACTGTACACCCCGCTCTATTGAATAAAGTGAACCAGCAACTACTGGACATGGTTTGCCATCACACAATCCTACCCAATATGTTTTAGCTTTTGCCATTGTCGCCTTTCAGGGCTTGCTCAATTCTTTCTATTGGTATTTTGAATTGCTTACAAAGATTGCCAATGAGTTCTCCAGTAGCTTTCAGGAGTTTCTCATAATCGTCTTGCAAACATAGGGGACATAACCCGTCTGCATGACAAGCCATTTCCATTTCTGTAATATCATGGGGGCAGTTCATTCTTTGTCTCCTTTCAAAAATGGTGCGGGCAGAATGTCGTTGGTTTAGGCCAATATCTGCATTTATTAGAAGGCTGAGACACCGCACCATATTATTAACTTTTCAATAAAGGGCAGGCGGATTTTATAAGCTATTCAATCACCTGGGCGACATCAACTGACCATTAAAACCTGCCCTATTAACTCTTAACTTTTTAATTCTTTTATCTTTAATTCATATTCCTCTTTTGTTAGTTGAACATTACAAATCATATATTGATACTTTTCCTCTAAAAGAAGATTTCGGCAACCATAGCAATCAGAGCAACGAGAGCAATCAGAGCAATCAGAGCAATCAGAGCAATCAGAGCAATCAGAGCAACGAGAGCAATCAGAGCAATCAGAGCAACGAGAGCAACGAGAGCAATCAGAGCAATCAGAGCAATCAGTGCAACGAGAGCAATCAAAGCAATCAGAGCAATTAGAGCAATCAGTGCAACGAGAGCAACGAGAGCAACCAGAGCAATCAGAGCAATTAGTGCAATCCTTTACATCCAAATCACTTGTCCACTTATAAGCTAACAATTCACGTTCCGACATCTTTAAGATTTCTTTTTTCGTTTTCATTTTCTTTATCCTTAAAATATGGTTATTAACTTTTCAATAAAGGGCAGGACTAATACTCTGCCCTTCGGAGGAGGTGATGAGAAATTTTTTATTTTCTTTTTTCAAGTTTTTGTATTGCTCTGTGGCATTTGGGACAAACCCATATTACTACTAATGGCTCAGAATAATCAGGATGATGCGATTGAATATCCTTATTTGTTCCACAACAGATACAGTTTAATCCCTTTGAGATTTTACCTTTTTTGATTGCGTAATGTAATTTCTGCTCTGCATGCAATATATGAGCAGGCTTAGGTTTCTTGGGTCTTTTATATTGACACTTTTTACATTCACTTCGATAGCCTGAAGGTCTATCTGGTCTTGTATTAAATTTAGATAATAGTTTTGTAATTTTACAAACTGTACATATTTTAGTTACAAATCCTTTATCACTTGTGTCACTCATACCTTTTCTTTCTCTTAGTTGTACAAGCCTGCTCTATTAAATTCCAAACATCACCCACAATCATTTGCAAGTCTTTTTCCATACCTTTTTTCTCAATATATCTTATAATCTTGTCTCTCTTAGCCTTGATTTTAAATTCTTTAGCTTTAATAAGACCTTTGTTTTCAGTCCAATGTTTTTCATCAACAAGATAGTCAACACAAGCACCAATGTCATCAAAACCGTAAGAGTGATAAATAGGAGTGCAGACTGTCCTCTCTTTGCCTGCTATCCTTGTCCTATCAATTTTAATCTCACAAATTATGCCAACCTGTCGTGGTTTGCCCATTACAGTTTTTCTAATTTTTTGCTTTATACTACTCCACATTTGTATAGTTGAATAAAACTCAAGAGCATGTCCGCCTGAGCGTGTCTTTTTCTTAAAACCAAATCCCAGATTATCTCTGGTTTGATTTATAATTATCAATATGGATTTAGATTTTCTAAGTGGGGTTAAAAACTGTCTTAGATGAGCAGCATTTTTCTTTGCTTTACCATCTCCATAACTGCCTGTTGCTGCTTTACCTTTTTCATACGCTTTTTGATTTTCTTCAAACTTGCTCTTTTCTTCTTGACTGCTCAAGCTGTCCATAGAATCAAGTATATAAATAAAAGGTCTGCTGTCTTTAATAGCTTTGTCCAAATGATAGTAAAATTCCTCTATGGTAGAACTCCACTGTTTTTTAGATGGTGTTTCCATCCTTTCAGCTACTTTATTACCAAAAAACTTTTCGATATTCATGAGGGCACCACCCTCACTACCATCATATATAAAACGATAATCATCAAAGTTTGGATTTTTAGCTGCCTCTGCAAGACAGGTCAGACTTAAAAAGGTTTTACCACTTGCAGCATCTCCCACAATAAAATAATACAAACCTTTAATAAAACCATAATTAGGTTTACCTGAACAGGCAAGATTTAATAATGTGCTACCTGTACTAAGAAAATCCTTTGATGTAAAACTGTTTGCACCATATTTATGTTTTTTTGTCAACATTTTTTTAATTTGTTCTGTTTTCATATTTATAATTTCAAATATGGTGTGGAAAACAAAACGCCTGAGCAATAACTCAAATTTATTTAAGGCACTTGTTACCACACCATATCAACTTGTAAATGATGAGTTACTTTTTGCTTTTTTTACCTTTAGCAGTTTTCTTCTCTGATGCTTTACCTTTTTTCTTCTTTTTATCATCGTCATCATCATCATCACTGTCATCATCACTGTCATCATCACTGTCATCATCATCATCGTCATCACTGTCATCATCACTGTCATCATCACTGTCATCATCACTGTCATCATCACTGTCATCATCATCGTCATCATCGTCATCATCACTGTCATCATCACTGTCATCATCACTGTCATCATCATCGTCATCATCATCGTCATCATCATCTTCCGTTGACTTTTTCTTTTTAGATTTCTTCTTGGATTTTTTATCCTCATCAGTGTCTTCATCATCAGCGTCTTCATCTTTATCACCCCAGTCTTCATCATCAGTGTCTTCATCTTTCTTCTTTTTAGAAGATTTCTTAGCAGCTTTACTCTTAGACTTAGATTTGTCCTCTTCTTCATCCTCTGATGTCTGCAGGAAAATGTCTTTGAGTTTGTCATAATCAAGGACAGATAAAATATCATCGAGACAAATAACCTTTTCAAGCATTTCATCTTGGTCGTAATTATCTCTGTCCTTAAAATCAATGGCGGTAACTTCATAACCAGATTGTTTTCCAAATTTCTTTTCCTCAACTGTCAAACGCAAGGTTTTGCCACCATCAAAATCGGCAAATTTTGAGAAACTATCATCCTCTTCCTCGTTTTTAATTCGTGAGTCAAGCAGTTTACCGAACCAATGATATGACATATCCCAAATTTGGATACCTTTGTCCTTATTTTTGAGGTCAATAACATTAAATAACTGGCGTTGACTTAACTTGATGCTTTTAATTAAATCTTCATCACCTTCAGGGTCTTTATTCATTTTCAGAATTGCTTCACAGACGGGACAAGGTTTTTCACCACCAACTGCAAATCCTGGATAAACCCACTGACCACCCGATTCCATTTGTGGGCAAACATAAGCTTTATTTGCTGCACCTATGTTTCTATGAACATAAAAGGTACGTTCATAATGAGCCTCACCTGAGTCTGCATAGGGATTACCCTGACCCACGATGTACAAAAGTACATCAATTTTCTTGGGTTTCTCATTGTCAATCACAAATGAATTAGTACCTTCTGGCAGGTTGAGTTTGGTACTACTAAAGTCCCCCTTTGCTTTTTCTGCTCTGTTTTTAGCTGACGAAGCTGCTGACAGAGCTTTCCTGTGCTTTTCACGTTGTTTCTTTTTTGACATGTTACTGCTCCTTTAATAATTAAGGTTTGTTTGAATTGTTTTTATCTTTGTTATCATCCCATTTAGAATTTTTTGCTGATAAATATCCTATTGTTATATATCTACCAATAATATATGCCAATGTAGGAAGACCAAATATTATACAAATAGTCCAAAAAATAGTATCCATCATTTCTATCTACCTTTCCTGCGAACTGTTTGTCTCTCAAGTTCAGCTAAATGCTCACGATTTCTCTCATTAGGCATGGGAGTTGCAAAATATTTTTGTCCATGCAAATCCACAGCTTTTTCCAACATACGTTTTCGCTGGTCAAGTGATGCAACAAAATGATTTAGCAGTTTTAATTTATAACGCCTTTTTGATATTATTTCTTCTTGTGCTATGTGTCTTGGGTCTAAGACAATTTTATTCTTAATTGCTGTTTCTGTTGGCTTGTCCCCACCCTTAGCAGTTCTAAATCTATCATCCAGTTTGGCATCTATGACTTTTAATTCTCTCTCTGCATCATCAAGTCTTTTATCAACCTTATCAGCTATCTCTGCCCATTTAAAAAATAATTTTGCTTGTTTGGCACATTCAACTTCCAAAATTGTAATATCAAATTCCAAAATATTATCATTGATAACATCAACACCATCATCTGAAAAACTTGGTTTTGGCTTCATAATATCACCTCTAATTTAAACATTTATCCTACTATTATTATAGCTAAAAAGCAACATTCTAAATTATTATTTTTGATTAAAAACCTCAAAACAAGCTGCACACAATCCAGCAAATCGGCTATCGTAAAAGTTATCCCGAAAATGCTCTATAACAACAAATGCTCTCTGATTGCCACTATTACTATTAAGTAGAACACTTTTTGCATAGGATAATATCAGATACCGGATACCCTCTGGGTCTTCCCCTTCAGTATCTTTTAGGATTTTTGCCATATCAGACCATTTAGTTTTATAATTAAATAGTGCCCTGGCTATATTTATTGCCTGAGCTTCTGTATTGCTTGGTTGTATAGCATCAAGCATTTCTTTTTCATTTTTTAGTTTCGAAATCTTATCAAGACTGACAAGAGCCTGTCTTGCAGAACCGAAGGAACATTCTATAATTTTATCTGTTATTTTTTGAGAAAATTTTATTTCCTCTAATTTGGCTGTGCGTTTTATCAGTTCATCTATCTCTATATCAGACAATGGTTTTAAGGCAAATTCTGTACATCTTGTTCTGATAGTCTTTAATAGCTTTTGTGGTTCTGTTGTAGCTAATATAAAATAGATATGATTTGGGGTATCCTCAAGTATTTTCAGAAAAGCATTTTGAGCATCCCCAGTTAATTTATGAGCCTCATCAATTAACCATATTCTGCAATCACCATTTATTGGTGCCTGATTCATACGAGTTCTTATATCTCTTACTGTATCAATACCTTTAAAATCAGCACAGTTTATTTCATTAAAATCCTGTTTGCTGCAATTAAGTTCTCTTTTGAGTATCCTTGCTATGGTTGTTTTGCCTATACCACTTGGGCCTGTCAAAAGTAAAGTGTGTGGAATATTTTTATGTTTAATATATTTACCCAAAACTAACACAGCATTTTTCTGACCAACAATCTGGTCTAATGTTTTGGGTCTATATTTTTTGTAGAATTCGTGCATTTTGTTTTCCTCTTATTAGCATAATATTCTATCAACTGTTTAACTGACCTGCGTTCTGGTGGCCACAAATACTCTTTTATCATTTTAGTCGTTGGTTTTCTTTCATCTGTCCTCATTCGCTTTTTCACTATTTTTTTGCATACATCTTCAAGTTCATCCTCTATGTCCATTATATGAATCCTTTCAGTTATGTATTGCTGTCTTCTCCTTTTGTAACCAGTCCCCACCAACAGGAGAAACTTCAGCTTCTATTGAAATAGGTGTAATAATCCATTTCCAATGCTTTTTAATATCATCTATCATAATCTGATGACAGAGTTCAAGATAATTTTGAAGTTCTTTTTTATATACATCAGCTACAATACTGTCGTGAATCTGTCCAATAATCAAAGATTTCATATTATATTTTTTAAGCAGTTTTTGCAGCCTTATCAACGACCAAAGCAGACAGTGGAAAGCACAACTTTGAACAGGATAATTTACAACTTCATTACGTTTAAAATCACCTCTGAATCTAAATCCTGTAAGATTATCAAACCACCCCCTCTCCTTATATTGATAATACCAATTTTTACGCCATCTATTATAAGCTGTAAATCTATTATTCCAAAAATTATCTTCTACATTCTGTATGTGTTTTTCAAATGTTCCTTTACATGGTTTTTTATCTGGATTGCATAAACCTAACTTAAAGACCCCCTTTCCTACTAAGTGGTCATAAATAGATACTCCATTTCTTGTTGTAAGCTTCATTGTTCCAATGGCATTCCACAACGCTGTGGCACAATCTATATAATAATCACCATAGAACTCTGGAAAGACAAACATATTCTTCCCACAATACCTAATATCCTTGATCCGTTTTGCATCTTTCTTATCTTCCTTCCAATACAATTCTTCTCTTGGCAGCATAAAACATTGCCTCGCCATATCTCTGTGCATATCTTTTAGTGGATTGCCATATTCATCTTCTTTTTTATTAAAAAGATATTTAAGCATTACAGGGTCTTTATGATACCACGCTGCTGTGTGAACTTCAAGACCAGAATAATCTATCTCTACTAATTGATGATTATCTCTGGATATAAATGCAGGTCTGATTAGTTTTGCAGTATCAGGATTTCTTATAGGGATATTTTGGAAGTTTGGAGAATCGGATGAAGACCTAAATGTTTGAACTAAATGCAGATTAAATACAGGATGTAAATAACCATCAACTACTTCTTTCAACACACCTTTTAAATATGTACTATTTGCTTTTTTAAGTCTTTCAATTTCAAGAAAATTTCTGACAAAAGGCACATCCAAAATATCCAAAGCATTTTTATCTGTTTTATGTCTGCCTGTATCAGTTAAAGCCACACTTTCATAACCCATGTGATTAAATAATATATTACCTAATTGTTCTCTGCTGCCTATATTTGCATCTTGTCCATAAATCTTTTTCCACATCTTGTAAATCTTATCCGTTTTCAACTTATCTAATAAATTCTTTACTTTAGCTGTGGTCTCTGCAATTGTTCGATTAAGATAATCAACATCTATCCGTATTCCATTTGCTTCTACTTGCGATAAGGCTATACAGCCATTATGTAGTAACTTATATGCTTTGTTTGTTATTGGTTGCACTGAGTTTTTTCCTTTTTTTGTTTCTCTTACAATAAGAATTTAATCTTGGATTATCAACTGTTTTGGCTCTTGTCTCTTTAATACATGGTTGACAAAGCCCAAAAGAATATACAGGTTTTTTACCACACCATATACATTTTTCTTTTTTAGCCATTTTTGTATCCTTTAAAAATTAGCCTTGTAAATTATGTTTTACAACTTCTTTACTTATACTTTTAGCCTCATTTTCCATATAGTAATCTGTCATTATTTTATCAGTTAAATTTTCCATTACACATAAAGGACATTGTGGTTTGTGATTTAATCTTATTGCTTTTCCCTCTTTTGTTCTGCGTGTAAGTTTGTGGCAGATTATCCACATTAAATGCAGAGCAGGGTCATAATTTCTTGTCATTGTACCACCATCTATATCAGCTTGTAATCGTATAATTGCTTGTTTCTTATTTTTTGAGATTAAATGACTGAAGCCATTATCCTTCATAATCCTTACACATTTGTTCCAATGCTTTGTACATATTCGTATGCTCATATTATTTTTCCAGAATCTTCATTTGTTTTTTTGCCAGTTTATATGAATATAAACCATCCAATCCGTTGTATGTCAATAAATCACTTAAATCAATCTCATCTATCCTATTTATCTTATAGCTACCCTTACCATTCAATAGACCCTCAATGTGACTATTATAATTACTTTGTCCCAATGTTGCAAAAGCTTGAAATTTTAGACTTGTTATTTTAGGTCTATGGTCAATTACATGAGCTGCAAGCATAGTATCCCAAGCCCAATTAACAACACCAAAGCCCATCTTAGCTCTTGTCCATCTATCCTCAAATTTTAAGTTGCTTGCAATTTTACCTACCTTTTTACTCTTTAGGAAGTAAACCATAGCAGATTCAGCCACATCATTACTCCACGGAAAAGCAATTGTTCTTTTACCATTACTTATAGAACAGGATATTATTTTGCCTTTAGGATTATCAGGTTTTAGCATATTGGTTTCATAATCAAAAGCACACAAGCCACCAATATTTATCATTTCATTTATAGCTACATTTATTCTAAAAGGTTCATAAATCTTTTCTATTATATTTGTGATATATACATTATCTTCAAAAGGTCTTTTGTTAATTTTGAGTATAGCTTTTCTTAAATGACCTGTAAAAAGTAAATCCAAAGTCTTATCTTGCTGCCTTTGTAAATAAGCAGGATGCCATGTGGGGCAAATCCAGCAGTTTAACTGTTGATTAGGCATAACCAAACCAACCCACCGACCTATATTATCAAGTCTTTCATCTTTCCATAACCAACCAATGATAGACTTGACGGCTGACATACCGAGTGGAATGATTACAACTGGTTTCATTTCCAAAATAAGTTTTATTACATTTGCTCTGCACGCTTCTATCTTTTCATCATTTGGAGTTTCATTATTGATAGGATGGCATATACAAGCATTACTTCTTATACAATCTCTGGATAAATTTATTCCAAGTCTGTCCATAGCAGATTCAAGGAGCATACCGGATTTACCCACCAACGGACGACCTATTTCATCCTCTTTTTCTCCAGGACTTTCTGCCAGAATAAGTATATTTTTCTTCCCCCGACCATACGGTTTCATTTTAGGAGTCTTGCAGTGTTTATACAAACCACAGACCCCACAATGAGATATGGTAGATGCAAACTGCTTAGAACCCATCAACTGTGATTTAGAGAAAAAGCCTTTCATACAAATATCCCTAATCCAATTTTTTCCTGTGCTTTTTTAATTCTTTTATTTGCAATCTTGCAGTATTTTTTATCTATTTCAATACCAATCCATTTTCTGTGCAGTTTAATAGCTGCAATAAGTGTACTACCACTACCAGCAAAACAATCAAGGATAATACCATCTTTTGGAGTTATCAATTTTATAAGATATTTCATTAAAGAAATTGGTTTCACGGTAGGATGAAAATTCTTCTTTGATTTATTAGTGCGGTTTCTTGGATTATCACCACCTGCCCCATCAGCCTTTTTTCTATCTGCATGTCTTTGGGATTTAGTATTTTGTAATCCTATATTACGTTCTCTTTTACCAGCTTTTGCCGTGTAAAAAAATCTTGCCGCTGAACCAAAATCATTAAATCCTCTTACAGTATTATATTTTGCATTTGAACCATGAAAACCTTTACCTATACCATTACCACGTTGACTCCTTACACTTTTTTGTTGTGGAAATGCTTTTTGAACTTCATCAGAATCGTCTAGAATTAAGTGAGAGGGAAAACGACCTTTACTATCTGCACTTGCAATATTTGTTGGATTTTTTCTTAGACCACAATTATCTTTATCCCAACTTTGACCTTTATTTTTTTGTCTATTTGTAGTCTTTATTTTTTCACTATGTTTTATCCTACAGGCATCAATATTTAATCCACCTGTACCATATTTTAGAACATTATCAACAATAGTTTTTTCACTTATAGGTTTGCGACAAAGCCACCAACATTCTACAGCAGGTTTAAGAGCAGTACCCAATCCTTCAAATTGAGTAATGCCTATGGATACCTCACTATTCCAAGCAGAACCAAAACCATATTTATGCCCTATCCTTTCACCAACCTCTTTTACTGTTTGATGCTTTGAACCATTTCTTTTAGCACCATCTATACTAAAATCACTATTTTTACCAATTACTTTTCTCTTATTTCCCTGCAACTTATCAACAGCCTTACCAATATTCAAACTTTTCGGAAAACCACTCCCAAAGATATGATAAACACAATCTCTGATTTCAAATCCTGCTCTTTCCAATCCCATAGCTGTATGATGTGATGTTTTTGGAATAGCCCAGACTAAAGCATGTCCACCTGGTTTTAATATTCTTATAACTTCTGAAAAAACTTCACAGATAAAATTTTGAAAACCAATCAAATCTGCATTGGCATATCTTGGTAGTATCTCAAAGTTTTTTTTAACCTTTAAATCATTTTTACCTTCTTCACCTTTTTTACCAAACATAGAGTGATCAAAGGTATCCCATTCTTCTCCCATAAAAGAAATTCCGGCGGGTGG
>Ga0315288_10009914_pt1 | contig 12000 bp, 8 predicted proteins | sample YL17G11_20_MG_FD_203454 | JGI IMG/M metagenome (GOLD analysis project Ga0315288, IMG submission 203454) | Sediment microbial communities from Yellowstone Lake, YNP, Wyoming, USA - YL17G11_20 | ecosystem: Environmental > Aquatic > Freshwater > Lake > Sediment | place: USA: Wyoming | collected...
CATGGCCTGCAGCGTCCTGACGGCCTCGGCGGCGGTCGGCTTGGCTTCGTCGGCCAGGCCGATGACGCCGCGGGCCACACCGTCCCAGGCGACGTAGACGGGCGTCCGCCCCTCGGCGGCCAGGCTTGTGGCCGCCTCCTCCGCCCCCGCCGGGTCCACGCCCCGGGCGGCGAGGAGAGCGGCGTTGCCGGAAAGGATCCGCTTCCCCTCCACCTCGGCCAGCACGCCCTGGCCGGGGATGGCGGTAAACGCGGTGAGAGCCGGCAGCGGGGCCAGGCCGGCGTCTTCGGCCGCCCGGCGGATGGCCAGACCCAGAGGGTGCTCCGACCCGGTTTCGGCCGCGGCGCAAAGACGGAGGACCTGGTTCGCGGCCTCGCTGGCCGGGCGCCCGCCCGTCGACCCGTGGTCGCCGAGGGCCAGCACGTCCGTCACCCGGGGACGCCCCGCCGTAAGGGTCCCGGTCTTGTCGAAAACAACGGTCTTCAAATGACGCACCTGCTCGAGGGTCTCCCCGCCGCGGATCAGGACGCCCTGCTCGGCCCCGCGGCCGGTCCCGACCATGATGGCCGTCGGCGTGGCCAAGCCGAGGGCGCAGGGGCAGGCGATGATGAGGACGCTCACGGCGTTCAGGAGGGCGATGGTGAGCGAAGGCTTGGGGCCGTAGAGATACCAGGCCGCGAAGGTGAGGGCGGCGATGCCCAGGACGGCCGGGACGAAGTAGGCGGCGATGGTGTCGGCCAGCCGCTGGACCGGCGCCTTGCTCCCCTGGGCCTCGCGCACGAGTTCGACGATCTGGGCCAGGACGGTGTCCCGCCCGACCTTAGTGGCCCGCACGATGAGAAAGCCGCTCTGGTTGATGGTCGCCCCGATGACTTCGTCGTCCGGCCCCTTCTCCGCCGGCACGCTCTCCCCGGTCAGCATCGACTCGTCGACAGCGGACCGCCCCTCCACGACAACCCCGTCCACCGGCACCCGGTCGCCCGGTCGCACGGCCAGACGGTCACCGGGGCGAACGCGCTCGGCCGGCACCTCCTCCTCCCGCCCGTCCTCGCCGACCAGCCGCGCGAGCATCGGCCGGAGTTCGAGCAGGCGCCGGACGGCCTCCGAAGCCCGGCCCTTGGCGAGAGCCTCCAGGTAGCGGCCGAGGAGGATGAGGGTGACGATGGTGGCCGCCGAATCGAAATAGAGGGTGGGCGTCAGCCCGGCCGCCGTGAAGACGCCGGGAAAGAGGGTCGCCAGCGCCGAGTATCCGTACGCGGCCGTGGTTCCCGTGGCAATGAGGACGTTCATGTCCGTCGTCCGGTGGCGCAGGGCGCCGGCCGCGCCCCGGTAGAAACGCCAACCCGCCCAGAACTGGACCGGGCTGGCCAGGGCCAGCAGGACGAAGGGCTCCCCGAGGACGGGCGGCACGCCCGGGAGCATCACCATCGAGCCCACCATGACCAGTGCCGACAGGGCCCCGCTGATAATGACCGCCCAGCGGAGCGCCCGCAGTTCCTCGTCCCGGCCCGCGGCCGCCTGCCCGGCCCCGAGGACCGGCTCGTAGCCCGTGGCCCGGATGACGGCGGCCAGGCCTTCCGGGGTGATGCGCGACGGCTGGAACCTGACGCGGGCTCGCTCCGAGGCGAAATCGACCGACGCCCCGAGGACGCCCTCGGCGCCGCCGAGCCCCTTTTCGAGCCGGCGCACGCACGCGGCGCAGGTCATTCCCCGAATCGGGATGTCGATGGTCTCCTCGGCGCGGCCAGACTGGCGCGTATCGCTCGACGTGACGGCCCTCGACCTCCGGTCGCTCCTGTCGGGCTAAGCCCGCCCGGCTCCTCTAGTGTGCTTGCTGTCATACTCCTCACCGGGCGCGAGAAACGTCGGCAGGCGCGTCGCGATCACCCGCTCACGGCGGCGCGGGCGAAGCGCCAGCGGAATTGGCACCAGGGCCGTGAGTTGGGGGCTATGCCATCCCCTGTCCGGGCTACGCTTCCACCGGTCTCAGCCGTGGACCATAACGAAAGAGCTTGAGGACGTTGTGGGCGAGGCAGACAAGCTGCCAGTCGGCCGAGACCGGACCGAACCCGCGCAAGGAGAACCCCCGGAACCCTCGGCCTTCCTTGACCTGCCCGAAGACCGGCTCGGCGATAGCCTTGCGCCACGCGTAACCACGCCCCCGTTCCGTGCGGAGCGTCAGTTTCGGCCACGTACCTCGCCGCCTGAGCCATAGCTCTACGGCGCCTTGGTTGTACGTTAGCTTGATCCTGCTTATTCGCTGGATGCAGCACCGGCAGACGGGCATTCCTCGGGCGGTCGGACCAGTGCGCCACCTCCGACTTTGTCCCTTTCTCGAAATGGCATCTGCCTCCTCCAACGCCCTTGCGGCCCCTAGGACCCAGAACGCAATACGACGGCCCCCGGACCGGGTTCTGGCTTGACCCAGATGCCGGTCGGGGGCCGTCATCGTTTGGTCCCTACATGTGCTGGACGGAGTACTGGCACTCGACGATACAAAGGTCGAGGTGGTGAGCCGCCTCCATCAGCCTGCTTTTCACCTGGGGATTGGGCTCCCGCTCGGACATAGCGCGAAGTCGTCCCGCGGTCTGCTGGCAGTCCTGGATACACTGCTGAACATTGCCTCCCGTGGCCATTCCACCACCCCCTCTAGCTCATCATGGTCGCGCTCTCACATTGCCGGATGCATTGTTCAACGTGATGAGTTCCCTGCGTCAGCATATCCCGGATGGCGGCGTGGGTGACGCCATTGGCCGCCAGGCGGAGCTCATTGGCCACCCGGGTGCAGGACTGGATGCACTGCTGGATTTCCTGTTTGTCTGCCATCTCGCTCACCTCTTCTCGGGACAAAGTGGACCGCTCGTAGTATGTCACTAAGCTTTGCCAAACATGACCTTTCGGAGGGTCGTGCTTGCAGCAGACCACCCATGGCCGCTCTGGACGCATTCAGCAGGACGCCATCTAGCAGTCCGTGGGACCAATCGCCGTTCCTTGACAACCTGAGATGACTAGCAGACGCGGGTAAGAGAGATGAGTTGGGCGGTTCAGGCCAGGGCAGTAGCCGCGTTGGCCGCGTGGCGGGTGGTGTGGCGGTCTTGGGGATGCGTCCACAGGGCGCCGTTGGGGTCCGCCACTCGGAGTGCTTGACCTTTTCCGGAGGGATGAAGGCCTCAATGCCCCGGTCTCTCAGGACCTCAAGGTTGGCTTCGCTGTGGTAGCCGGCGTCGGCGGAGATTTCTTTGGGGCGGTCTTGGGTGTTGGCCAGAACCGTTTCGGCATCCACCGCGGCCTGAGCGTTGTAGCCCTGGATGAAGGCCTTGCCCGCGCTCTTCATGATCCTCGACTCGGGATCGGTGAAGTTGATCTGGGCCTGACTTTCGGGCTTGGGCGCCTTCTTCCGCCGGGACTGTTTCGGCGCTGGGTCCTGGGGAGCGGCTTCCTTCCCCTGACGTTCCTTGGCCTCGGCCTTGGCCCGCTCCTCAAGCTTCTTGAGGTGTTTCTGGATGAATGCGCGGCGCTTTTCGGCCGTGGCCAGTTCGGGCGGGAGTCTCCCGGAGGCGCTCATCCTCAGCCAGCATGCGCCCGTAGCTCATGCCAGGAGGAGGTCGGTAATCGCTTGGCAATAACCATAGCGCTCTCAGGCTGTGGCAGGTCTATGATGCGAGTCCTGGGGCGACCTCGACCCTGGTACGGAGGCGGATTCGCCTTCACTTCTTCCAACCAAAAGCCCGTTTCGCCTTGGACGCCTACAACGTTAGTCCCTGGCTCGCCTCAAGTAAAGGGCGAGGCGCCGGACCGCCCTTGCCCGACGGCCCGGCGCCCTCCCTCTCGAACCTGCCTCGCCTACCCGGTGAGCCCGGGCGTGAAGACTTCCACCTTGGTGACGGTGACGTAAGTGTTGTACACCGTCAGGCGCTGGCCATCCGGAAATTCGTAGCTCTGCCGCACGGTCACGGCCGCCCGGACCTCGAACGTCCCGGGCTTGGCCCAGACGACGTCGAACTCCCAGCCCGGATAGGCCTTCAGGACCTGACGGCGTGTGCGCGGCGGCCAACTGATCTCGGCCTTGACGACAAAGCGCGCCGGTTTGCCGGTGACCCATTGTTGTGGTCCCGTGAGTGTCAGGACGACGGCCGGTTCGACGATCGTCTCGGCCTCGAAGCTGAAGGTCTGGCCGCCGGCTTCGGCGCCGGCCCCTCCGGTCAGGTCGCTCTCCTTGACCTCGACGGTCCAGGTGAGCCGGCGCAGGAGGCGCCCGTCGTTGGCCACGGACACGGTCGTGACCGCGTAGGTCCCGGGGGTCCGGTAGGTGTGGGTGACACTGACGGTCGTGTGGCTCGGATCTTCATCCGTGAGCCGCTCCCCATCCCCGAAGTCCCACTCCCACCGGACATGGAAGGTCCGGTTCTCGCGCTTGTCCGTCGTGAGCTTGGTGACCAGGATGACCTGGATGAGCGGCGGATTCGGCGTGGGGACGATCTCCGCCTGACCCGGGCCCGACTCGCCCTCCGTGCCGGAACCGGCCTGGCTGCCGGAGCCTTCCGCCGGTCCCTCCCCAGGCGTTCCTGAGGGCAGGCCTTCCCCGGGCAGGTCTCCCCCACCACTACCTTGCCCGCCGCCGCTCGGCGGACTACCCGTTCCCTCGCCGCCCGGGCCCACCGAGTAGGCGAAAGGTGTTCTCACGTCCCTTTTCAGATACCGGCCCATGGTGAGATAGGCCGTGTCACCCGCGCCGCTCCCGCCGCCCCCGCCGTCGGGGACCAGGCGGACCCCCAGGAGGAGCCGCTTCCCAAAGGCAGGCGCGGCGGTCTCCAGGGCGCCGGTCAGCACCGGCTCGTCCCCGTCGTCCGAGCCCCGTCGCAGCGCGAAGCGCCCGGCCGGCGCGGGTAGCCCCGGACCCGCGGCGTCGTCCGAGGCCAGCCAGGCGATGGCCGTCAGCCCATCCAGCCCACTGGCGGCCGGGTCGCCGACGGAGACCTCCACGGCCAGGGATGACGGCAGACTCCCCGGCCCGGCGCCGCCGGCCGCGGCCTGGGCCCCATTCGCCCCACCGCGGGCCAGAACGCAGTAGACGGGACCCCACAGCCCGGCCAGCCCGCTGCCGCTCTCGGCCACGCGGCCCGCCCCGGGGTCGCCGGAGGCCCCGACCGGCTTCGCCGCGAGCGCGGCCAGCACGCCTTCCTGCACGCGGCTGTTCCGCCCCAGCAGGGCGTGGGCCCACGCCAGCCCCCGCCCGAGACGGTAGTCATCGGCCGGCAGCGGCGCCGACAGGGCGGAGGCCGCTTCCACGACGAGGTCGTTCGGCCCGTAGTCCAGCCCGAGAAGACCCAGGGGACTCGGACAGTCCCCGGCGATGGTCACGTAGCGCGAGCCTTCCGGGCGCGCCTGGCTCTCCCGCTCCTGCCAGTCATGGAGGAAGCCGTTGCAGAGCACGGGCCTCGCCTCCGACCCGGTCTCGCAGGGCGCTCCCCGCGGTCCGGGAAAGGCCAGGTGTTCGGGGACGAGCCGGCTCATGGCCGCGTCGCCCGGCGCCAGGGACGTGAGGATCTCGCCGAGGCTGACCCCCAGCCCGGCCCTGAGGCGGGCCCAAAGTCCCTTGGCCTTGTCGAGGCCCCAGGTCACGAGGAGCTCGCGCAGGTAGGCCTGGAGTTCCTCCCGCCACCGGGGCGTCAGTAGTTCCTCGAGCGACGGCAGGGGCGGCAGCCGGCCGGCGGCGACCGCCTTGGCGAGGTAGAGTTGCCGCCCTACCCGCACGGAAAGCATTTCGTAGTAGGCGAGCGTCAGCCCGAGGCCGGCCGGGCTCGGCTGCCGCTGGGCGCCGTAGATCCGCTTCTCCACGAGGCCGGGGCTTTCGGTGGTCAGCCATTCCTCGTACCCCGGCGGAGGGCCGGAGGCGCCCGCCTCCTCCGGTCCGATGAGCCGCGCCTCAAGCACATAGCGGCCGTAGAGCGTCTGGTAGCCCCGGGACCGTTCGCCGACGTACTGGTCCTCGCCGACGAAGACCGGCGGGTCCAGAAACGCGGCGCCGGTCCCGGCATCCGCCGCGGCGCCCGTCCCCCCCGCCGTCCCGGTCGGCCGCCCCACCCGGACGAGGCGGTCGGTGTGGTAGAGGACCTTCAGCACGTCCGCCTGGGGCAGCCCGTGGTTGGGCGGGGCGACCATCACCAGGTTCCGGACCGGCGCCCGGCCGCCCGGGCTCGTGGCCACCCAGTACCGGGCCAGGAGCGCCCCGCTCCCAAAGGAAACAAGGTCCACGCTGGACGATCCGGCGGCCGCGAGAGCCTGTCCGATCAGGGGCGCCAACCCCACCTTGGCCAAGGTCGCGTAGTCGGAACCCGGCGCCCCGTCGTAGTCGTAGCTGAAAAGGGTCTGCCCCGGCGTGTACCCCGCCCGGAGCAGCTTCGCGTAGAGCCCGTGCCCCTTGGGCCCGCGCTCCCCCCAGACGGCCTGATCGCCGCCGGTCAGGCCGTGCACCAAGATGACCGGGACGCGCCCGGTCAGCGCTTCCCCGGCCCCCAAGACCACCGGAGAAGACGTCAGGACGCTCACCGCCAGCCCGAGGGCCACGGTCCGAAGAAACCTCCCGCCGCTCATCTTCACCCCTCACCCTCGCTCCCAGGTTCTATCCTGTCGGTATGCCACGGCCCGAAGAGGGTCACGCTCAGCACGCTCACCGGGCGGCCCTTGCCAAACGCGTCTCGCAGGCGCCCGGCGAAACCCGGGTCGCCGGCCTCGAACACGACAACCGTGCCTTCTTCAAAGACGGCCCCCAGGCGCCACTCCCGACCAGGCTCGAGAGTCATCTCCCGGTCCTGGGCCCGGACCCGAACCGATACCGGGCTGCCGCCCCCCTCGGGGCCGACCGAGAAGAGCAGGTCGACCGCCAGGAGCGCCCCCTGGACCGCCCCGCCGCCCGCCGCCGCCCGCCCCGGCGCCACGCCGGGTAGACGCCGGAGACAGACCGCCCGGGTCTCCACGAGGAGACCGGACACGAACGTCTCCCTCAGGACCAGAAGCTTGGTCCCCGGCGGCAACCGGCGCTGCCCCGGGGGCAGCCTCACCCGCCCGGACTCCGGCTGAAAACCCGAACAGGCCTCGCTCTCCGGCAGAGGCATCGCCGCCAGCCCGGTCGTGTTCTCCTCCCGCACGTACACGAAAAGCACCTCCCGCGTCCCCCCCAGCCAGGCCCGCGCTCCGGACCAGGCCACCAGGAACGCCACCGCCAGCAGGGCGATGGCCAACCCGCGTCCGCGCCGGCGCGAGGGCGCGGCCGTCGGCGCGGTCCGCACGCTCTTGACCATGCCCTCACCCCCCTCCGGCTTCCGGTCTCCCTGTCCAAAGCCGGCTGGTTCCGGCGCCCCGGGGGTCGAACCTGCCGCGAACCGCGTCGCCGCCGGCCTCATTCCTCGCTACCCGCCGACGCCGGTCGACGCCCGCCGGCCGCCCCGGCAGGCGAGAAAGGGCGCCCGAAAAACACGAAGGCCCGGGCCCGGGCCCGGACCTTGGATTGGGGCAACCCGCGGTGGCGGCGGACCGCCGCCTATGGCAGGAACGGCGTGGCGCGGCCTTCCGGAAGGGTCAGGTCGAGACCGGCGCCGGGTGTCTCAGCCGCGGCCTCGGCGGCCCGGCTCGGGTCGACGAAGAGATGGACCACGTAGCTCGCCAAGGTCCTGTCCGTGGTGGCGACGACGAGGCCGGCGCCGTCACCCGGCAGGGCGCCCGCGCCGTCGGGGGTTCCGGTGTCGCCCTCCGCGACCAGGTCCTCCGGCGCCAGGTTCATGCTGTCGACGCGCACGAGGCGCGGCATGGCCTCGATCTTGGCCAAGAACTCGACCTGGTCGAAATAGGTCCCCAACACGGTGAAGTCGACCGTGTACTCCTGGTAGTCGCCCTGGAGCGTCGGCGGGTTGAAGACCATCTCTTGCACCCGCGCGCCGGTCGTCCGTTCCCACCAACCGCACCAGTAGAGGAAGTGGGCGGCCCGGTTGTCCCCGGGGATCAGCGTGTTGAAAGAGGCAAGTTCCGTGTTGAGCTCGTCGATCCTGGCGTTGATCTCATCCAGGCGCTTGAGGACCGAGCGAGCCGCCTCCAGCTTCTGCTCGGCCTCGGCGTGCTGGGCCTGAAGCTCAGCCACCCTCTTGGTGTAGGGCTGGTAGACCAGGAAGACGAAGCCCGCGGCGTAGCCGACAAGGAAGAGGACGATGAGGGCGACCCTGAGGCGCCCTGACATCTGGGGCATCTTGAAGAAGTTCGAGACGGGTTGCGGGCTAGCCACTCGGGTTCGCCCCCTCCACCTTGGGTAGGCAGGTCATGGTGAACGCGAAGAAGCCGAGGTCCGGGTTTCGCGTGGCGTTCCTGATGTCCGGCTGGGTGACGTGCTCGGCCTTCTGGATGGCGACCATGAATTGCGCCAGGGCCTGCAAGCTTCCGGACCGGCCGGAGACGGTGATGGCCCCGGTGGCCGGGTCGCTGAGGACGTCCTCGAGGACCACGGTGGCCGGGATGATGTCCCTGAGCTCGTCCATGATGAGGTTCCACCTCACGCCCATCCCGGGCAGGCTCTCCGTGAACTGGGTCATCGCGTCGCGCCGGGCCTGCAGGTCCTGGAGGAGTTGCTGCCGCTCCAAGGCCGGCTGGTACTGCTGGTAGTCCTGCTCCATGGCGATGAGGTCCTTCTGGACCCGCGTGACCTGAACTTGGAGAGCGCCGTAGAAGATGAGGGTGACGGCCGCCAGGAGGGCCACGCCGGCCAGCGTGAAAACACCGCGCCAGTTGGGGCCGGCTTTCTGCGCCAACTGGTAGGGGAGTAGGTTAACTCTCATGGGGCGCCTCCTCGTCCGTGAGGGCGAGGCCGAGAGCGGTCACGAACTCCGGGCCCACTAGATTGGCCTCGCGCGACAGGCGCGGCGACAGGGCCACAGCGGACAGCGGGTCGATGATCTGGACGCGCGTGCCCGCTCCTTCCGGCGCCCGCTCACCAAGAGCCGCGTTGAGGTAGCGCGAGAGCGCGGCAGCGATGCCGGGCATCCGGGCGCCCCCGCCGATGAGGTAGACGTGCCTCACGGACTGTCCGAAATGGCGCGAGGCGAAGAAATGGAAGGACCGCCGAATCTCAAACATGAGATCCTGGAGGGTCGGGGTCAGGGACTGGACGACCCGCCCGCCCTCCGGGTGGACGCCGTACTGCCGCTTCAGCGTCTCGGCCTCCACTTCAGGCACCTGAAGCCGCTGGGCCAGCACGGTCGTGAAGGTCCGCCCGCCGACGCCCAGGGTCCGGCTCATCTCGAGGGCGCCCTTGAGGTAGATACCGACCTTCGTCGAAGAGTGGCCGAGGTCGATGATCGCTTGCGCGTAGCGGAGCGGGTCGTCGACGAAATGCCCGGCGGCCCGCACGACGCGGTAGCAGGCGAGAGCTTCGGCGTCAATCCCGCGCGGGACCAGCTTGGCCTGCCGCAACGCCTCAACCTGCGCCTCGACCACGCGCTTCTGCGCGCCGACGAGCATGACCCGCATCTGTTGGTTGCCGCGAGCGTCGGCTTGCCCGGGCATGACCGTGAAGTCCACGACGGCGTCGGCCGGCGGGATGGGGATGTGGTGCTCCGCCTCCCAGCGCAAGACCTCGCGCAGTTCGTCGGGGGACATCACAGGGAATTGAACGTGGCGAATGATGACTCCCTGACCGCCCAGGGCGGAGACGACGTTCTTCTGGATGATGTTCCGCCCGCTCAGGAGATCCTTGATGGCCTCACCGAGGGTGATGGGGTCGGCGATGCCCCCCTCGCTCAGGGCGCCTTCGGGCGTGGGGCAGAGGCCCAGGTTCATGATCTCGATACCGCCGCGGGACACGCCGACCTGGACGACCTTGGTCCACGCCGTCCCGATGTCCAGACCGACGATGGTCGCCGCCTGCGTCCCGGGGAGAAAGACGGACGGCCTGGGCAGGTCCGACCAGTCCAGGGCGTCCGGCGCCTCGAGCCCGCCTTCGAGCGCGGCTCGGGCCGGGATGGGCGCGCCGGAGATGACGCGCAGGCTCGGCCCGGCGAGCGGGGCCCCGCCGATGGCCATACCGCCGAGACCGCCACCACCGGCGCCCTCGGCCAGACCGCCCCAGCGCCCCTGGGCGGTCCCGGGACCATCCGAGTTCCATCGGGCCCGGCTAGGTCCGCCGGGTCCGGCGCCGGCGGCCGCTAGCCGCTTGGGCGAGGACTTCATGGGACCGTTCATGAACCAGACGCTCACCGCCATGCTCAAAACGCCGGCGGCGGAGCCGAGAAGATACGGTCCGTACGGGCCGCCGGTCAAGAAGCGCGCGGTCGCAGGCATCCGCGCGCCGTACGCGCCGCCGGCGCCGACAAGAGCCAGGACGAAGCCCGGCAGGATGAACCGCTTCAGCCCGGCGCCAAGGCCCGGGCGGACTTCGCCCCAGCCTTCCCTTGGCTGGACCCCGGGAACGGGCAGCGGGCCAGGCACGGCCCGCGGCCCCGGCAAAGGCCGTTCCAGGGGCGCCCTCATGATCGGCGGGAAGCTCGGGGCCGGCATGTCGTCCAGGTACTCGTCGGCCGGGAAGGACCTCCCGGGCTGCGGCGCAAACTCCGGTTCCCCAGCCGCAGCCGCGGCGGTCCGGTCGTACGGGGCCGGGCCCGGGAAGCTCGTCCCTGTCGCATATTGACTGTCTATGTCGTCGAGGGAGGCATCCGAGACCTCGCCCGGGACGAGTTCCTCCTGGGAAAGCGATGAGGCCGACACCATCGGCAGGCTTAGATCATCCGGAGCGCCGTCCGCGAGGCCCTCGTTCTCGGGGCCCGCGCCCGAACCGGGACCCAGGAGGGGCCAGGCGTCGCCGGTCGCCGAACCGGTGAAGGCGCCGGCCTCCTCGGCCCAAGCCTCACGGAGAGCGAACTCCTCCGGCGCCCGCCCCGCCGCCGAGGCCTCCTGGGTGTCGCGATAGCCTGAGCCGAGGTCAACGGGACGCCGGTTGTAGGGCCAGTAGGGCTGGCCGGCCGCCGTCTCCGCTTCGGCGCCGCCACGCAATTCGGCCAGGCCGCCGCGCCCCGCCGCGCCTCGCGGGGTGGTCGGGAACACTTCTTCCTCGCCGGCGTCCGGACGCGACGTGACGGCGAGAACCCGGATGCAGATAAGCATGAGCACAATGAGGCCGAGCCCGAGCAGGAGGGTTTGGAGGTTGAGGCCGACCTTTGAAAGGTAGGGTTCGACAGAACGACGGATTCCGCCAAGCGGACCCGTGTCGGAGATGAGAGCTTCCAGCCCGTCGCGGCCGGCCGTGGCCAGCGCGTGGAGGGTGAGGCCCACCTGTCCCGGAAGGCTGGAGGCCAGCTCAGGAACGAGGATAAGGACGCCCAGACCAATACCGCCGAGCAGGACCGCGAAGACAAGGACGACAAGAAGCAGCTTCAGCGGGTTCAGCCGCGGGCGAGCGTCCTCCCGGCGGTACGAGCGGCGAGACGAGGCCACCCGTCTCCCTCCCCGTTTCTCCTGTTCCCGACAGACTTCGCCGCCCTATTGGGCGTTTCCTACTATTTCACCTTCAACCGCAGCACTAGCAGACTTGGCAAGTATTGGGGAGGCCAGGCGGTCCCCGATCGGGTAGGAGGGGAGCGTCTCGCTCCCCGTCCTCCCACACCACCGGACGTGCGGGTCCGCATCCGGCGGTTCAGCAAGGTTGACGGAGTTCGCGGTAAGTGAGGAGCAAGCTGATGAGGCCCCGGGCCTGTCCCTCCCTGCTGTTCGGGTCTTCCCCCGCCAAGCCGGGTACTATGCCCTCTGCTGACTTCCGCCGGTTCAGCCGGGCCTTCCGGCCCGGGTTGCTGGGGCGATGAAGACCGTCCCCGCGTTCCCGGCGGACCTCCCCGGGTAAGAGCGTTAGCCTTCGCCCCGCGCCCGCCCCTTATGGGGTTCGTGTTCCTCAGGCCGTGGCTTTGCCTCCGGCTTCCTTCGGATTCCGCCTCGCGACGGACACCCTTGCCTTCGGCTAACCGTTGT
>Ga0315288_10009915_pt1 | contig 12000 bp, 4 predicted proteins | sample YL17G11_20_MG_FD_203454 | JGI IMG/M metagenome (GOLD analysis project Ga0315288, IMG submission 203454) | Sediment microbial communities from Yellowstone Lake, YNP, Wyoming, USA - YL17G11_20 | ecosystem: Environmental > Aquatic > Freshwater > Lake > Sediment | place: USA: Wyoming | collected...
ACCTCGCGTTGATCACGCCCTCCCTATCATCAGTCCCGATTTTGTGGTCCCTGAAGATCGAGAACATGTCATGGAAGTCCTTCAGATCGAGCTTCACCACCTGGACCTTCGTGAGGAACAGGTCGCTCAGAGAGATGGTGTAAGGGTCAAGGTCCAGCCTGCCCCTGAAATCGAGCGTGTGGTCCATTCGGAACTTGTCGAGGAACACCTCCGTGTGTCTGTTGTTCACGTGGTCCTCGAACTTCAACCGCTGACCTCCGTGAAGTGCATTGAACTCCAGGTCAGGCTGATATCCGAGACGCTGGAACACCTCGTTTATCGCTTTCGCTTGTGAACTCAGGCCGATAAGGTCGATATCTGAGTACGGTCTTTCGCAGAATGACAGGCTCGTGCAATGCATACGCACTGCCAACCCTCCCATCAACCTAAGCTGGACTCCTCTCTCCCTCGCGTAGTCTATTGTTCGCCTTGCCTCTTCGGGCATCTCCTTCAGCGGGACTGACGTGGCTTGCGGGACTTCTTCCGAGCTCATCTCAAGAGGACGGTATCTACAGCCACCCTCTAATGCGTTTTGCGGTCCCCTTGGCCGTGGAGCGTTTAGACCCCGCCCACGAGATACTCAACGATGCCGTATCCGATCATCCCCCCGAAGCTAAAGCGAGTTAGGCTCTCATGCATCATGGAAAGGGATTTGTCGTCGCGGCGTGGGAAGGGCAGCTTCATTTTGCGTATGATGCTCGCACTGAACTTGTGCGCTTCTCCCTCATCGTCGTGGAGTGTTAGCTCGAAGGATTTCATGCTGCCATCGGGATCAAGGGAGGTTCTAATGTCCGCCTTCTTGATGGCAACATTCGTACCTTGAAGATGCAAGAACCCGGAGTCGACCTCTCGCTCAGATGTATTGAATTTGTTCAGGCCAATCGCCATGTCTTCAGAGAACTGACATGACACCGTGTTCCAAAATCTGATATCGCTCCAATCGCGCACCCCCCACGTGTGCGCCCTCTGGCCCAGCCCCTTAAGCGAATACTCATCCAGGCCAATTACTAGCGTCCCAGTGACCCTCCCGAACTGCTCGAGGCGTTCCGTGAGTTGCCCCTCGTTTTTGTCAGAACCGCCTCTGTGATCGAAAATCTCGTTGGCCGCTTCGAACTCGAGCGAGAACTCGACATGGCTTTTCTTTGCCATTCGCTCCTTGGTCTTCGACATCCCACCGCTGAACTCTAGCCTCCACCTTCGCTCAGGCTCAAGCTCCTCAAACGAGAGTCCCTTGACATTGAGCGCTGGGCCATCGTACTGGATGTTTTCGTTAAGCCCTACGAGGGTACCCTCATGGGGCATGAAATAACAGGATACTTCCTTCTGGTTCCTGTTCGGCTTCAAGGCGATCTGCAGGAGCCCGCAGATGTCCTTCTCCTTGTCGTAGAAATTGAAGCTATAGGTCTCGCTCCAATCGAGCTCCTGGTTGGATTCGTGCACGGCGTCTCTGTTCAGTCGGTCAGTCCTCCGTGGAGTGCGGCTTGATGCGATGTACCCTCAGGATACAGTGCTGCCATGGTCTTTAATGCTGAGGCTGTCTCTTATGCGAGGTCCAACTCGGATGTTCCGAAGTTGGACGAACGAAATGATTTAAGAATCTCCGGCCCTGTTTCGGGCCAGAGTTGTTTTTCCTCGCCTCTACCCCCTTTACCTCAGTAGATTCTCCTCATCTTCGCCTGAGGACTTCCTCCAGCGCTTGGCGGCAGTGGCCACACCGAACACGGCCATGCCAACAAGCATCCCCATGACGGGGAATCCGGTTGGCGTTGGATTCACATTCGACAAGCTTATTACGCCAACATTCGCAGCTAGCGTGATCTTGCCGAGATCGAGCGTTCCTCCGGAGACGGTGATGCTCATCTTCAATGTCTGGTACCCGCGCTTGGAGATCGTGAGATCATAGGTTCCCGGATGCTTGAGCACCAAAGTCCAATGTCCGTCCTCTCCATTGGTCTTGGCCTGACCGATGATGATTCCCGCCTGGGATATTTGGACGGTCGCACCTTTCAATGGTTTCAGGTCCGGGGTGACTACGGTCCCCTTGACGTAAGCCATGAACACTTTGACCGGGACCCCTTGGTCGGTCGAAGCCGTTATCCCGTAGACGTTCGTCACAGAGAGTGTGACATCGTACCTGCCCCCAGCACTGTAGGCGTGCGTCACCTGCCATCCGGTCGCGTAGCTGCCATCCCCGAAGTCCCATTCGTACTCCACGATCCCGGTCTCGTCGTATGAGTCCGAGGCATAGAAACTGATGGTTTGGCCAGCACGGGCACCCAATGGAGAGTATGTGAATCCTGCAATCGGGACGGACGCCACGGTGATGCTGACGACATTGTCATCCGCCAAGCCGTCTTCGTCGATGACTGTGAGCCGCACGTCGTAGATACCTGCATGTGCGTACACGTGCGTGGCGGCCATCCCTTGGGCGTATGAGCCGTCTCCGAACTGCCACATGTAAGAAACGATGAATCCATCAGGATCAACCGAGTTTGAGCCGTCAAACAGAACTATCTGTCCGACCAGGGGTCTGGGCACATCATAGACTGCTATCGCTACGGGAGGCACTGGTTGGACCACCATGAACTGCATCACCGTGCTGCCGTAGGCCCACATGTCATCTGAGACAATCAGGTAGACCCAGTATGTCCCGGGCGTGCCATATACATGGGTAACCACTGGGCCCTCTGCGGTGAACCCGTCTCCGAAGTCCCAGAAATACGACGTGATGAATCCGTCGGGGTCGAAGGACATGGATCCATCGAAGGTGACAGGGAATCCGGCCTTGCCTAATGCAGGGGACGATATCACCGGTACCGGTGGTATGTTGATGAATATGGTCACCGAGGCGCTACTCGAAGCTCCGTAGTAGTCGAACACAGTCACGGTCACAGTGTATGCGCCGGGCTGATAGTATGTGTACCAGACATCCCACATGTACGTACCTGTCCAGACATTGCCATCTCCGAAGTCCCAGTTCAGGTACCAGATGCCTCCATCTGGGTCATAGGAACCATAAGCGCTCATATAGATGGTATCGCCCGGGCTTGCGTGTGTCGGGCTGCAGTAGAGGTACGCGACCGGCGGGAGGTTCTCATAAACATAGATCCACGTCGACGTGGATGACGACGCTCCCAAGTTGTCCGTCACCGTCAATGTGACGAGATAATCTCCAGCCTCCCAGAACGTGTGGCTGACGTAGCTTCCGTCCGAAGAGGTTCCGTCACCGAAGTCCCAAGCGTAGCTCTCTATCCATCCGTCCGGGTCCCACGAATATGAGGCGTCGAATGTTACTGGAGCGCCGACTGCCGGGTTGTATGGCCAGTAGTTGAAATATGCTACCGGAGGCTCGTTGTGGACGATCCCTTCGATTAGATGCAGGTAGTAAGTCGGGATCTCGTTAAGATAGTCGTAAGACCAGACTTCGACCCAGTACTGGCCGGGTCCCAAAGTCATTTGGATAAGTGAGGTCCCGTTTTCCCAGAAGTCGTCGCTCATGGCCAGAGGCTGATATGGAACACCATAGCCGTCGAATAGTGCGATAATGGTGTTCGTGACAGTCATGGGCTCTCCAGAGGTCATGATCGAGACCGTGGTCTGTTCGGTAAGAGCGAATGTTACCCAGTCCACGTCATATCCCAAATCGCTTATGCCGTGCGTCTGAGTCTCACCGAGCGCTATCTGGGATGCCATCGTCCAATCGTTATCCGGCTCGTAGCTGTCAGGTGCGACTGGCACGTAAACGTCGAGAGTGATATAGTACTCCCTTATCTCGTTCTCCAGCGAGTACGAAGTGACGAGGGCGTAATAGGTTCCAGCCTCCAAGGATATGACAATCTTGGACCATAGGGACTGGCCGTCGTCGTCGTTCCACGCTATGGGGGTGTTTGGAACACCTGACTCGTCCCACAACACTATGATCGTGTCCGAGTATTGGTCCTGCGGACCCGAGGTGTAGATCTCTACGACGGTGGGCTCGGCGAGAGTGAACGTGACCCAGTCCATGTCCATTCCGGCGTCGCTGATACTATGCTGCTGGGTCTCCCCAAGGGATATTGTGCTCGCGTCGAGGTATGTGTCGTCATCCTCGTACATGTCCGGGGCGACGGGTTCCTGGACATCGAACACTCCGCCCGACATCGAACTCGCTCCGCCATCATCAGTAACTGTGAGGGTTACAACGTACGACCCTGCGGCCTGGAAAGTGTGGACCACTACTGCATCATGGCTTACTGATCCGTCTCCGAAATCCCAGAAATAGTCGACTATCGTCCCGTCTGGGTCGAAGGAGAAGGATCCATCGAAGGTCGTTGGAATGCCGACCAACGGAACCGGCCAGAACATGAGTACCGCGTACGGCGGCTCGTTGGGTATGTAGCCCGTCTCAAGGCTCAGGTCGTAGGATGCTATTTCCGTGAGTCCGCCAAAGGAGCCAACCATCGCGTAGTACTGGCCCGGCCCAACTTGGGCCCTTATTGTGGACCAGGTAGAGCCTCCAGCATCGTTGTTGTATGCGATGGGCGTCATGGCAATAACCCCTGTGGCGTCATACAACCACATCTCAGTATCCCCCGGTGATCCGTAGTAGTTGAAGGTTCTCAGGCGGATATCCATCGTGTTGGACACATCGAAAGTGACCCAATCCACATCAGATCCTCCGTCACTTATGCTGTGAGTCTGCGTTTCGCCCGAGTCAATCCATCTCGCCTCTGTCCATGAGTTGTCAGGTTCGTAGGCGTCGGGCGCGACCTTCAGGAATTCCTTCAAGAATTCGTCCCATGAAAGGGCCGCGGTGAAATCGAGGGTCGTCTCATATGTGGACCAGTATTGACTGGGGTCAGATGGGAAGTAGATCGACAGACCATGAGCATCCGGGAGATAGCTTCCATGGCCTTCGGCTATCAAACAGGACTGAAGAGCGTTTGCCACATCAACGGCCGCATCGAACAGGGCGCCTCCTGGCAGTCTCACAGTAAGCTGGGCTGCGAAAGAATACAGATCCATGTAGGTCGAATACGAGAATGTCTGCGCGTACATCCTCGCGTCCGCAATCTGCGAGCGGTAGTCTGGCATGGACGCAATCAAAGCGTTAGCGAACGCATCGATCGATGAGTAAAGCCAGGATGTAGATGCAACGTCAATCGCGGAATTGGTCTCCATGCCTTCGTATGTGTAGTATTCCATGTATCTGGTGACTATGGCGCTGCCAAATTCCTGAGCGGTCATCATCGGGTTGCTGGCCAGGTCCGACAACACAGTGTTGTACGGCCATCCGTCCCACGGGATTGTCTCCTCCGACGCGACCGCAACATCGACCAAATCCTTGGTCTCGTAGACTACCTCTGCCATGCCCATGAGGCAGGCGTCGTAGCCAAGCAGGTCGATCTTCGTGCCCGTTGCAGACTCAGCATTGGCGATTGCTGTCTTCACTTCGTCGAGTGTCAGAGAGTCGCCATAATCCGTGTCGTCCCAGCAAACCGCTCCGTCCCATCCTCCGCCATGGTCCCAGAGCACGAGCGCGTAGTTGTCAGCGGGATAGTTCTGGATGCCCCACGTGATAAAGTCCTGGAGCGTTGCCGCGTCACCCATGTTCATCTCGCCCAGGTCCGCGATGGCGTTCTCCGGAGTTGGCATCATGCCAGGCGTCACAAGGAATCTCTTGGTGTCCGTCCAGTCACCATAGCCCATGTCATAGTACGGAGTCCTGTCCATCTGGACAACTATGTTGAGGTCGGAGTTCGAGCCGACAGACGCCATCTCATTGAAGTCAACGGAGCCAACATCCTCGAGGTTATTGTCGGCATCGAGGTACACTAGGAATGTCCATGCGGCTTCCTCAGGTGGAATCGAGCTGACCAAATAATGGATGGGCAGGGACGAGACATTGTGTACAGGATCTGCTTGGATTCCAAAGCCATCCCAAACAGAAACGACCACGGAGTATGAACCATCACCCGCCCAAGAATGAGTAACTGTGTCGGTCACGGCCGTGTAGTTCGTAGTTGGTTGATGTCTGTTTAGAGTCGAGGTTCCGTCGCCCCAGCTCCAAGTGAACAAGAGGCCGAAGCCTCCAGGCGAACCTGATTCGTAGTCCATCGCTGATACGGACCATGTGGTCAACATTCCTGGCAGTACTGGGGGAACTGGGTTGTAGTAGACAGGTGAAGTGAAAACCGGACTGGTGTCCGGAGGAATGTTGGTCACATACACAACTGCGCTTGATGTGATCTCATGGCCCAGTTGGCCATCCCAGACTGAGACGGTCATTGCGAAGCCCGTGTCGCTCAGCTGGGTAAAGAGCCGGGTCGCGGTGACCACTGTCGGATATGACGATATAGTGCCGGGGACGAGGCTCTGCGCATAACCCCCATCTCCAAATGACCAGTTGACTGTAAGCGGATCACCGTCGTCGTCATGCACTGTCACGCTGAACTCGTGAGCGGTGTTGACCAAGACTTGGTACGCTGAGTACAGCGTAGTGTCAAACACCGGTATCTTGTTTGCATTGTACGGCACGAGGTCAAACCAAAGCCATGGCAGGCTAGAGATGACCGTCCGCGCTGGATGAGATGCCCAGTCTCCCCAGCCAGTCCACCGCTCATCTGTGAGGCCGTAAAGACCAATATAGTAGTATGGCGGCATCTCGCAGTAGCTATCGTACACCCACTGCTGGAGCTGGTCCACCATTGCCTTTCTCTCGGTCTTGTCGAGTGTTCGCTGTGCTTGCCGGTACTTAGCGTCATAGGCACCAGGAGTCGGGCCCATCGGCATCTGACAGTTATCACCGCCAGGTCGCATCTCATCCCAGAGCCAAATACCGAGTGTTGACAGTGGCTCGGGCCCTTCACCCCAGTGCCAGACCCAGACATCGTAGTTGGCTTTGTACCAGTCCGAGTTTGTCATCACGGTCTCTGATAGCTGAGACGCAGTGAACCTTATTCCCGCCTGAGCAGCCCATGGTACCCAATTCTGGGCTATGACGAAGTAACTGGGGTCGAAGGCTGATGCGTGCAATCTGAATGAGAGCTCAGAGCCGACCGCGGCCCAACCCTGCTGCACGGGGTATGCTGTAGCTGTCGCTTCCAGATAGCCGTCGCCATCAGTATCGATATAGTCGCCATTGGCCATGAGTAGTGCGCGCGCAGCCACGGGGTCAAACGGAAGCTGCGAGCTGATTGTCTTGTGCCAGAAGCCAGGCTGAATGACTGAGTCGGCCATGGCCGGAAGTCCGGACATGATCGTGTCCACAATCGTGTCCCTGCTTAGGGTCATTTCGATGGCTTGCCTGACCACTGGGTCGAGCAAAAGAGGGTTGCCTTTGCCATAGGTCGAGGTCCTGTTTAGCATTGGAATGGCATTGATCGCGATGTCGCAAAACCCCGGCTCGTTCACCGCCTGCTTGATCACGTTCACATTGGAGTTGACGCCCAGCGTGTTAAGGTACAGGTTCGGGGAACCTGTCAGGACAGCGCAGTCTTCCATACCTGAGTTCATGGCGATTGTCAATGCGGAGGGGTCCGCGTAAACGGTGTACAAGATGCTCTCAACAGCTTTGACAGCCCTGACGCCAAGGTATTCGACCGCGCCAAAGTAATTGGGGGCTCTGGTGAACTTGTACCAGGCTCCGGTTGCTGATGCATCGAAGTAGAATGGGCCTGAACCAACCAGCCAAGAGGGCGTCTTTGCGGTCAGGAACTGTCTGTCGGAAACTGAATTCCAGATGTACTGCGGAATGATGGGTATACCTGAAAGATCATCGATAAGAGTCGCCTTCGGGTAGGCGGTTGTGATTACAATAGTCCAATCGTTCAGTACTGTTACGCTTGTTATGTCCAGCAGATATATGTCCCATGTCCCGCCAGGGTTCGCCATTATCCTGTCGAAAGTGTACTTCACATCGTTCGCTGTAAGATGATGCGTATCATCAGTCGGGTTTGCCTTGTTTCTGAAGTACGCGTTCTCTGTGATATTGATAATCGTGATCATCGTGTCGTCTGGCTGTATCACCTGATACCAACTCAGTGCGAGGTCGCCGACGGGCCCGTTCCAATCCTGGTCATATGTGAACAACGCGCTGAACATCAGATAGCATGCGACGTAGTCTTCTTCCATTACGATGCTCATTGGATTCCAATTGGCGATGTCTCCCAACCATCCGACCTTCACCTCTGTCGAGATAGCCTCAGTGCCACTCGTCCGCGAGGTCGTCTGCTGATCCGAAATCGCGGCGGCATGCAGCGCGCTCGCCCCAAAGGCAACAACAACCAATACCGCAAAAAGCTGAACGATTCTAGGAACAATTCTAGAGTTCAAACTCCATTCCCCCACTCTTCCCCCGATCCCTGACAATAGTCAGGCAGACTAGAAGCGGGATTTGAGTTGACGCTATATAAGCAATTCCTCGGAATCCCCTCGTCCGGTTGTGGTTGTGGCATTGGCCTTCAAGGGTGAGGAAAAGAGCTCAACCCTAACACGTCGGCGGGTTGTCATCCTGAAGATGCGCCATCTCTGCTCCCGCAACCTTCTCAACATAAGCATAATGTAGCGCTTAGATTGTGTATGGGTGGGGGAGAGATACGTGGAACGTAGAAAGCATCTGTTCTCCGTGACAGCTGTAGCCCTTGTTCTAGGAATGTTGTTTTCGACCTCGCTGCTATCGTTGCCGGCTTCTGCGGGGAAGGCCAAGTATGAATACTATGTCACCGGCGACTTGAACGATGTAACCACTCCGACATCGGCCGGTCTACTCCTTGCAGGTGGAGGCACGGATGTCGATGCAGCCATGAAATGGATGATCACCAAGTCTGGTGGAGGCGATTTTGTGGTGATTCGCTGCACGGGCACGGACGCCTATGACCCTTGGATATACACGGATCTTGGCGGCGTCAACTCCTGTGAGACGATCATCATCAAGTCGTCAGAGGCCTGCTATGACTCATTCGTGATAGACAAGATCCGTAGCGCCGAAGCGCTCTTCATCGCTGGCGGTAACCAATGGGACTATGTGAGCCTGTGGAAAGGGACTCCGATAGAGGACGCTATCCACTACGTCGCCAGCAAGCCTGCGCCGGTCGGAGGCACCAGTGCCGGCCTTGCCGTGTTGGGCGAGTTCGTGTTCTCAGCTGAGAACAATACGATCTACTCCGACAAAGCTCTCCTCAATCCATACGGCCACCACATGGCTCTTGCATGCGATTTCCTTAGCCTGCCGAATATGGAAGGCATAATCACCGATAGCCACTTCGTCGCAAGAGATCGAATGGGAAGGCTCGTGACCTTCTTGGCACGCATAGTCCAAGATGGCTGGGCAACGGAAGCCAAGGGCATAGGGATTGACGAAAAGACGGCTCTAGCCGTTGAGCCAAATGGGGATGTCACCCTCTTTGGCTTGAGTGAGTCCAGCGCGGCATACTTCCTGAGCACGCCTGGCCCGCCTGAGGTCTGCCAGAGCAAGACGCCATTGACCTTCCTCGGCATCTCAGTGTATCGGATGTCAGGCACGGCAACGTTCAACCTGGTGACTTGGCAAGGTGCTGGGGTAACAGCCTACACACTATCTGCTGAGGAGGGAACGCTGACTTCCACCCAGCAGGGCGGAAGCATCTACTGAGCCGAATCAGAGCACAAACCTGTCGCTTCCAACCATTATGTATGGAGAACGCGAAGCTGAGAATGGGCCAGGCGATGATTCAACCCGCCCGAGTCAGCCGTACGCAATCCTCATTCAATCAAATCGGCGTATCACAAAGGCGTTCGCAAATCCTTTTTCACCCCTTCTTGTGCAGCTAGAGTCTCGCTAATGGGTCCTCATTGATTATGACGTCAACACCAGGCGAGGATACATATAGCAAGGACGAGCACATGGAAGTCGTTCGCACGCGGAGATGGTGGAGATCGATGTTGGATGGTCTGCGTGGATATGCTTGCTCACGCCCCAAGAAGTTGATTGCGCTTGTGGCAACTCTGATTGTCGCATCGATTGTTGTATCTTCCTTCGTCATCTCGTTCGCCCTCAGACATGGCTATCCCTCGGAAGATACTCCGCTCACTCTTGTCGAGAACGGGATCATGTGGACTGCCGATCATGGGAACGACTCGCTTCTGTGTTCGAACTACACCTGGCTGACCATCCGAATATCTGACGGCGTACGTCCCATTGATGGTGTATACAATGTGTTATGGTATCTCGGAGACACCCCCCTGTCTCTCGGCCTTACCAACTACTGCGTTGTCAGCAACCAGACTCTTTGCGGTCTCACATTGTCTCTGAACATTACGGATGTGGCTGGCAATGGTCTTTTTGAGCGTGGAGACTACTTTCTGATCACCGTTTTGAACGGGGCCTCGTTCGCGGAGCAAGTTACTTACAAGGTAAGCATCTTGTTCAACAACCCTATATGGTTCTACCATAGGGACATTAGCTTTGCGATAGACGGCGGAACCTTCTACTCCTGGGATTCTACTCCTTATCAGCTGGTTATGTAGGTCAATGTCCTTTGTTCCGAGAGACGCGAGTGCGGGACTGATCAGATTTGAAGCCAGTCAACTGGAGTCCAATCCTTATTTGTTCTTGATGTTGGAAACGCACTGACGCGGCTCCGGTAGCAGCGGTCTCACTGCGTGTGAGTGTGGACCGGGCGAGATTTGAACTCGCGACCTCTCGCATGCCAAGCGAGCGATCTGCCGCTGATCTACCGGCCCATGCTGTTTGGCGTTGAATATGGTAGGTGTAGTTAAACCTTGCCGACTGTCAGTTCACGAGAACTCATCAAGTGAACGCGTCCAGCTTTCTCTGGTACCTGACCTTCTCTCCAGGAACAGGGAGCGGGTACTCCTCCGTCAGGCAGCCCAAGCACAGGTCCGTTGCGTTGTGCCCTATCGCATCCACGAGCCCATCAACGGAGATGTATCCCAGGCTGTCCGCCGTGAGCATCTTGCCAATCTCCTCGACGGTCCTGCCCGTCGCCGCAAATTGATCCCTGGTCTTCATGTCAATCCCGAAGTAGCACGGCGCTCTGATCGGAGGAGAGCCTATCCTGACATGGACCTCCTTCGCTCCCGCGCTCCTGACCAGCTGTACGATCTGCCTCATGGTCGTGCCCCGGACTATCGAATCGTCCACGAGCACAATGCGCTTGTCCTTTATCACGCTCTTGAGCGGGTTGAGCTTGAGCATCACGCTTGTCGTCCTCTCGGACTGCTCAGGCATGATGAATGTCCTCTCAACGTACCTGTTCTTCATGAGTCCCTCGGAGTATCGTATGCCAGATTCCTCAGAGTAGCCTATGCCGTGGGATCTGCCAGAATCTGGAATAGGAACGACGACATCGGCATCGACCGGCTGCTCCTTCGCCAGCCTCTGGCCTATCCTTCGTCTTACCTCGTACACGAGCTTCCCATCAATGGACGAGTCGGCCCTCGCGATGTACACCCACTCGAACATGCAGTGCGCGCGCCCTTTGGAAAGGCCGGTCTTGATCGATTTCGCCTCTCCAGGAAGGAGCTCGACTATCTCCCCCGGCTCCACGTCTCTCAGGAATTCCCCGCCGAGCGTGTCGAAAACGACGCTCTCCGATGCTGCTGCGTAGCCGACCTTCGTCTTGCCTATGCACAGCGGCCTGATGCCATACGGGTCCCGGACGGCGAACACCCTGTTATCGATCATCACAGTCATGGAGTACGAGCCCTGGATCATCGACATCAGATTCTTCAGCGAACGGACGGGATCACCAGTATTGGCAATGTCGTTCGCAAGTAGCCGCACCACGATCTCTGAGTCGCTCGAAGTGATGAACGCCCAGCCCTTCTTCTTCAGGTCGTCCATGATCTTCGGGGCGTTGACTATCTCGCCGTTGTGCGCGAGGGCTATGTCACCGTAGTTCGTGGACACGACTATTGGCTGCGCGTTTTCGAGCGTTGATGAGCCGACGGTAGAATATCTGACATGGCCTATGCCCTGCA
>Ga0315288_10009916_pt1 | contig 12000 bp, 11 predicted proteins | sample YL17G11_20_MG_FD_203454 | JGI IMG/M metagenome (GOLD analysis project Ga0315288, IMG submission 203454) | Sediment microbial communities from Yellowstone Lake, YNP, Wyoming, USA - YL17G11_20 | ecosystem: Environmental > Aquatic > Freshwater > Lake > Sediment | place: USA: Wyoming | collected...
TGGAAGGGCTTCGTGGACGGAGTGGATTCGGGCGTTTACAAGGCCTCGCCGCTCTCGCGCCTGAACGTTTCCGACGGCATGGCCACGCCACTGGCGCAGGCCGAGTACGAACGCTTCTACAAAACGCTCACCGGCGACGCCAGCGGCAAGACGATGGTGCATGCCACTCTGGCCACGCACTGGGCGCGCGTGGTCGAGCTGATGTACGCCTGCGAGGCGACGCTGCAGCAGGCCAAGGACGACGAGATCACGTCGGACAAGATTCACAATCCCCCGCAGGGAATCGTGGGCGAGGGCGTGGGCATCGTGGAGGCGCCGCGCGGGACGCTGACTCATCACTACAAGACCGACCAAAACGGTTTTGTGACGGAAGCGAATCTCATTGTAGGCACGACCAACAACAACGCGCCTATCACCATGTCCATCAAGCGCGCAGCGGAGGGGCTCATCAAGAAGGGGACGCCGATCACCCACGGGATTTTGAATCGCATTGAAATGGCCTTCCGCGCCTATGATCCGTGTTTCGGCTGCGCCACCCACTCGCTGCCGGGCGAAATGCCGCTCGAGCTCGTGATTCACGACGCCCGCAGCGGCGACGTGGTGGACGTGGTATGCCGGAATTGCTGAAACCGCTGCTGGTTCTGTGCCTGGGGAACGAGATCATCAGCGATGATGGCTTCGGCCCGGCCGTGGCCCGAGAGATGGCGAAAGAGGCCGAGACGAGCCGGCACGTCGATGTGATCTTCGCGCCGGTCGCCGGTTTTTCGCTGCTGGACCTCTTGGCCGGCCGGCGGAAAGCTCTGATCGTGGACACCATTCGCACCGGCAAGGCCGCACCGGGAACGCTGCACTCGTTTGCGGCGGACGTGCTCGTGCCCTCGCATCATCTCACCAGCAGTCATCAGATCAGCCTGCCGACGGCCCTGGAGCTTGGCAAGCGTCTGGGCTACGCCATGCCCGAGCACCTTGACATCCTGGCGGTGGAGGCGCAGGATCTGGAAACTTTGTCCGAGGAGTTGACACCGTCTGTGCGCGCGGCCGTCTCTGACGCGTTGCGCCTGGTGAGGGACTGGATTACACAAAACGGCGTGGAGGAGACGTCCAATGAGCGCTGAACCCAAACCGACGCGCGATCCCAAGGGCCCGACCAAGACCTGCCCCGAGTGCCAAGGGAGAGGCTGGGTGGACAATCGCTGCATCACCCCCGATCACGCGCACCGCTGCGCGTACTGCGACGGCCGGGGGACCGATCTGCACGGCCACGAGTGCTACGCTTGCCGGGGCACAGGTCTGATCGAAGTGCGCCAGGTGGACAAGAATCCGTGTCCGCTCTGCGGCGGAGCCGGCGTGTATCCGGTTCCGGAGTCCATGGTCATGCGCGACTTCGTCTATAGTCCCGGACGCAGATAGTTCATCGCGCTCTTCTCGGCGAAGGCGCCCCTGTTCAGCTCCAACTGAGAAAAGGCCAGAGTACATGACTCCGGCCTTTTTGTATGCGCCTGAATCAACGAAAAGGCCGCGCGACGAATCGCGCGGCCTTTCCTTCACGAATGATCGTTCACTCAGTACGAACGGTCGCCGCGGCGGGGACGCTCCATCTCGCCTTTGGGACGAGCTTCGCGCACCAGCAGCTTGCGGCCCTTCACCTCGACGTCGTGCAGATTGGCGATCGCGGCCTTGCCCTCTTCATCATCGGGCATTTCCACGAAACCGAATCCCCGCGAACGGCCGGTCAGACGGTCACTGATGACCGAGACCCGCTCGACTTTGCCGTAACGCTCGAACGCCGACCGCAGATCATCCTCCGTGACGGAGTACGCCAGATTTCCTGCGTAGATGTTCATCACTCAGAATTCCTTTCCAACTTGGGGATGAAACCCCGTAATTCTGTCACCGCCCTGTTCATCGCCAAGCCAAAAAGGAATCGTCTACCAATCCCACCGGTGACACGGCCAGCGAAGGGGCCCTCCCGAGCCCGTAAAAACTCCGGTTCCGGCATACACCGCAACCCACCTTAATTTACAAAAGAACAGGCTGAGAAACAAGGGGCTTTCCCTCAAATCGCCACGTCCGTCACCAAGGGGAGCCAGAACGCAAACCTGCGCGAGGATATGCTTTTCTGCGTCAATTTCGACGCACCCGGCGGCTTGACAACATAATAATGTTCATAAAATTACAACTGCGGCTGACATTCGCCCAGAGCATGTACGGCATGTGCATTTCTTCACGAACTGGACGAATCCAAGGAGAGGACAGCATGATCGGAGGCGGCCCGGCAGGTCTTCCTCTTCTCGGCTGGGCGCCGGCATTGTGGTGCACCTCGCGGTCCGATTGGGGAGCGCTGACCCTCCTCAGCGCTCCTTGGGCACACCCTTTTGCACCCAGCGGCGCCCGATGAGGAGCCCGATAGGCGAAATCAGTGCAATGAAGCCGTAGATGAGCCACATCGTCCCGCTGCGGCCGGGCAGGAATTCCGAAATCATCAGGCCGGAATAGAGCCCGGTGGTCGCCTTGGCCAGGAACCACGGGATTCCGGCCAGCCCCATGTACGCACCCACTTGGCCGGCGGGAGCGAGATTCGACACATATTCGAGAAAGCGGCTCGACCACACGGCTTCGCCCAGGGAAAAGAACACTACGTACAGGATCAGGGTGGAAAGTTGCGGGCCGGGCACCAGAATAAAGGTGGTCACGGCCGAAAGGGACGTGCCCACGATCATCATGGTGATGACGCTCACCTTGCGCGTGAAGGCGGCGATGAGCGGCACGAAGATAACGATGATGAGCGGGTTCAGCCCTTGGAACCACTCGTAGCGCGCGCCCACCCCCTCGGGAAAGCAGCGCATCACGTAGTCGGGCAGGGTGAGAAACTGGTGCGCGAACAGCGTGCGCACCGGCAGCAGAATAAAGATGAAGAAAATGAAACGGGAATCGAGGAACGGCAGCGCCCTGATCTTCTCTTTCAGCGTGCGGGTGTCCGTCTCCACCGGCTTCACGTATTCCACCACGCGGTCGCGCCGCTCCACGCGCCGCGTGAAAAACAGCACGTTTCCCGCCACCATCAAGACGGTGATGGCAGTCACCCCCCAGAACACTCCGGAGATTTCGTAGCGCTCGCGAATGAAGGGCGACACGAAAGTCTCGGCGACGATGCCGAGATTCATGATCGCATAGAGCAGACTGTAACCGATGGTGGCCGTGCGGGGATCGGTGAACTCCTTCACACCGGCGTACAGCGCGGGCTGCACCACTCCTTCGGCCACCCCCATCACCAGCAGCGACAGCCACAGTGTGGCGGTGGTCATCGCGCCGCCGTAGGCCGGGCTGGTCACCAACAGAATGCGCCCCACCAGCACCACCGCCATGGAAAGCGTCAACGCGCGGCGCACACCGAGCCGGTCCGACACGAAACCGCCGCCGAACATGAAGAGCGTTACCAGTCCGGTGAAGACCGAAACGCTGATGCCGGTGGCGTGATCGGAGAACCCCACACTTTGGTGAATGAACAGGGTCAACAGATTCAGAATGCCGAAGTAGGCGATGCCGTCGCCGAAATTGACCATGTTCACGAGCCAGAAGGCTCGTGACGCCTTGAACAAAATGCGGTAATTCTCCCGCAGGCTCAGAGTCTCAGTGGGGTCGGCAGTGTCAGCTTGGGACATGACTGGATATCCTAAGATCAGCGAAGGGAAAGCCCTGTGTACGGGAAAGACTCAAAGGCGGAAAGCGGAGAAGATTTCCCCTATTGTCCTCCCACGAAGTGGGGGGAAAGTCCATTTCTTCCCCCACTTTGTGGGGGAAGTTAGAAGGGGGAGTTCGGCTGGAGTTTCACGGCCCTCGGCGGAAAGAGAACTCCCCCCTTCCGTTCCCCCCACGAAGTGGGGGGAAGAAAGAAGCAATATAAGAAAGCACGTCTCAGATGCAACCCGTGTATGCATGTTCAGGCCACGCTCCGGCGGAAGCGGCGGACGGCAACGGTGAGCGTGACGAACCCGATGATGAACAGCGGAATGAGGCTCGGCACCGTGTCGGCAAGGCTCATGTCCTTGAGAAAAACGCCGCGCGTAATCACCATAAAAAAGCGCAGCGGATTGATGTAGGTGAGATAGTGCACGACCCGCGGCATGTTCTCCACCGGATAGAAAAACCCGCTGGTGAGGATTCCGAATACGGTGAAGAACCAGATGGTGAACATCGCCTGCTGCTGGGTGTGCGAGACCGTCGAGGCCAGAAGTCCGCCTCCCAAGGTCACGATGAGATACACCAGCGCACAGCCGAAGAGCAGCGCCGCGGAACCGGCCAGAGTCAGACCGAACCACAGCAGCGCTATGGGCAGGGCGACGGCCAACTCAACGTTGGCCAGCACGGCATAGGGAATGAGTTTGCCGGCGATGAGCTGCCCGGGTGTGACGGGCGTAACGAGAAGCTGCTCGAGCGTGCCGACTTCGCGCTCGCGCACCACCGCCATGCCGCTCATCATGCCCGAGACCATGGTAATCAGAATGACCATGATGGCCGGGATCATGTAGTTGCGGCTCTCCAATTCCGGGTTATAGAAGAAGCGCGTGACGGCCTCGATGCGCGGAATGCGCAGGTTGGGCTGCGCAAGCCGCCGCGCCGTCAGCAGCCGCGCCTCTTCCTGCCGCACCACCGCTTGCGCGTAGCCGAGAGTGCGCCCCGCCGCGTTGGAGTTCGCGCCGTCCACGGCCACGCTGAGCTGCGCCGTGCGGCCCGCCGTCAAATCCTGTTCATAGCCCTTCGGTATCCACAGCGTCATGTCGGCGCGCCCGCGGAACAGATGCTCTTGCAGTTCCTGCGGGCTTGCGGCAGCAGGACCCTGCACGAAAAGTTCATTCTGATGAAACGCTTCGGCCAGCTTGCGGCTCTGCGCCGTGCCATCCTGATCGAGCACCGTGAGCCGAATGTTGCGAAGATCCGTGGTGGCCGCGTAACCCAACACCAGCATCTGCACGATGGGCATGAACAGCAGCATGCGCAGCATCTGCCGGTCGCGCCGGAGCTGCCGGAATTCCTTGCGAACGATGTGGCCCACGGGCCGAAGCCATTCCCGCAACGTCATAGCAAGTCCAGCCTCGACTGAAATCTCCTGGCGGCCAGAGTGAGAAGGCCGACGGCCATCACGCACATGATCGCGAGCTGTTTGGGAAACCACAGCTCGCCGCGCAGCATGATGCCGCGTAGAATCTCCACATAGTAGCGCGCCGGAATGACGTGGCTGATGGCTTGCAGCGGCCACGGCATGCTCGAGATCGGAAAGATGAAACCCGAAAGCATGATGGTGGGCATGACGGTTCCCATGAGCGCGGCGGTCATGGCCGTGCGCTGCGTGCGCGTGACCGCCGAAATGAGCAATCCCAGAGCCAGTGCGATGACTACATAAAGCAGGCTGTACGCGGCCAGCACCCACCACGATCCGGCCATGGGCACGCCGAACACCACGCGGCCCACGAGCAGGACCAAGGCCGCGTCCAGCGCTCCGATCCCCATGTAGGGCACGACCTTGCCGATAATCACTTCCCACGCCTGAACGGGAGTGGTGAGCATCTGCTCCATGGTTCCCGTCTCTTTTTCGCGGGTGATGGCGATGCTGGTGAGCAGAACGCAGATCATGATGAGAATCACCGCCGCCAGTCCGGGCACGATGAAATGCGCGCTCACCAGCTCGGGATTGTACCACGTTCGCGCGCGCATCTCGAGCGGCGGCGTCATCCGGCCTCCGGGTCCGGCGGCCAGCTCGCGATTCATCATGCCGATGACGGCGTTCAGATAGTTGTTCACCGCCGCCGCGGTCGTGCCGTCGGCGCCGTCCACCAGAATCTGAACGGAGGCGACGTCACTCGAACTCAGAGCCTGCTGATAGCCTTGCGGAATGACCAGCGCCGCGCGGAACTTGTCGCGCCGGAATCCGCGGTCTATCTCTTCGCGCGACGTCAGTCGGCCCGCATCCACGATGAAATGCCCGGCAGTCATACGCCGCACCAGATCGCGGCTGGCCGCACTGTGATCGTAATCCAACACGCCCACCGGGAGGTTCTTCATCTCCATGTCCAGGGCATAGCCGTAGAGGAAGACCATCATGAGCGGCATAGCCACGGCCAGCGCGAGACTGCGCACGTCGCGGATGATGTGATAGAACTCCTTGGCGGCAATGGCCAGCGTGCGTCTCACGGTTGCACCACCTTCAGAAAAACGTCCTGCATGCTGACCACTCCGTGAGTCCGCTTGAGGTCCGCCGGCGAGCCCAGCGCCACGATGCGCCCTTGATCCATGATCGTCACGCGGCCGCAGTACTCGGCCTCATCCATATAATGCGTGGTGACGAACACCGTCGCGCCTTCGTCGGAGAGATTGTAGATCAGATCCCAGAACGTGCGGCGCGCCAGCGGGTCCACGCCGCCGGTGGGCTCGTCGAGAAAGAGAATGCGCGGCCGGTGAAGCACGCTGCATCCCAGAGCCAATCTCTGACGATAACCCGGCGGCAAGTCCGCGGGCAGGCGGTTGCGAAAAGCGGACAACCCGAGTTGCCCGGCCACCTGTGCTCCGCGCCCGGCGATGTCGTGCGCGCTCAGGCCATAGACGCCGCCGTAGAATTCCAGATTCTCACCGATGGTGAGATCCATGTAAAGGCTGAAGCGCTGACTCATGTAGCCGATGCGCCGCTTCACCTCATCGGCTTGGTGCGAGACAGCGAGTCCGTCCACCCAGGCATCGCCCTCGCTCGGCACGAGCAGGCCGCACAGCATACGGATGGTGGTGGTCTTGCCTGCGCCGTTGGCTCCTAAGAAACCGAAAATCTCTCCCGGCTGCACGGCCAAATCCACGCGATCCACGGCCACGAACTTGCCGAACCGCTTGGTCAATCCTTGCGCCAAGACCGCGTGTTCCGCCGCGAGCGGAGGCGTTTCCGGCTGAGCGCGCGTCATCGCGAGGAGCCCTCGTGCATGAGCGCCACAAACGTGTCTTCGATGGAGGGAGGCACGGGGCGGACTTGCGCGCTCTCCTCAGACAAGCAGGCGCGAATCCCGTGCTCCTGATCGGCGGTGTCATAGACCACGTGCAAACGGTCGCCGAAACGACCGACCTGAATATTCGCGGGGCCGCAGGTCAGCAGCCGTTTGCGCACGCGAGGTACATCATCCGCCACCACTTCAAGCAGAAGGCGTGTGAAGTGCGAGGGGATGTGCTGCGGCACGCCCGCCGTCATGACGCGCCCATTGTGCATGAGCGCCACGCGATGGCAGAGCAGCGCTTCGTCCATGTAGGGCGTGCTCACGAGCAGTGCCTGACCGGACTGGGCCAACTCGCGCAGGATCGCCCAGAATTCCTGACGGCTGAGCGGATCCACGCCGGTGGTGGGCTCGTCGAGAATGAGAACTTCGGGCGTGTGAATGAGCGTGCACGAGAGCGCCAGCTTTTGCTTCATGCCTCCCGAAAGCTGTGCGGCGCGGCGTTTGCGAAACGGCCCCAGACGGCTGAATTGCATGAGCCGTTCTTCGCGCGCCGCGCGCTCGGCCGCCGGCACCTTGTAGAGATCGGCAAAGAAGCGCAGATTCTCGGATACCGTGAGATCGGGATACAGGCTGAACCGTTGCGGCATGTAGCCGATGTGCTGCTTCACGCGCATCGGATCGGTGGCCGTGTCGTACCCGAACACTTCGGCCTTGCCGCGATCGGGAAAAGCAAGGGCGGCCGCGATGCGCATGGTGGTCGTCTTGCCTGCGCCGTCGGGACCGATCAAACCGAAAATCTCACCGGGGGAAATCTCCAGGGAAAGGTCATCCACGGCCACGGTCTTGCCGTAACTCTTGTGGAGATGCTCGAGACGGACGCTGGGCGAGGCGCGGCTCACAGTTTCACTTCCGCCGGCATGCCGATGTGCAGCCGGCCGTCGGGATTGGCCACGCTGAGCTTCACGGCATAGACGAGTTGCGTGCGCGCCTGCCGCGTCTGCGCGTTCTTGGGCGTGAATTCCGCCTCGTCGCTCACCCATGTGACTTTGCCGCTTCGCGTCTCGCCCTTCAGCGCATCCACAAACACCGGCAGTTCCTGGCCGATTTTCACGCGGTCCAAATCCTGCTCGCCGAGAAAGACTCTCAACTCGAGGCGGGTCAGGTCGGCCAGCCGCAGCAGCACCGCGCCGGGAGCGGCAAATTCTCCGGGCTCGGCGTTGCGCAGAATGATTGTGCCGTTGGCCGGCGAGACGATCACTCCATCACGAATCTGCCGGTCGTACACTTTCAACAGCGCGTCAAGCTTGACCTCTTCAGCCGCCAGCGCATCGAGCTGATGCTGCGCGGCGGAGACCTGCGCCGCGGTGACGTCCCGCCTGGTTTGCAGTTCGTCCATCTGCTGCGGTGTGGTGCTGCCCTGTTCGAGGAGCGCGCGCGTTCTCGTTAGCGTGGCTTCAGCCAGATCGAAATTACGCCGGGCCTGCTGAAGTGCGTCCTGCGCCACGTTGCGCTGCGCCTGAAGGGAGCGGCGGCCGGCTTCGCTTTGGGCGCGCTGCAGGCCAAGCAGTTCGGTGTCGAGGACGATTAGTGTGTCACCGGCGCGCACCGGATCGCCGAGCCGCGGGCGCACTTCGAGAATCCTCCCGGCATAGACCGACGCCAGATCGGTCTCGGTAGCTTCGAGTGTTCCCGACGGATTAACCCTTGAGCTTCGTCCGGCGCACCCGCCGATGAGCGCCGCCGATAATGCCGTAATGACGATAGGTGTGCTTAGTCGCATGGTTATCTCGATAAGTTGATTTTCGCGAACAAGACTATTCCTCGCGCTCAATATCCGGCGGCGTAGAGCAAATCCGCCTCGGCCAGCCGCAGCCTCACCGTGGACGAAATGAGATCCGTCTCCGCCGCGGTGAGATCATCGTGCGTATCCAGATACTCGCTCTCGCTGGCCATGCCCTGCCGCAGCCGTCCTTCCACCAGATTCAGACGCCGCCGCTCGATGTCCGCGCGTTCCGCGGCGTTGATTTGAACCGCACCGGCCGCACGCCGCGCGGAAAGCGCCGTCGCATAGCGCGTGTTCAGAACATTGACCAGATCATCTTTGCGCGCATCCAGCACTCCGGCGACGGCACGCGCCTGGCCCACGCGCCGGGAGCGCGCCTGCCAGTCCCACAGCGTCCACGATGCGCTGAGACCGAGCGTGTAGTAGTCCATCCATTCGTTCTCGGTCATGTTCACGCCCGGCCTGCCGTAGTGATAGGCGGCCGACCCGGAGAGCGAAGGCAACAGGGCTCCGCGCGTGCTGCGCACCAGACGGCGGCTCTGGTCGAGGCGCGCCTGCGCCGCGCTCACTTCGGCCCGCGATTTTAGTGGCAGCGGAGAGAGCGTGCTGTCGGCGATGGGCGCGTCGAGATTTGCGGCGGGGTGAATCTCAAATCCCGGCCGAGCTATCAGATTGCCCAGCGCCAGACGCGCCGCCTGCGCATCGGCTTCCGCCGCGAGCACCGCCTGCTGCGCCTGCCGCAGCCGCGAGAGTGCCATCAAGCGATTCTCTTCGCTGACCGTGCCGATGTTCTGAGCGGATGTCAGTTCCTGCAGATGCCTTTCGAGGCGGCGCGCGCTCTGTCGCGCCGCTTCGGCACGGGCTTCACTGCCCAGGGCAGCGAAGTACGCACGCCGGACATCATAAGCGAGCTTGAGGCTGTCCCCGCGCAAATCCTGCGTCGCCGCTTTCTGACCAAACGCATCGGCGCGCGCCTTCTCCCAAAGCCCGCCGCCTGCGTAAATCGGCACGCGCGCGGTCACGGCGAGGTCGTACACATTGCCGTCGCCGAACCGGATGTTGGGCGGCGTGTAGCCGGGAATGGGCGCGGGAATGTCAATCTGCTGCGTCTCGCTGGTGTACGAATACGCACCTGAGACTCCCACGCTGGGCCAGCGGTTGGCGGCGGCTTCGCGTGCGGCCGCTTCGGCGCCGGCCGCAGCCTGAGCACCGGCGCGCAGGCGAGGTGCGTTCTCCACCGCCACGCGCAGACATTGCTCGAGAGTCCAGGAGGAGTCCGTTTGCGCGCGCACAGATGGCGCACCGAAGAGCATCGAAAGGCCGATGCCGGCCACCACCCCGAGTATGCGTTTCATGCCTCGCCCTCCGCTATCAAGCCCCGCCGCAGCAGGGCATCTAACGTCTTCTGCCATGTCGTCCATGCGGCCTCGTCGTCAAGATCGGTGTCAAACATCTGTCGCAAGAAGGGCTGCATGAGAACGCTGCCCCAAGCTAAGCTGAGCAGGCATTCGCGCAGCGGATTCACGGGCAGCGCGCGCAGCCGTCCGCTTTCTACGGCCTTCGCGTAGGTCGCGTCGAACACTTGGCGGAGCCCCAAAGGACCCAATCCGCCCAGACTCTTGAGTGCCTTGAGAACATGGACTCCACCCAGCCCGACTTCATGCCGGAGCAGCGTGACCCACGTGGGATTGTGCCGGAGCTCGCTCATGATGCGGCTCGGAAGGGTGATGATGAACTCATGCGCCGGCAGGTCAGGCGGCAACTGTGCAGTCATTCCTTGCCCGACCACAATGAACTCCTGCGCCAGAACGCGCTCGTACAGGGCTTCTTTGCTGCCATAGTAGTAGTGGATCATGGCCAGATTGACCCCCGCCTGTTCGGCGATGGCTCGCGTGGTGGTGGCCGTCAATCCATGTTGAGCAAACAGGCTCCGCGCCGCTGTTAGAATCCTGCCTCTCGGCGAGGCCGGATCGGGCGGTCGCCATTCCGCCGGCAACTCCCTGAGGTCGCGGAGAGCGGGATTCTGCGCCCCCTCTGGGTTGTCGCGCTCGGTGCTCCGAGGCTCGGCCGCGGAATTAACACCGACCGGATGAGTCTCTCGCCGCGTAAGTTTTTTCATTGTAAGATGTTCATAAACAATAAGTACAATGTCAAAGGTTAGTCACACGTTCGACTAAATCAAGCGACAATATAACCAAAGGTGGCCGCCTTGTCAAGGGCCGGGAATAACCAAGTCGAGCTCGCGCGCTCCTCTTTGGCTCCGCTTTGCGCTACTGCGGGAAGAAGGTGCACAGGTCTGCGCACAACAGTCACAAGTTACAAGTGTGTTTCATGCAGTTTGCGAACCTCAACCATTCGGCGCGGATGAAGATACGCCTGCTGGTGCGGCGCTTGCTATGTTTATTAGAGATCGCCATCTTATTTACTGGCGCTGCACCGGGCGGAGCGGCAACCGACCACGCGCTTTGAATCGTGTGAATGCATAAAGGAGGAGACATGGTGGACGTCAGGAAAACCGTCTTTGCCATCCTGTTAGGTATGGCCACGCTGCTGCTTTTCGCGGGATGTTCGCAGGACAAGAGCAGCGACATTCTCGCGCCGCAGGACGGGACGGATGAGGAAGCGCTCGCGCAGATGATGGTGGATGACCAGGAGATCGAGGGTGTTGATGCGTGGTATGGCGACGACGATCCGTTGCTCGACCGCGGCGGCGGAAGCCTTGACGAACCGGTTGACCCGATCCGTTGGGGCCGCATCGGCCGCCGGCAGCGAGAGACCGTGAACGTGGAAATCCAGGGCGATACTTTGGCCACCATCACCCGCATCTGCACCTTCAACGGCGTTTTCCGGCTGGTCACCGACACCACCGGCGGCACGCGCACCGTGGTGAACAAGCGCATGCACAATGTGATCGTTCGCAAGGCGCACGCCGTGCGCGTGGGCCGCGGCCATCGCCCGCGCCTCAACTGGCGGATCACCGGAATTACGCCCGAAGTCCTGAGGTCAGCCGAGCCCAATCCCAATACGGTCTGGCCGGTGACCGTACGTTTCTATCGCACCGTGAACGGCGCGCCCGAACTTATCGCCGAAGTCAGCGACCCGCGCAACACCTACTTTTCGCGTGACAACCTGCCGGCGCTGAATCCCGCCGACGAGCTCATCGTGCGCGTGCAGGTCAACGTGACGGGGAACGTGGTGGCCGTCTTGCATCCGCGCGGGCCCGTTCTCGCGCCTCATCCCCGACTC
>Ga0315288_10009918_pt1 | contig 11999 bp, 15 predicted proteins | sample YL17G11_20_MG_FD_203454 | JGI IMG/M metagenome (GOLD analysis project Ga0315288, IMG submission 203454) | Sediment microbial communities from Yellowstone Lake, YNP, Wyoming, USA - YL17G11_20 | ecosystem: Environmental > Aquatic > Freshwater > Lake > Sediment | place: USA: Wyoming | collected...
GGTTCTATCCGTCTCCCCGATGCATATTGTAGCACCTATTACGTCATAACCCTTCTCCTTGAGAAGCCAAACAGTGGTGCTTGAATCAACCCCACCACTCATCGCAACAACTACCCTTTGCTTCATCTCCCCCCTTCTTCTCATATCAGCATAGCGCAAAAGGCTTGGCGCATAGTGTATATTTTTTTATTATTAGCCCCATGCTCTATGCTCTATGCCCTCTGCGCATTAAAAAAGGATCTCCATTGCTTGATAGGGACAGACTGGGATGCAGAGTTCGCAGGCAATGCATTTATCTCGCAAAAAGGAAACTTCCATATCCTTCCGATCTACATCCAATGCCTTCGTTGGACAGATTGAAATGCAGGCAGTGCAATGGGTACATCTATCCTCATGCCATTTGACATCCTGTGCCAATGGCTGAATCTCTACTCCCATTTCGTGGAGATACTTGAATCCTGCATCCAATCCTGCCCTCTTCCCAGTAATCTCTAAAACAAGCCTCCCCTCTTCCCGAGGCGTGATCCGTGCCCTCGATATATTAACCATCAGATCGAAATCCTTAACGAGTCTAGAAATAATCGGTTGATCGATGAGATGAGGAGGATAATTGAGCACAACTCTTTTTTTCTGCATGTGATACCCCCTTTCTAATAGGCAAAGGGCATAGAGCAGAGAGCATGGAGTTTTTTGCCCTATGCGCTTTGCTCTATGCTATTTCTTTTTAATGGGTCGTTCTTTTAACGGCTTAAAAACGATGCCTGAATCGACCGAAGGAAGAGGTTCGACAGCTTTGGTCAAAAAGAACTTCCCCGCTTCAATCCACTCCTTTAAGATCTGAGCGATCTCCTTTCCTTTGAAATAACTTGAAAGACCAGAAGTGGGAATCTCTTTCCCCTGGACCGTAATTTTCCCACTCTTCAGTTGCCTATAATTCACTTCTCCTAAGCTCCCTGGAATGAGTTGTGGATAGGCGTCACTGTAATCCACGACCTGTGCCCAGATCTCTTCATCCCGGACCATTGTATATCGAAGGGTCTCCTCATCTAAAATGGGAATGGGAACTCCGATCCCCACTGTGAGGGTAACCCCGTAACCAGTAAAAGAAGTCCCTTTGAGCCATTTTGGACTCATCATCTTGAGATCACCCTTTACGGCGAGGGTCCCCGCCGTCATTTTTGGAACACCTCCATCTGTCCTTTTCACATCAGGATTATGTTGCGTCCCACTTCCGACTACATATCCTACTCCTCCACCCAAAAAGATTCTGGTGCCAAAGCCAATCGTTTTATAATAGGGGTCATTAAGGAGAGGACTCAACTGGCCTGCACTGCAATAGTTCGCATTACCCATTTTGGGTTGAAGAACTCCCATATAAGTATAGATCACCCTGTCCGAGAGATTGACAGCAACATTGTAGTTTTGATAGGCGTTCCTCATATTAAAAAGGACGGCCTCATTCATCTCTTTAAGTGAAATATAGGTTTCCAGAGACTTTCGGGGATAGCAATCCGTTCCGTAAGCGGTTGCGGTGAGCTTTACATCTTTTCCAGCGACGAGTTCTTCAATGATATAGGCCCCTCCATAAGAGAACTTCCCAGGAAAGATCTTATTTCGAGGGTCGTCGTCTGGCATCGCAGTTGCTCCTAAGAAAAAATCAACTGCTGCAAAACCTACATAGACCGGAACATCATTAAGATAGGTCTTCCCTCCCCCAAGTTTGATGCGGGGTTTCGTATGGCCGACATTAAAATAAGCACCTGAGGAACACATTGGACCAAAAGTTCCTGTGGTGACGACATCGACTTCTTGAGCTGCCTTTTTCACACCTTTTTCAGAAGCATATTCAAAAATCTCTTCAGCCGTAAAGACAACGGCTTTCCCTTTCTTAATCTTTTCGTTTATCTCCTCAATGGTCTTAGCCATTTCTTACCTCCTCAATTTTATTGTCGACTGCGGATTTCAAATTGTGCCTTTCGCCCTGGACCATGCCATGAACCATGTAAGGTTCATGATTAGTCCTGAACTCTATGAAGTTCAGGATGAGGTTCAGGGCTGCCATGCACCCGCCGTGGTGCATGGCGGGGTGATACATGATCCATAACATATCACTACCCCCTCTTTCTTAAGTAACCTGTAGGCAGTGAGCAGTAAACAGTTATCAGTTACCAGATATCAGTAGCAAGTGATCAGTAATCAGTAAACCCCGTTAGAAAGTCTTCTACTTTCTAACGGGAGAGCTCACACGGGGCTTTGAACCCCGTGTTCGCTGAAAAAGCAATAGTTTTCATCCCCGCTGCAGAGCAGCGGGGCATTATTTCTAACGGGGTAAACTTTTCACTTTTTACCTTTCACCTTTCACCTATTTCATTTCATTAAACAGCCATGTGCTGATATATCGTTCTCCAGTATCGGGTAAGATGACCACGATCATTTTGCCTTTGTTTTCCTGCCTCTTTGCCACTTCTATCGCCGCCCATGTGGCCGCGCCAGAGGAGATCCCAGCCAAAATTCCTTCCTCTTTTGCCAATCTCCTCGCTAATAATCCTGCATCTTCGTTCGATACCTTTATCACCTCATCTACTAAATTCATCTGAAGAACCTCTGGTATGAAACCTGCACCGATCCCTTGTATTTTGTGAGGCCCTGGTCTCCCTCCCGAGAGTACAGGTGAACTTTCTGGTTCTACAGCGATCGCTTTGAATTCTGGTTTCTTCTCTTTAATGACTTCTGAGACCCCGGTAATCGTTCCTCCCGTGCCGACACCTGCCACTAAAATATCCACTTTCCCATTGGTGTCTTCCCAGATTTCAAGAGCCGTTGTCTTTCTGTGGATCGCTGGATTAGCAGGATTTTTAAACTGCTGAGGAATGAAATACCGGAGGTCTTTAGCAGCCATCTCCTCTGCCTTCCTCACCGAACCTGTCATTCCTTCATTTCCAGGCGTCAGGACCACCTCTGCTCCAAACATTCGGAGGAGATGAACCCTTTCGACAGACATCGTATCTGGCATGGTCAAAACCAATGGATAACCTTTCGCCGCACAGACAAACGCCAAGGCAACTCCCGTATTCCCACTGGTGGGCTCTAAAATAATCGTATCCTTATTGATCAATCCTTCCTTCTCCGCTGCTTCAATCATTGCAACGCCAATCCGGTCTTTGATGCTCCCGCAAGGATTGAAAGACTCAAGTTTTGCCACCACCTCACCCTCACAACCCTTTGTGACTTTATTCAACCTTAATAAAGGTGTATTCCCAATCAACTCTGAAATACAGTTGGCAATTTTCGCCATCTCAACTCTCCCCATAAAAGTTTGGCCAAATAGGGTTCAAGGGTTCGAGGGTTCGTGGGTTCGAGTGTTTAATACTTTAATATTCGATAACATTTTTCAGCAGTTCACTTGCCCCCTTGACTCCTTGGACCCTTGAACCCTTTTAATTTATTATATTTGGTACATTGGAGGAATCAATCCCTCTCTCTCTTTTTTTCGATTCACCATTTCTTCTAAAGTAATCCCATGGAAAATTCGATATATCGCCTCCGAGACTTCCTTCCAGATATCTCTTGTCACACATAATGAGGATTTTTGACAAGCCTTTGGATCTCTTAGACATTCTATCAAATTGATCGGGCCCTCCAAAATTTCAACCAGATCATTTAAACAGATTTCCGATGGAGGTTTAGCTAATGAGTACCCACCCTTAGAACCCCGAACTGACTTGACTAACCCAGCCGAACGAAGTGGAATGATGACCTGTTCGAGGTACTTTAAAGAAATATTTTCTTTCTTTGCAATCTCTTTTAATTCAATGGGGCCCTCTCCATAGCGAGAGGCAAGTTCCAATATTGCTCTTGCTCCATATCTAATTTTCGTTGATATTTTCATAGGTTATAAAATCATACTTTTTCTATAGGAATTATACTTCTTTTAACCTATTCAATTATTGGTTGTCAACACTTCGGCTCCCCAGACTAAAGGCTGGGGTTTGCTCAGGGTTGACCCTGAGCGGCGCTCTTTTACTCCGCCTTCAAAGACGGGGATTGGCACCGTCGAACGGGTCAAGAAATCAGTAAACCCCGTTAGAAATTCCAGCGGGGCATTAAACCCCGCCGGAATTATTCTAAAATCTAACCCCGCTGCAGAGCAGCGGGGCATTATTTCTAACGGGGTAAATATTATACAGGTTGGTTTATTGGATAGGAGGGTAGGCCTATACTACCTTCACCTTTAAAATCCTTTGGGTCTTCTCGGTAACTTTTACTCGTTCATCGATTCTATAACCAACGACCCAAGCGATCATCTCTCCTGAAGTAAGGAAGGGGATCCTCGGCCTTTCAAACCTTGGGATCTTATGATCGATAAAGAACTCCTTCAACTTTTGAGTTCCTTTTACTCCCAATGGCTGAAATCGATCGCCTGGCCTGAAATTCCGCATCTTCAATGGAAATCGGAGAGTCTGGCAATCCAGAAGAGCGATATCGGGAAGCCCATAAAGAGCTTTAAATTGGTTATCTTTGCTGAGTTCCTCGATCACTACTTCCCTTTTGATCTCTTCGATATAGTTTCGGCCAGGCGAAATGAGGTCGACCTCAAAAGGCGGAACCGGTTTTATCCATCCCTTCCTTATCGAAACTAAATCATACCGCTTTTCCAAAGAAATCCCATGAGGTAATTCAATTAAAAAACTTGGGGAACGCTGATTCAATTTTCTATAAATCTGATCGACCTCCAATCTTTTCTTTTCCTCTATGATCGCTTCTCTACTATAAATCCTTCCCAACAACTCCTGAATGATCCTCCACTGAATCGCTGGATGAAGGGATTGGTATTGCGAGAATTTAAAGGAGAGAGCGTCTTTCCCCTCATGGATAACCTTTTGATAAGCCTCCTCTGTCTCTCTCTCCAGATAATCGTTCTCTTCTCTAAGGATGGTCGAGGTTTTAAAAACAATTTTTCTGAAGTTAGGCTGATACTCCTTTTCGATGAGTGGAATGAGGGTCAGGCGAAGTCGGTTCCGAAAATAGTTCTCTTTGAGATTTGAGGAGTCCAAAAGATAAGGAATCTTCATCTCTTCGGCAAAAGATTCGATTTCACTCCTCCACACTTCAAGAAGAGGCCGAATGACCCTTCTCTCTCGAATAGGGAGCATCCCCTTCAGGCCTTTTAGCCCAGATCCCCTCATCAGTCTTAAGAGAACAGTCTCCACCTGATCATCTGCATTGTGGCCCAGTGCAATCTTGTTACCACTATACTTTTGGAGGAGTGCATTAAAGAAATAGAAACGAATCTTCCTGGCCGCATCTTGGAGAGAGATACCCCTCTCCTTCTGAAATTCCTTCACATTGAACTGTCCATATTCAAAAGTTAAGGCAAGCCGTTCTGATTCTTTTTGGACGAGTTCTGCCTCTTGTTCTGACTCTTTGGGTCGAAGGCCGTGGTTGATATGAGCGACGATGAGAGAAAGATCGAATGCTTGACGGTAGGCATTTAACAAATGGAGGAGAACCATTGAATCTATCCCTGCGGATACCCCCACGATCAACCGGTCACCTTGATCCAATAAATGGTAGCGGTCAATGGTCCTTTTGACTTGTTCCAATAACATAACGAACTCTCACATCTTCTTCTCTCCTAATGGGCCAACCCTGATCTCTACCTCTGTGGTCCCATACCATTTTTCAGTAATCCTGATGGTGCAGGTTTTATCGGGTTTCGAAAAATTGAGAATAGATTCCTTCCCTTTAAAGCTATTCACCAGTTTCCAATTGTCCTTTTCCATGTGATAAGCAAAGAAATCCATCAAAGATCCAACATCAAGCCACCATTTTGAAAAAATCATTACACCCGTTTTGAATCGGGGGGTCTCGTAGATGAATGATTTATCCTGCTTATACTTCAATTCCCCTGGAACGAGGACATCATCAAAATGGTAATATTTACCAGACCCCCTCCATTCACTTGTGACCGGCTCCCCTCGCCTTTCCTTTACCGTTGATGAACATCCCATACATACCCAACCGATAATTATAACCAACAGCAGTGCGATCGCCGATATGTTTTTAAAGATATTGTGTTTCATGACGTTCCTCCCTCTTTATATGACATGATAAAAAATGTTTACCATTACATAGTGAGAAAAGCAAGAGGAAATAAAAAAGGCCCCTTAACAGAGGCCATAAAATGGGTAACCTCACAATAAAAGCCAAAATGGCTTCATTTTCAATCGGGCCATATCCTCACTTCATGATGATCATCCTGCCCAACGAGGTCAATCATGATATGCCCTAACCTTTGGATATTCCCTTGATCAAAAGGAGCAGGTGGTTTAGGTTCGGGCCCGGTTCCTGTCTGAAAAGTAAATGGGAAAACCATTACATTACTTTCACTCCCAGACTTATCTAAGATAGAAACCTTCAGGGTAATTTGTGTCCACTCCTCGATCGTTGTTGCTTTTGAACTGAAGGTATTCCACTGAAGGTATCCTATGAGATGATGTCGATTTTGAGGTTTAAGATAGATCCAATCGGTCGGATAATGACCATAACCAACGTGGCCTACCACTGTTGCGATTCTAAGCATATCGCCATCTGGGTCATCTGCCTCGATATAGATTTTCAAGATAGTTCCATATCGTCCCTTATCTATAGCATAAGCATGGATAATGACAGGGGCTTTTGTCTCTGGTTTGGTTTGTGCCCATCCCTCATGAGAGAAGAACAAGATCATTGCCAGCATCAGGCTAATAGAAATAAAAATATTTTTTGTGTTCATAATTAACGCCTCCTTCAAATTAAAAAGATAAGACCTGAAGGTATGTAAGTCAAGGAAGTTTGAGGTTTGGAGTATGGGATATAAGGCTTTTCGTTAAAAGAATAACATTAATATGATTAGCTTTTATCTACGCCTGTGAAGGTGATTATTCCGCTGACTTTCTTGCTGGGAAATTGCCACTTTTTTTGCTTCTTCAAAGACATCTTTGAGGGAAATATTTCTTTTTAATGCCAATTTTTTACAAACTTCATATTCTGGGGAAAGGTTGATCACACTGCCTTCCCATCGGGCTACTTTGAAACGGATCTGTCCATATTTTGTCTTGAGGGTTAAAATCTCGCGATCAGCCCGAGCCCTCTCCTCTTCATGCCACCTCAGGCCGAGAGTGGTCGTCTCCTTCAGAAGAAACTCTATAATGGAGGGGAGTTTTGCAGGGGGGCAGATCACGGTAAGGAGGGTAGCTGGCCGATTCTTCTTCATTAAGATAGGAGTGAGAAAAACCTCTTGAACTTTCATATTGAAAAGTTTTTCCATCACATAGTCATAGAACTGAGGATTCATATCATCGATGTTCGTCTCGACGACCAGAACCCTTTCTTTTCCAGAATTTGCCACCGAAGTTCCAATAATCAGGCGGAGGAGATTGGGGTGGGGAAAGTCATCTCGGCCTGCTCCATAGCCAATCCTCTCGACTTTCATTGGAACCATTTGGCCGAATTGAGAGCCTAACGAAGTCAATAGGGCAGCTCCTGTAGGAGTGAGGAGTTCCTTTTCTACCAAAGAAGAATAGATGGGCTTCCCTTTCATCAAGGCTAATGTCGCAGGGGCAGGGACTGGGAGGATCCCATGTTCACATTTCACAAAGCCCGTTCCGACATTGACTTTTGAGACATGAACCTCATCAATCCCCATTTGGCGAAGGCCCCAGACCGACCCTATAATATCGACAATGGAATCCAATCCCCCGATTTCGTGAAAGTGAATTTGATTGATGGGTTTTTGATGAATCTTCGCCTCCACCGAGGCGATCCGCTGAAAGATCTCTTTGCTCTTCTCCTTTATTTCAGACGCTAAACCGCTTCGGTCGATGATCTTTAGCATCTCTTTCAAATCGCGATGGGGTTTTTTCTCACTCTTCCCTTCCACGATGACTTGAGTTGCAGAGATTCCACCTTTTAAGACTTTCTTGACTTTTAGACGAATAGTTGGAATCCGAAGTCTCCGTAACTCCTCTCTCAATCGACGGGAACTTAATCCGGCATCGATTAATGAACCGAGAATCATATCTCCGCTTGCCCCGGAAAAACAGTCAAAATAGGCGATTCTCATTTCCGACCCCAAAACTGGATATATCTCTCATTATCGGAGAGAAAGAAGATAAAATCAAATGGATTTTATTCTACCCAATCGGTAAGAAGGGGGTAACGAGTTTGAATGTCAGATAAAAAGCATGCTTTCATAATTTCAAGATCTTTTTGAAATTTAGATAGGACTGGTATAAGATAGTTAGATCATAGGAACACAAAATGATTAGGCCTGAAGATGAAGAATACGTCCTCGCGCGCGCGTATGTCCCAGAACATATCGTAAGCCTCATGGTGCTCATATCGAATGGGGAGCCCTTTCTCATTGAAGACCACCTGATTTTTGTAAAGGACAATTGGCTGATCCTTGTGGGATATCCCCTCAATGGAAATTTTTTTCAGGCAAGATGTGAGAGGATTTTAAAACAGGCCATCGAAACATTCCGACCGGAGTACCTTTGGTTCATCGGGTCTGAGATCCCTGCTTCTCTTTTGGACTCTTGTAAAGAGAGGCAAACAGACCAATATTACAGGCTGGACCTCGAGCAGACGAACTCGAAGCCTTCTCTCCAACGGACGGCCGATAAAGCTTCTAAGGAACTAACAGTGGAGAGGAGTCACTCTATTTCTAAGGAACAGGAGGCACTTATTGCGGAGCTCCTAAAGAGGGAAAAACTGCCGCCAAGAGTGACGGAACTCTACCGTGCTATGCCTGATTACGTTGCTCATTCATCGAGTGCGTTTGTACTCAATGCGCGGGATAAAAAAGGGAAACTATGTGCCTTTTTTGTCGTGGAGCTCGCTGCAAAAAAATTTGCAACCTATGTACTCGGCTCCTATTCGAAAAAGCATTATGTCCCTCATGCCTCTGATCTTCTTTTTCTCGAAATGATCAAACTCACCCGAGAACACAGGAAATACATCATCAATCTTGGACTGGGAGTGAATCAAGGAATACGAAGATTTAAGGAAAAGTGGGGTGGAATTCCATTCCTCAACTATGAATTCTGTGAGTGCTTTTATGGGACCACGAGGACGGTCTCGCTGATCAAATCACTTGAAGGGAAACTTTAACCTATCCGAGAATTCCTGGGAGATCGAATGAATCTCTTCTGGTGGAAGGAAAAACGCCTGAGGACAGTATGGAGGGTTGAAAAGGATGGGAAAGCCTCCCTCATTGTCGGGACAGCCCACTTCAGCCATTATCGTTTTAAGAAGGCCCTTACGAAGCTCATCCAGAATGCTGAGATGATTGTCTTCGAGGGCCCGCTCGATCAAGACAGCATGGCTAAGGTGGTTGAGTATGGTCGTCAAGGAAAGAATAGTCCCTCCGTTTATGAAGCTCTGGATCCTGCAGCCATCAAGGAGATTAATAGGCAGCTGGGAACTCGACTGCAAACAAGTACCACCGCAGGCAAGTATTTGGATCTTATCCATCCGAAGGTTTCAGATTTCTTGGAGGAATATACACAGGGGGTTCGGCCCTGGATGGCTTTTTTTACAGTCTGGTCCGCTCTTTTGGACTGGAAATATTCGATGGATGAGGAGGCCTTTCATATCGCTCAAGCCCTTGGGAAAAAAATTCGGTTCCTCGAAACGATTGAGGATCAATTAGCCGCCCTCGATGGAATTCCCTTTGAGCGTATCGTGAACTATCTTAACCACATCGAATATTGGAAGAAATATAAAGGATCGTTCCTGAAATCCTTTCTTGCAGGGGATATCAAGAAGTTCGCAATGATGATGGGAGAGTTTCCTACTCGTTGCGAGTCCATCATTATGAAACGGGATCCTATATTTTTTAGAAGGATTAAAGCCACTTTTGAAGAGGCCAAAACGACGGCATTCATAGGGGTTATCCACATCCCGGGAGTTCGGACGTCCTTTCTCGATGAAGGCTACCAGGTCATTCAGGAAGAGGCATGATCACAAGGGCTGAACGAGGATACATCGAAGAAAACGCTTATCTGCCTGAGCATATTCCCCAATACGTGACTGCCGTTTCAAAAACGGAACCCTTTCTCTTCGATGACTATATCGTTCATGCTAAGAGAAACCATCTTATTTTCGTTGGTTATCCCTTGCAGGACCCCTTCGACGAAAAGCAGATGGGAAAGGCTTTAGAAAACGCCATGAAACGCTTTAAACCAGGGTCGGTAGCCCTGATCGCACCCATGATTCCTTCTTATATGAATGGCTGCGACCATCCTCCCCCTGATCACTACTACCGATTAGACGTTTCTGCTCTATCTATTTCCCAGAAGTTGAGGAACATGTTAAGCCGGGCATCCCGTGAGCTCGCTGTCGAGAAAACCAGAAAGTTTGGGAGGGAGCACAAGAAGTTGGTTGACAATTTCTTAGATACTCATCCGGTTGATGAAGGAACACAATTCATCTTTAAAAGGATTGACAAATACGTCTCCTCATCAACCACAGCATGGGTCTTTGATGCAAGGACCAGCAGAGGTGAACTTGTTGCCTTTGACATTGCAGAATTTAAACCGAGGGACTATACCATCTATATGTTTAATTTTAGCTCGGGCGCCCTTTATGTCCCTGGCGCCTCAGATCTTCTCCTTTTTGAAGTGATCCAACAGGCAAAAACAGAGAGCAAAAAGCATATTAACTTGGGTCTGGGGATCAATCAGGGAGTTACCTTTTTTAAAAAGAAGTGGGGTGGAGTGGCCTTTCTTCCCTATGCCTTCACCCTTTATCATCCCCCAAGAAAGGAAAATCTGGAGACCCTTCTCCAAAAACTATAAAATCAATGATTGCAAAGCTCTTCGCAAAGTTCCTGTCAAGAAAAAAAAAGAAACCCTTCTCAGCGTGGCAGATTGAATTAACCACGAGATGTCCTCTCCGGTGTAAGATGTGCATCCGCACAGAAAGCGCGGACTGGCAATACCAGGATATGCCTCTTGAGGATTTCAAAAAAATTCTACCCTACCTAAGAGATGTTGAAACCGTTGTTCTCGAGGGTTGGGGGGAATCTCTACTTCATAAGGATCTTTCCGAATGCATCAGGCTCATTAAAAAGGAAGGCCCTCAAGTGGGGTTCGTGACAAGTGGCATGGGATTGACGGAGAATCGGGTGGCTGAGCTCATTCAGGCAGGCCTTGACTTCGTTGGTTTTTCAATTGCAGGAACCACGCTGGAAACACATGATGCCATTCGGGTGAACTCCCATCTGCCGGAAATTTTCAATGCCATTTAGTTCTTTCATGAGGAGAAAAAACGCCAGAGGCAAACTTGGCCAAAGATGCATCTGGTCTTTCTCATGGTGAAAGACAATATGAGGGAGGTTCCTTCTCTTCCCTCTTTTGCCAGAAAAATAGGGATTGAGGAAATCGTCCTAACCAACATTTGCCATACGATCAATACCTGGCAGGAAAGACAGAAGGTATTTGTCTGGGAGAGTGATAAGAATAAGTACGAAGAGATCGTGAAGCAGGCAGAAATAAATGCCCGAGAGTTGAAAATTCGGCTCAAGAAACCATCCCTATCTGCCATCGATGTGCCTGTGTGTGAAGAAAATCCGCTGAGGAATCTCTACATATCAGTGGATGGAGAGGTTTCACCCTGCGTCTATCTCTATCCTCCTCTCTCTTCATCCTTTAAGAGGATCTTCTGTGGGAAGGAACACTGGATCGATAAGGTGAGTTTCGGGAACATCTTCAGAGAGCCTTTCTCTGCGATATGGAATCGCGGGAATTACGAACAATTCAGAAACCTCTTCATGGAGAGGGAAAGAGATTTTAGGGAGTTATACTTTTCCCTATGGGATAGTCCAAGGATGAAAAATTCTCAAGGCGATCTCCTCCCGCGCCCTCCAGAGTCCTGCAAAACATGCCATAAAATAATCGGGGTCTAACCCCTCACCCCACCCTCTCCCCTCGGGGGAGAGGGAAAGGGTGAGGGGT
>Ga0315288_10009920_pt1 | contig 11998 bp, 8 predicted proteins | sample YL17G11_20_MG_FD_203454 | JGI IMG/M metagenome (GOLD analysis project Ga0315288, IMG submission 203454) | Sediment microbial communities from Yellowstone Lake, YNP, Wyoming, USA - YL17G11_20 | ecosystem: Environmental > Aquatic > Freshwater > Lake > Sediment | place: USA: Wyoming | collected...
GAAGTGGAACTCGCGCACGCCGTACTCCTGCAGTTTTCGGCATTGCTCGGCGGCCACCCAGGCAGCCACCAGGTTGCGCGTCGTCGGATCCCGGTCCAGCCCCTCGAACAGCTCGGCGAGCCAGCCCGGGACGCTGGCGCCGCACTTGCGCGCGAACTCCCGGACGCGTTTGAAGTTGGTGACCGGTAGAATGCCGGGGACAATAGGCGCGGTGACGCCGGCCGCGCGGACGCTATCGACGAAGCGCAGGTACACGGCGGGCTCGAAGAAGAACTGGGTGATGGCGCGAGAGGCGCCGGCGTCGAGCTTGCGCTTGAGATTGTCGAGGTCCGCCTGTGCCGAGACGGCCTCCGGATGCACTTCGGGGTAGGCGGCCACGCTGATCTCGAAGTCGCCGAGAGCACGGATGCCGCGTACCAGTTCCTCGGCGTTACGGTACCCCTCGGGGTGCGGCGTGAAGCACGCGCTGCCCTCCGGTGGGTCGCCTCGCAAGGCGACAATGTGGCGCACGCCGATGCCACCGTAGCTGCGCACGACCGCATCCACCTCCCCACGACTCGCCGCCACACAGGTCGCGTGCGCCGCCGGTTCGAGGTCGGTCTCCTCCATGATGCGCCTCACGGTGGCGTGGGTGCGCTCGCGGGTGCCACCGCCGGCGCCGTACGTGACCGACACGAAACGTGGTTGAAGCGGTGCCAAAGAGCGGATGGTCTGCCACAGCGAAGCCTCCATCTCGGGCGTCTTCGGCGGAGAGAACTCGAAGGAAACCTCGATGTCGTTGCTCATCGGCCTGTTCCAGTACGCTCAAGATTTCCCGCCGCGCAGGCGCACCCCTCGATACGCGGCCCTGCTGGAACCGCTCGTCCCGAGTAGCCGCCATCTGTTTGGCGGCGTATCGAGAGACAGGCACTTGACGTGCGGGCCGCTACTCGGGGTGAACGGATCATTGGTTTCGCCAGTACCAGAGGTTGACATCCGCTCAAGCCAGCGCTCGCCGCGCGGCAGCCGGCTGCACGGCGGTCCACAGCGCCACCGTCAGCGTATCGTTCCCCGCCTTGCCGGAAGCCTCCAGGTGGCAGACTTTCACTGCGCCGAGGCCGGCGCTCTTGCACCAACGCGCCACCTCATCATCTGCGAAGCCGAGCCGGCGATGGGCGTAGTCGGTGCGCAGGAATTCCAGACTGTGCGGCGCGAAATCTACTATCAGCAGTCGGCCGCTCGGGCGCAACAGGCGTGCCGCCTCCTTCAGCGCCGCTGCCGGATCGTCGAGAAAATGTAACACGTGGTGAATGGTGACGACGTCGGCACATGCGGACGGCAACGGCACGTTGTACACGTTGCCGCGCCGCACCTGGCAGTTGGTGATGCCGCGCGCATCCAGCTTGGCGCGCGCGACGTTCAGCATCTCGTGGCTCTCGTCGATGCCGATACCATGACGCACCTTGGGAGCGAACACCTCGAGCACGCGGCCGGTGCCGGTGCCGAGGTCGACGAGGTCAACGAGGGCGCCCTTGCCAGCAGCCTTGAGCATCGCTCGTTCGACTGCAGCCTCGCCGACGTACAATCTGCGGATGCGGTCCCAAGAGACCGCGTGGTCACGGAAGTACGCCTGCGCGCGCTCGGCGCGCTCCCGGCGCACGCGATCGAGTCGCTCCGGGTCACGCGCCAACTCGTGGTCGTCCGCGGGCAGCAGATCGAGTAGCGTTCGCGCCACGCGGGCGCCCTCGCCGCGCTCTGCCAGGCGGTAGAACACCCAGGCGCCTTCGGGCAGGCGCTCGAGCAGGCCGGCGTCGCAGAGAAGCTTCAGGTGGCGGCTCACCCGGGGCTGGCTTTGTTGGAGCACCCGAGTGATCTCGGTGACAGTCAACTCCCCACGCGCGAGGATCGCCAAGAGGCGGAGGCGCGTCGGCTCGGCCGCCGCCTTGAGGGCCGCCAACAGCGGTTCCATGGTCATCGTGACCCGTGACTCGTGAGTCGCATTTCCGGCACATGGCTACTCGTGGGCGTCCGCTACCAAGGGGCCCGAACACGACTCACGAGTTCCGCTCAATAGCGGTAGTGGTCGGGCTTGTACGGCCCCTCCACCGGAACGCCGATGTACTCCACCTGTTCCGCGGTTAGCTGCGTCAGTGAGGCGCCAATCTTCTTCAGATGCAGGCGCGCCACTTGCTCGTCCAGATGTTTCGGCAGCACGTAAACCTTGTTCGCGTACTTGCCCGGGTTGCGCCACAGCTCCATCTGCGCCAGCACCTGGTTGGTGAAGGAGTTGGACATGACGAAACTCGGATGGCCGGTGGCGCAGCCCAAGTTCACCAGGCGTCCCTCAGCCAAGAGGATGATGCGCTTGCCGTCGGGGAAGATGATGTGGTCGACCTGCGGCTTGATGTTCTCCCACTGGTATTGCCGCAGGCTCGCCACGTCGATCTCGCTGTCGAAGTGACCGATGTTGCACACGATCGCCTGGTTCTTCATGCGCACCACGTGGTCATGGGTGATCACGCGGCAGTTGCCGGTGGCGGTGATGAAGATATCGGCCTTGTCGGCAGCCTCGTCCATCGTCACCACGGGGTAGCCCTCCATGGCGGCCTGCAGCGCGCAGATCGGGTCGATCTCGGTGATCCACACCCGGCACCCGAAACCGCGCAACGATTGGGCGCAGCCTTTGCCCACGTCGCCGTAGCCGCACACTACCGCGATCTTGCCGGCAACCATAACGTCCGTGGCCCGCTTGATACCGTCCACAAGCGACTCACGACAGCCGTAGAGATTATCGAATTTGCTCTTGGTCACCGAGTCATTGACGTTGATGGCCGGGAAGGGCAGTTCACCCGCGCTCTCCATGCGGTACAGCCGGTGCACACCAGTGGTGGTTTCCTCCGTCACGCCGTGAAAGTTCTTGAGGATGTTCGAGTACCAGCCCGGCTGGGAAGCAAGCCGGCGGCGAATGGCGGCGAAGAGAATTGTTTCTTCTTCACTCTTTGGGTTGTTGAGGATGGAGGCATCCTTTTCCGCTTTGCTGCCCAACGTCACCAGCAGCGTGGCGTCGCCGCCGTCGTCGAGGATCATGTTCGGCGTGCCGCCGTCACCCCACTCCATGATGCGGTGGGTGAAGGCCCAGTACTCCTCGAGGCTCTCGCCTTTGTAAGCGAACACTGGGATGCCGCGGCCGGCGATGGCCGCTGCGGCGTGGTCCTGGGCCGAGAAGATGTTGCAGGACGCCCAGCGCACCTCGGCGCCCAGGGCGACCAGGGTCTCGATGAGCACTGCCGTCTGAATGGTCATGTGCAGTGAACCGGCAATGCGCGCCCCCTTGAGCGGTTGCTGGCCGGCGTACTCTTCGCGCACCGCCATCAGACCCGGCATCTCCGTTTCGGCGATCGCAATCTCCTTGCGGCCCCAGTCGGCCAGCTTCATGTCGGCGACGTAGAAGTCCTGCTTGAGTTTCTCCGCGGTTCTCACGGCCATGCCGCTGATCTCCTTCCTTTGGAGAAATAAACATATAACGACTTCTTTATACAAGTCAAGACTTCTCGATTCCCGGGCTGCCTCTATACGCTTGGCGCGCCGGGTACTGGTGCTGCACCACTACCGCGCGCCGAAAATTCTCGCCAATTGCCGCAGTGAGTGGTAAAGGTGGCGAAACTATATGGGGAGCCGGTCATCTCGTTGGCGTCAAAGCAACAGCGCCGCTGCGTCTCCTGGTCTTCTGTGTCACACGGACGGACACAACGGGCGAGCAACACGGATCGCATGCACATGAGACTCGCCACCGCACTTGCCGCCATCATCTGCTGGCTGGCAACCACTGCGGGCGCGCAACTGCCCGGCGATGCCGACTGCAGCCAGCTCGCCGACCCACTGGACCTCGCGGCCGTCGAGGCGGCCATCTTCGAGTGCGGGGCGTGCGCCGACGACGACGCCAACTGCGACGGCGTGGTGACGGCCGCGGACCTCGTGCGGATTGTAAGTCTGCTCGGCCCCCCCCTGCCGACCCCGACCCCCTCCAACACGATGCCGACGGCCACGCCGACCATCACGGGCACACCCACCGAAACTCCGCCGGCCACGTTCACGCCTACCGAAACACTCACACTCACACCCACGCCCACCTCTACCCCGACACCAGGCCTCTGCCCGACAGACGGCGCCGCGGTGGAGATCGCGGCAGACAATCAGACGGGGATCGCAGCCATCAGCGTAACCCTCAGCGGCCATCTGGCGAATGCCACCTGCCGCAACGCCAGCGGCCTCGAGGAAGGGTACAGCGTAAGCAACGCTGCCAACCCGCAGTCCCTCACGCGCCTAGCCCCGGGGCTGTGGGTGCACACGCTGAGTGTCAATACCCCCGCCACCGGTCAGCAGCAGCATCAGACCTCGTTGCTGCTCGCCGGTGCCGAGCCGAACCGCGTGCGCTTCACGGCCTTTGCCAGCGTCGCCATCGTGCGCGGCACCGCCGACACAGTCGGCAGCGACTCCTTGCGTGACGCACTGGCGACGGCGAACGCCGCGACCAAGCCGGCGCTGATCCAGTTCGACGACGAGGCCTTCCCGCCCGGCACCCCAGCGGTGATCACGCTCGCCAGCGCGCTGCCCACGATCAACGGCGACAACATCACCCTCGACGCCATCGATGCCAACGGTGGCGCCGGTAATCGCGTGGTCGACGCCGCTGGTCTGCCGATCGGCGCCCTATCAGTTACCGGCGCTGCGAACACCATTCGCGGCCTGCGCCTTCGCAACACCGGCGCCAACAACCGCGACGTCCTGTCGATAAGCGGCGCCAACGCGCGCGGCAACCGCATTGAGCGTTGTGTCATCGAGCTATCTGGCACTGCTGATGGCGTTGGCATCGACGCCGGCGCGGGCGCTGACTTCCTGGCGACGGCCAACGTGGTCCGCGATTCAGAGATCTCAGCGGCCTCCGACAAGGGGATCAAAGTCACCACCAATGCTTACGCGCGGCTCGAGAACAACTGGGTACATGACAACGCCAACGGCGCCATTCAAGCGACGCTGAGCGGCCACATCTTGGCACGCGACAACCTCGTCGAACGCAGCGGCGGCGCCAGCGCGCAGAACGGCTTGTCGCTCAACGGAGCGGCGCCCGAGACGCCGCTGATCCCCAGCGAGCTGATTACGGAGGGCAACATCTCGCGCTTCAACGCCGCCAACGGCATCTCGGTCCGCGGCCTGTCGGTGGGTCTGTTCAACAACGACTACCTCAGCGCGAACGGTACCACCGGCCTGCGCGTGTTCACCGACGACAGCACCATGCCCGCCGTGGTGGTCGCCGGCATGACATCAGCCTGTAACGGTGTCGACGGTACGTACATCGGTGCCGGCACGCAGGCCGACCTCGGCGGCGGCGTCTTCGGCAGCCCCGGCAACAACGCCTTCACGCAGAACAACTTGCCTGGCGGCGGCGAGAACCTTCACAACGCCAGCGGTACCTTACTCACGGCCCAGAACGCACAATGGGAGCACTGCGGCGGAGAAGCGCAGTGCGACGATGCGGCGATCGCGGCGTACGACATCAGCGACCATGGTGCCCTGACGGTGTTTTTGCCGGCGCAAGCGCACCGCAGCGGCCGCGCCCCTGCCGTCACCGGCGTCCGCCCCAGCAAGGCGATGGCCGGTGAGCTGTTGCGTATCTCAGGCAGCGGCTTCAATGTCATCGACGGCCACGCCGCCGACAGCACGTGCCCGGACGTTGCGCACCGCAACCGCTGCGTGCCGCTACGCGGGAACTGTGTGCGTATCAACGGCGTGCCGGCAGACGTCGAAGCCGTCACCCCGACGATGCTGGCCGTGCGGCTGCCGTTCTCGTGCGTCGCGCCGGTGGCGCTGACGGTGCAAACGAAAGGCGGTGGGACAAGCGTTCCGGTGACGGTGTGCACCAACGGGCCGTAACGGCGTGGCGGTGTCGGGGGAGAGGAAACCTTTGGGGGGCAAGCCCAAAGCGAGATCCCCGGTTGCCTTCTTCTCATCTCGTCAGGCCGCCCCTATCGACGCCGCCGGGCGCCGGCCGGCCAGGCGCGAGAGCACGGCTGCAGCTGAGTACAGGGGCACCAACCAAAACAATTTCTCCAGGAATGCTGCGGACAGCAGATGAATCCGCGCAGTGTTGTTGAATGCCAGCGCTCCGACAAGGGCGTAGTTGCAGATCCCTGCCAGATGACCCACGCGGCTGCCGATCAATGTCGGTGCCGACGCACTCAACGACCACGAATCGACAACATAGAACGCGAACGAACCGCCGACGGCTGCGGGCACCCACCACGGTACCAGCGACTGTAGCGCGTACATCGACAGGGCACCGAGGATGAAGCTGATGTCGGCGACATTATCGCAGGTGCGCCCGATGCGGCTCACGGTACCATAGCGTCGGGCCAAGCGCCCATCCCAAACGTCAGTGGCCGCAATCACGACGAACAGCAGCGCTGCATCCCAGGCTGCTCGCTCCGCGGGCCAGGCGAGAGCGATGAACGCTGGAGTCAGCGCCAGGCGCAAACCCGTCAGCAGGTTCGCAGCCTGCAGCCGCAGATGATGCATTTGCATTATTCTAACGAAGCGAAAGGGCCAAAGTCCAAGGTCAAAGCCAAGAGATAGTTCGGTGCCGACGGGATGAGACAGAACAAGCTCGCGGACTCGTATGGCAGGGCGGGCTCTGACCCTCTCCCGGAGCGCGAGGGGGCCCAACGGGGTATGTTGCGGAGCTTATGGACCCGCGTAAGAGTAGACGATGACTGCGAGAGCCTGAGGGATGCAGCCGGAAGCCATCGCTATTGTTAGTGGATTACCCCGCTCTGGGACGTCCATGATGATGCAGGCGTTGCAGGCCGGGGGCATGGCGGTGCTCACCGACCACCAGCGCCCGCCGGATGACGACAACCCGCGCGGGTACCTCGAGTTCGAGCCGGCAAAGAAGATCGCGCACGACCATAGCTGGCTGCCCCAGGCACGGGGCAAGGCAGTGAAGGTAGTCTCCGCCTTGTTGCGCCACCTTCCGCTGGAGTACCAGTACAAGATCATCTTCATGCGACGGCCACTCAACGAGGTGCTGGCCTCACAGCAGGCAATGCTGCGCAGGCAGGGTACACAGGGAGGCCCGGATGACGCCACCGTCCTACCGCTTTTTGCGCGACATCTGACCGAGGTGACAGCGTGGATCGCGCGGCAGCCAAACATTAGTGCGGTCTATGTCGACTACCACGACGTGTTGCGCGCCCCAGCCCAGCAGCTGGCTCGGGTCCGAGATTTCCTGGGAAGTGGGCTGGACCTCGACTCGATGGTGTCGGTCGTGGACGAGCGCTTGTACCGGCAGCGCTGGTAATCCACCGAGCCGCGGGCCTCCTTCGACTTCGCTCTGGACGGGATCGGTTCGTTTCCGGGCAGGTTCGGAGGTGATTACGCGCGAAATTAAATTGCAGCACCCTCTGTTTTTCCATTGTCATTTATGGCAAGGAAACGAGGACGGATTTTTCACCGGGAGGCGTACATGAAGCGCTCGATCAAGGGTAGATCCGTTTTACGCGACTCCGCGCTGCTGTTCGCTGCCGTATTGTGGTTCGGATGCGGTGGGGATGGAGGCGGACAAGCCGCCACGCCGCCAACTCCCCAGCCAACGGCGACGGCAACCGTAGTCCTCCCGACTTCTACGCCGGCGTCGGTACCCGCGGGCCCAGGCGTTTCCAGTTCCATCACCGACGCCACGATTGATTCGTCGGGCCGTATCATCGTGACGTTCACGCTGACGGACGCCAACGGCGTGCCGTTGACGGCGGTTCTTTCCGCGACGCAGGATCCGCAACAGGCACGCGTCCGGTTCACCATCGCCCATGTGGAGGATTACATTGACGGTGGCGAACTCGCCAGCCAGCATCCTTTCACGCGCTACGTGAACGATATCAATTCCCTACACCCGGCCTACGACAGCAAAGGCACACTGCAAACGCTCGATGCGACCACGGGCGTCTACCAGTACACCTTTGGCAAGCAGCTGGCGTCAGGATTCGACCCGACACGCACCTACACTGTAGGCATGCAGGTGGATCGTACCCTCAATGGCGTAAGGATCGGTGTGAACCCAGTGTTCGACCTCGTGCCGGCTGGCGGCACGCCCGAGATTTTCGAAAGCACCACGACGCAGCAGTGCAACGCCTGCCATGACCCACTGATCGCACACGGCAACCGCCGCGAGGTACGCCTGTGCATGCTCTGTCATACTGAGGCGGCCACCGATAATCCCACGCCTCCCGTGCAGCCCCAAAGCATCGACTTTCGCAACATGATTCACAAGATCCACCGCGGCCAGGATCTGCCCTCCATTGTCAACGGCCCACCAGGAGTCGACACGACCTTTATGATCGGGAATACTGTCTTCGCGGAGAAAGACGCAACCGGGAAGATTACCGGGGTCGCATTCCCGCGCTCCATCGAGGAGTGCGCCGTCTGCCATTCCGAAGGGCCGACGGCACAGTACTTCGAGCAACGTCCGGCGGCGGCCGCTTGCGCCTCGTGCCATGACGACGTCAATCCATCGCAAGGGGATACACCGGCCGGCCCGTCCGGAACGAACCATTTCCAAAACCAGGGCTTCGCCGACGGGGATTGCGCCTCCTGTCACGTGCCCGACTCGGGGAATGAGTTCGACATCTCGGTGGTCGGCGCCCACGTCGTTCCCGAGCGCTCGAAGCAGCTGCAAGGCCTCAACATCAACATCACCGGTCTGACCAACCACAACGCCGGACAGACGCCGACGATCATGTTCACCGTCACCGACAATGCCGGGAACTCGTTCAGCGCCGGCGATGTTGCGGCCCTCAATCGCCTGGCGTTCGCAATCAGCGGGCCCACTACCGATTACACTGCCGTTGGGCTGACACCGACAGCGGTCGGCGGCGGCAAGTCGGGCACGTTGACCGGGCCCGACGCCGACGGCGTGTTCAGCTACACGCCGGCGCTGAGCATTCCGGCGGACGCGAGCGGCACCTGGGCGATCGGCGCCGAGGCACGGCGTGCCGTGCAGCTTGCGGTGGGCCAGAATAGCTCACCGAAGACGGCGGAAGAAGCCGCTCCCAATTCGGTCGTCACCTTCACGGTCGACAACTCCACCGCCGTACCGCGCCGGACTGTGGTCGATAACCAGCACTGCGCCGCCTGCCACGGCGAGTTCTCCAAGGACTTCTCCATCCATGGCAACCTGCGCAACAACACCGAGTACTGCGTCATCTGCCACAACCCCAACGGCACCGACTTCGCCACCCGGAAACTGGATCCAGCTGCAGTCGCCCGGGGCGATCAGCTCGCCCAGATCGATTTCAAGCGTATGATCCATGCAATCCACACCGGCGCCGATCTCGAACAGAAGCCGTACATCATCTACGGCTTCGGCGGAGCGCCCATCGACTTCTCCAACCTCCTCTTCCCCGGAGACCGGCGTGATTGCGCGAAGTGCCACGTTACGGTCCCGGGACCCACGTACCTCATGCCGCCGTATCCGGGCACCGCAATCGGTTCGATCGTCGCCCACATCGATCCGGCGACGGGCAATGAGGTGGTCGACGGCCGGCTCGGCCCGATCCGCTCGGTATGCACCGCGTGTCACGACGCGGACGATGCGGTGGCCCACGCGGAGACGATGACGGCGCCGGATGGTACGGAGGCCTGCACGGTGTGCCACGAGGAGGGACGTGACTTCGCTGTGTCACTGATGCACGCGGGGAGGAATTAGCGCAGCGATTTGGATCGACGGCAGGGAGGCCGCACCGGCCGGCTCCCTGCCGCACAGACACTTGGCCGGAAGGGGGTTCGTGTTGAGGAAACGGTCGATCTTCCTAGTCACGCTCGGCTTGTGGGCCGGGTGGCTGACCGGCGTGCCGGCCAATGCGGCAGAGGTGCGCGGCGACCTGTCTTTGCTCGGGCAGGTCCGTCAGGGTGATCAGTCGCGGGAGACCGAAGCGCCCACCGACCTGTACGGGAACTTCATCGGCAGCAACCATGGCGCCGACCTTGAAACGTACTTCCGCCTCGAGCGTGACTTTGGCCTCGGCCACACGGCAACCGATTTCTATGCCGGCGCCCTGCATCTGCCCAGCACGAATCCTGGGATCGACATCACCCTCGGCCGTCAGTTTTTGACCCTCGGGCCGGGTGGCGCCTTCGTCGCGGATGCGGGGAAGATTCGCGTCGACCCGGTCGGCGCGCCGGTCGGCTTCACGATTTTCGGCGGCCAGCCGCGCTATTTCGAGCCCACGTTTTCTTCCGCAAGCCTGTCGCAGGACGAGCAGATTTTCGGTGGTGACGTGCACACGACGCATTTGAAGGACGGCCGCCTGAGCCTCGGGTATTTTGAGCAGCACCGCGACGGCCGTATCTTGCGTCAACTGGCTACGGCGACCGGCTCACAGTCCTTCTCGCAGCTGCCCGGGCTCCCCCACGTTTATGGCTCGTTCGCGCTCGACAGCGGCAAGCAGAACATCGACCAAGGCACTGCCGGGCTCGACGTCTTTTTGTCGCAACCACGTCTGTCGTTGAACTTCGAGAGCACGTACTACAAGCCGCAGGACCAAGGCGAGCGCGTGATTGCCAACCAGAATCTGCGCGAGGATCCGATTTTCGAGCTGTTTTCGATCAGCGACATGCTCCAATTCCGCGGCGGGCTGCGCTACATGCTCAGCCGCACCGTCTCCGCCTTCGGCGACTACTCGTATCAACGTTACGAGGCGCAGGAAGGCCACATGGTGAACGGCCACGTCGGCAGCGCCAGCGTACTGTGGCTGCCGGGTGGCGATGGTCTCGAAGTGGTCCGGATCGAGTATTACGTGTTCGATAGCAACGGCGGCAACGTCAACGGCGGCAGGATCTACTACGAGAACCGGGTCTACGATCGCATCCTCTTCCACACGAAGATCGACGTTGGCTCCTACACCAAGATAACCAACGAGCACGATACCGCGGTTACGGGCCTGCTCGGACTGGGCTACGTCGTTTCGCCCGGCCTCGTCTGGGAGCTCGACTTCGAAGGCAACCGCAACAAACGCTTCGACAACGACTTCCGCTTCGATTTCTTGATTACCTATCATTTCGACTACCGCAGCAACAGACCAGCCTTGCCCCAGCGCACCGCAGGAACGAGCACTGGTTGGGAGACTGTTGGAAGGAGGCCGGTGTTGTGAGGGGGTGGACGCGAGTCGGCATGGTGCTGGTCGTAGGGGCGGCAATCATCTCCGCCTGCCGCCAGTACCTTCCCTCGAACCGCTATCTGCAGGTGCGTCAGCCTTCGAACGCGCTCCAGAGCACGGCGGATGCGCGCAACAAGTTCAATCACGCTGCGCATGCGCCGGCATTGGCAGCAAAGGAGGTCACCTGCATCGATTGCCACCGCTTCGATGAGCTGATCGACACCGGCAATGAGGAGATGGCCCGCGAGCTGTCGGCCCTCGGTCAATACCCACGCGGCGCCAGCTGCCATTTCTGCCACACAGGTCAGGACCGCATGGCCAAGGCGCCGAGCACGTGCACGACGTGCCATCAAAACCTGGCGCCGCTGACCCCGGAAGATCACCAGGTCGCGTGGCTGAAGGTGCACGCGAGCATGGCGCAGGCGAACCCGGCGCGGTGCGAGAGCTGCCACAGCCAGGCGTTCTGTATCGATTGCCATGACCGCCGCGATACAATTCAGACGCGGGTGCACGAGCGCAACTTCCGCTTCTTCCACTCGGTCGAAGCACGTGCCAACCCCATGCAGTGCGGCAGCTGTCACCGCAAGGACTTCTGCGACAACTGCCACCAGCAGGGCAAGGTGGGTGGAGTAGGCAAATGACGCGCCGCCTCATCATAGCCACCACCCTGTTCGTGCTGGCCGCCGGATGCGGCAGCAGCGGACCGCCGCAAAGCGAAGACTACGGCAACCTGTTCAACTCGCCCGAAGGTCTGATCCTGATAGAGGACGAACATCCCACCGGTTGGGGTCGGCCCGATTGCTTCAGCTGCCACG
>Ga0315288_10009922_pt1 | contig 11997 bp, 7 predicted proteins | sample YL17G11_20_MG_FD_203454 | JGI IMG/M metagenome (GOLD analysis project Ga0315288, IMG submission 203454) | Sediment microbial communities from Yellowstone Lake, YNP, Wyoming, USA - YL17G11_20 | ecosystem: Environmental > Aquatic > Freshwater > Lake > Sediment | place: USA: Wyoming | collected...
CCTCAGGATCTGCAGCAGGTCGCGCTCCCTGGCGATGCTCTCGGAGATCCCTCCGGGGTCGTTTATGGGATGAGAACGCCGGGTCTCCTTGAAGCGGCGGATAAGGGTCTCGTCATCTGCCTCCAGAAAAACGATGCGATAAGGGATGTCGCCGCGATCCAGTTCCGCCAGGGATTCGGTGAGTTCGTCGAAGAACTCTCCTCCACGCACATCGATCACCGCGGCCAGGTGCTCGATGTTTATGTCGCTCTGGGAGCACAGCTCGACCATCTTCACGAGCAGGGTGGGCGGGAGGTTGTCCACGCAGAAATAGCCGAGGTCCTCCATGCTCTTGATGGCAATGGATTTCCCCGCGCCGGAAAGGCCGGTGATGATGCTTATCTCCAGTTCCCCTTACCTCCCTGCTTGATGTGTTCTACCTGGACTATTATATATTTTATCGGCAGAAATGAGGAATACGGTTATGAAGAATCTGGAAGGCATGTATGATTGGACCCTCCTGTACGGTCATCGCTGCATGGCATCTCTCCCGGGATGGAAAGGCGCCCGGGGCTAGCGTCCGTCCTTTGCGCCCTCGAAGTCGAGGAGCCAGGCTTTGATATGCTCCGATCCCCCATAACCACCCAGGCTGCCGTCGCTCTTGATGACACGGTGGCAAGGGATGATGATGGGAAAGGGGTTGGAGTGCATGACGTTTCCGACCGCTCGCGCCGCGCGTGGATGGCCTGCCATCTCGGCGACCTCGCCGTAGGAGGCCGTCTTTCCCGGCGGAATCCCGGCGACCTCTCTGAACACCGCTTCCTCGAAAGGGGTCACGTCGATATAAGCGATCAGGGCTTCCGCCATTGAAGAGTCGACTTCCCCGCCCGAGAAGTAGGTCTTCATGGCCTTGATGAGCTCCTCCACCGCAGGTGGAGGTGGTGATTGGCCCGCTTCACATATCGCCTCTTCGCCCGCGAACGTTATACAGGCTGGAAGACCCTCCTCGACGCGGATGCTTATCTTTCCCAGTGGCGTCTTTATCGTATAAGAAACCAGCTTTTCCATTTTCTCCTCCCGCATCAGAAAACCATCTTTATTTAATGTTACACCACGGAAAGGACATCGGAGCCAGACGGTTGTCATGTGGATACTCCCTGCAGGGTCAGTCCTCTTTGGAACCGTCTCCGGAGGCGACCGGGTGAAACCTGCGATAGACGTTTTCCGCCGTGTGCCGGTCCAGGAAAGTCAGGCCCTGCAGCTCTTCCAGGGGGGCGTCGGCCAGGCGGGCCAGGCTGCCGTAATGGCGCAACAACGACCCTTTGCGTTTCGGGCCTATGCCGGGGATGTCGTCCAACGCGGAGCGGCGGGTGCGCTGCGCCCTCTGCTGGCGGTGGTAGTCGAGGGCGTAACGGTGCGCTTCGTCCCGTATGCGCTGCAGCAGGTGCAGCGCCTCGGAATCGCGGGGCAGGAGCACCGCTCCCTTCCCGCCAGGAAGATAGACCTCCTCCATGCGTTTGGCCAGTGCGGCAGCTTCTATATCATAAAAGCCCCTACCCTGTAACGCCTTGAGGGCCGCCGCCAGCTGCGCTTCTCCCCCATCGATGAGGATGAGGTCCGGTTTCTTGTGAAAGGAATCCAGCCTGATGCCCGTGCCGTCCCCTGCATCGCCTGTGGCGTCCAGCTTCGTGTCCGCCAGCTTGGAGAGGCGGCGGTCGAGCACCTCTTCGATCATGGCCACGTCGTTCTGACCCTGCACTCCCCTGATGCGGAAACGGCGGAAGTCCCTCCTCGCCGGGATGCCCGCCTCATAGACCACCATGGACCCCACGGCGTCATCGGCCCCCAGGTTGGAGATGTCATAACATTCGATGCGGTATGGAAGGTTCAGCAGACCCAGGCTCTCGTAGATGCCGTTTACTGCGCGCGATATCCATCCCAGGTCGCTCGCCTGCTTAGCCAGGTGCACCTCGAGCGAGAGGCGGGCGTTGTTTCCGACCTTCTCGACCAGGCTGCGCTTCTTGCCCCTCATGGGCCTGACCACCTTGACCTTCCTGCCGGCCTTGCCGGACAACATGGCTTCCAGCAGGTTTTTTTCCTCGCCATCCGGCGCATGCGAGATGATGACCTCGCGGGGGACGTAGGTGGCCTGTGCGTAGAACTGCGGGAGGAAGGCGGCCATGATCTCCCCCTCGCTCTGCCCCGCGGGGAGCACGGTGAAAAGGTCCTGCTTGCCGAGGATCTTTCCTCTACGCACGTAGAAAACGGTCACGCATGCGTCCAGCTCCCCCGCATACACCGCGAAGACGTCCTGGTCGCCTTCCTTGATAGAGTATGCCTGCTGGTGCTCGAGCAGGCGGTTCAGTGCCGTAAGGCGGTCCCTGGTGCGGGCCGCCAACTCGTACTCCTGCCGCCCGGCTTCCTCTCGCATACGCTCTTCGAGCTCCCCCAGGATCACATCGTGCCTTCCTTCCATGAACCCTCTCACTCCGTCTATGATGTGCCGGTATTCGTCGGGGGATACCGCTCCTATGCAAGGACCGGAACAGAGCTTGATGTGATGATCGAGGCATGGCGAGCCCGTGCTCTTGCCCGGCTCACGACCGCGGCAGGCTCTGAAGGGAAAGACCTTGCGCAAGGTCTCTATGGTCTCCCGCACCGCCCCGGCGTGGGCGAAGGGACCGTAGTAAAGGGCGTCCTTGCGCCGCTTGCCCCGCGTGAACATCACCCTGGGATAGGTGTCCTCGATGCAGACCATCATGTAGGGGTAGCTCTTGTCGTCGCGGAACTCGATATTGTATTCGGGGTGATAACGCTTGATGAGGTTGGCCTCGAGGATCAGCGCCTCCACCTCGTTGGCACAGGCGATGAAGTCTACGTCGGAGATACGCTCGCGCAGCTGGGCTAGGCGGGGATTATCGACCTCGCGCCCCTGAAAATAGGAGCCCACCCGTTTGCGCAGCGATGCCGCCTTCCCCACGTAGATGATCCTGCCCGGCGCGTCCTGGAAGATGTAGACGCCGGGGGCGTCGGGAAGCGTCGCGGCTTTCTTCTTCGTTCCACTCACGGCACATCACCTCGCCGCCGCCGCGCGCCCCCTGCGTTTCAGGATGGGACGCAGGTATTCGCCGGTGTAAGAGGAGGGTGAAGCGGCGATCTCCTCCGGCGTGCCGGCGGCCACCATGTGACCGCCCTCCTCTCCCCCCTCAGGGCCCAGGTCTATGATCCAGTCCGCGCACTTTATCACGTCGAGGTTGTGTTCGATGATGAGCACGGTGTTCCCCGCGCCCACCAGGCCCTGCAACATGTTCAGGAGCTTATCGATATCGTCGAAGTGCAGCCCGGTGGTGGGCTCGTCCAGCAGGTAGAGGGTCTTGCCGGTAGCCCGCTTGTTGAGCTCGGAGGAGAGCTTCACCCTCTGCGCCTCACCGCCGGAAAGGGTGGGGGCCGGCTGTCCGAGCTTGATATAGCCCAGGCCCACGTCGTAAATGGTCTGCAGCCTCCTGCGGATGGGCGGGATGGCCTGGAAGAAATCCAGCGCCTGCTCTACGGACATGTCCAGGACCTCGCTCACGTTGCGGCCCTTGTAAGCGACCTCCAGGGTCTCGTTGTTGTACCTCTGACCCTTGCAGACCTCGCAGGGGATGTATACGTCCGGCAGGAAATGCATCTCTATCTTGATGGTGCCGTCGCCGCGACATGCTTCGCATCTTCCTCCCCTGACGTTGAAGCTGAAACGGCCCGGCTTGTAACCGCGTACGCGGGACTCCACCGTGTCCGCGAAGAGCGCGCGGATGTTGTCGAAGACGCCGGTGTAGGTGGCCGGGTTGGAGCGTGGCGTGCGGCCGATGGGGCTCTGGTCGATGTTGATGACCTTGTCTATGTGCTCCAGGCCCTCGATGCCATCATGCCTGCCCGGCGGGACCCTGGAGTGGTAGAGCCGGCGCGCCAGCCCGCGGTAGAGGACATCGTGCACCAGGGTGCTCTTACCCGAGCCCGAGACCCCGGTCACGCACACCAGCAGCCCCAGGGGTATCTCAACGTCGATGTTCTTGAGGTTGTGTTCCTTTGCTCCCTGCACCACCAGGCTGCGCCTACCCGCCGCGCGCCTTGCGCGGGGGACGCCGATGCTCATCTCGCCCCGCAGGTACTTGGCGGTTATGGACTTGCGACGTTTGAGGAGGCCATCCAGGGGTCCGCTGAAGACTATCTCTCCCCCGTGTTCTCCCGCGCCAGGCCCGATATCCACCACCCAATCCGCGGCCCGGATGGTGGCTTCGTCATGCTCCACCACGATGAGCGTGTTTCCCATGTCCCGCAGTTCCTCCAGGGTGGATATGAGGCGGCGGTTGTCGCGCTGGTGCAGCCCGATGGAGGGCTCGTCCAGGATATAGAGTACGCCCACCAACCCCGAGCCGATCTGGGTGGCCAGGCGGATGCGCTGCGCCTCTCCTCCGGCCAGGGTAGCGGCAGCGCGGTCCAGTGAGAGGTAGTCCAGCCCTACGTCCACCAGGAAGCCCAGGCGGGATCCGAGTTCCTTGAGTATGCGCCGGGAGATGGCCTCCTCCGTAGGGGTGAGGGGAAGGCGCCCCAGGAAACCCGTGCACTCCCGGATGGAGAGTTGCGAGAGCTGGTGAATGTTATGGCCGGCTACCGTAACCGCCAGGCTGGAGGGCTTGAGGCGCGCACCTCCGCAGGCCGGGCAGGGGCGCACGCTCATGTACTGGGATATCCTGGAACGGGCATACTCGGAATCCGTCTCCTTGTATCGCCTCTCCAACCAGTTCACGATGCCCTCGAAATGCGTGAAGTAGGAGCGCACCATGCCGCGCTGATTGCGGTAACGCACGTAGACCTTCTCGTCGCCGGTCCCATAAAGGATCTTTTCCCTTATCTCTTCCGGAAGCTCGCGGAACGGCGTGTCCATGCTGAACTCGTATTTATCGGCAAGGGCCTCCAACAAACGGTAAGAGAAGGACGATGTGCCTGGCCAGGGCACGACGGCTCCCTCCTCCAGGCTGAAGGCGGGATCCGGCACCACCAGCTCGGGGTCTATTACCTGCAGGAAGCCCAAGCCGCTGCATTCGGGGCAGGCGCCATAGGGGCTGTTGAACGAGAACATACGCGGCTCCATCTCGGGCAGGGAGATGTCGCACTGCGGGCACGAGAAATGCTCGCTGAAGTAGCGGTCGCCGTCGTTCTCCACCGCGACGATTACCATCCCCTCGCCCAGTTCCAGGGCGGTCTCCAGGGAATCGGCCAACCTGCGCCGCACGCCTTCCTTGAGCACCAGGCGGTCAACCACCACCTCGATGTCATGGCGACGGTATCGCTCCAGCCTTATCTCTTCTTCCAGATCCAGCAGTTCCCCATCCACGCGCGCCCGCGCATAGCCCTTGCGCCTCACCTCGGAGAGCAGGCGCGAATACTCTCCCTTGCGCCCTCTCACCACCGGGGCAAGGATAGAGAGTCGCGTGCCCCTTCCCAGCTCCCCCACCCGCTCGATGATCTGCTGCGAGGTCTGGCGCTCGATGGGCTTCCCGCAGGAAGGGCAGTGCGCCTTGCCGATGCGGGAGTAGAGGAGCCTCAGGTAGTCGTGGACCTCGGTGATGGTGCCCACGGTGGAGCGGGGATTGCGGGTGGCACTCTTCTGGTCGATGGAGATGGCCGGTGAGAGGCCTTCGATGTGGTCCACATCCGGCTTGTCCATCTGGCCCAGGAACTGGCGGGCGTAGGACGAGAGCGATTCCACGTACCTCCTCTGCCCCTCGGCGTAGATGGTGTCGAAGGCGAGGGAGGACTTGCCGCTTCCGGAGAGGCCGGTCATCACGATAAGCCGGTCCCGGGGCAGGCGGAGGTTGATGTTCTTGAGGTTGTGCTCGCGCGCGCCGCTTATGATTATCCAATCCATATCTCAATACCGTTGCTCCGTCAGTCCTTCAGTCCCGGGAAGGCTGTTTTCATTAACGACCCCGCTCTTTTTTCGTACTGCTGCACACACATCCATGATCTTCAACGACCCTCTTGCGCCGCCATGCGGCGTAGCCTCTTCTTGAGGTCGGCCACTTCGTCGCGCAGACGTGCCGCGTACTCGAAACGCAGGTCCTCGGCGGCCAGCCGCATCTCGTCCTCCAGGCCCAGGATGAGTTGCTCGATGTCCTGGGCTGGCATCTCCTCACGTTCCCGGCGTTTTACCTTGTAGGGAGCCGTGTCGTCCGGGAGGAGGACCATGTCCATTATATCGCTTACCCGTTTGCGCACTGTTTGAGGATTGATGCCGTGTTCGCGGTTAAAGTCCACCTGCAGGCAGCGGCGGCGCTCGGTCTCGTCGATGGCCCGGCGCATGGAATTCGTGACCTGCGATGCGTACATGATCACCTGACCGTTCACATTACGGGAGGCGCGGCCGATGGTCTGTATGAGCGAGCGCTCGTTGCGCAGGAAGCCCTCCTTGTCAGCGTCAAGGATAGCCACCAGGGAGACCTCGGGCAGGTCAAGGCCCTCCCGCAGCAAGTTTATCCCCACCAGAACATCGAACTCCCCCAGGCGCAGGTCGCGTATGATCTCCACCCGGTCTAAGGTATCGATCTCCGAGTGCAGATAGCGCACTCTCAGCCCCATCTCCAGCAGGTAATCGGTAAGGTTCTCGGCCATGCGTTTAGTCAGGGTGGTGACCAGCGTCCTCTCGCTGCGTTCAACGCGGCGCCTTATCTGCTCAATGAGGTCGTCGATCTGGCCCTCGGCGGGGCGTACCAGAAGTTCAGGGTCCACCAGGCCGGTGGGGCGGATGATCTGTTCCACGATCTGGCTCGATAGCCCCAGCTCCCAGGCCCCCGGGGTGGCGCTGACGCAAACCATCTGGCCGGCCCTGGAGATGAACTCGTCGAACTTGAGGGGGCGGTTGTCCAAGGCGGAGGGAAGGCGGAAGCCGTACTCCACCAGGGTGCTCTTGCGCGACATGTCGCCCTCGTACATGCCATGCAGCTGGGGGATGGTGATGTGGGATTCGTCGATGAACAACAGGTAGTCACCGGGGAAAAAATCGAGCAAGGTGTGGGGCGGCTCGCCCGGACTCCTCCCGTCCAGGTGCCTGGAATAATTCTCCACGCCGGAGCAATACCCCATCTCCTCCAGCATCTCCAGGTCATAGGTGGTGCGTTGCAGCAGCCGTTGCGCCTCCAGTAGCTTGCCCTGCCCCTCCAACTCCGAAACCCTCTCCGACAACTCGGAGCGGATGGAGGCCAGGGCCCTATCCGTGTTCTCGGGGCTGGTGAGGTAGTGGGTGGCGGGGTATACCGCCACGCTTTCCTCCCTTGTGAGGACCTCACCGGTGAGGGGGTCGATCACGGTGACGCGGTCGAGCTCGTCGCCGAAGAACTCCGCGCGCACCACCCTCTCCTCGTAACTGGGGTATATCTCGAGGGTGTCCCCCTTGAGGCGGAAGCGCCCCCGCGATATATCGTAGTCGTTGCGCTCGTATTGCATGTCCACCAGTTGCTTGAGCACCTCGCGCAGGTCGTACTCCTTGCCCCGCTGCAGGATGAGCACGTGGCGCAGGTATTCCTGGGGGCTGCCGAGGCCGTAGATGCAGGAGACGGAGGCCACTATTATCACATCCGAGCGCGATAGGAGCGCCGAAGTCGCGCGGTGGCGCAAGCGGTCGATGTCATCATTGATGGAAGTGTCCTTCTCGATGTAGGTGTCCGAGCGCGGGACGTAGGCCTCCGGCTGGTAATAATCGTAATAACTGACGAAGTACTCGACAGCGTTGTCCGGGAAGTGCTCCCGGAACTCGTTGCAGAGCTGCGCCGCCAGGGTCTTGTTCGGGGCGATGACCAGGGCGGGCTTACGTACAGCGTTGATGACGTGGGCCATGGTGAACGTCTTCCCCGAACCGGTCACCCCGAGCAGGGTCTGAAGGCGCTCGCCCCGCATCACTCCCTGCGTGAGCTCGGCGATAGCGGCCGGTTGGTCGCCACGCGGCGAGAGCTCTGCGCTGATAAGGAACTCACCCACTACCCAGCTCACCTCAATCCAGGAGTCCAGGCAACTGCCTCAGGTCCTGTAGCCGTTCTCCCTCGAAGTCGGGAAAGCGCCCCCAGCGGTCCAGGAGGACAGCCCGCATTCCCGCCTCCCTGGCGCCGTCGTAGTCGGAGACGGGGGAATCTCCCACGTGCAAGGCCCGGCCCGCATCGACCTTCCCGCGCTCCAGCGCCAGCTCGTATATCCTGGGGTGCGGTTTTTCGTACGATTCCATTCCGGATATCACTACCACCTCGAGGAACTCGCTCAATCCCAGGTCCTGCAGGAGGTCTTCCAGCCAGGCCTCGAAGTTGGAGATCAACCCCATCCTCAAGCCGCGGCCGCGCAGTTCCTCCATGGTCTCGTGCACATCATGGTAGGCGCCGTAGTTGGAGGGCTCGGAGAAGGTGCGGTACAAGGCCTGCGGGAGCAACCCGTCTTCGTACGCGTGTCCCATCTCGTTTACAAGGCTACCGTAGAAATCAAGCCAGAAGCGTCGCGACTTCATGGTCTCGTTGGAGAAAGTATATCCCTGCCGCTGCCTGTCCTCCACCCCCGCCATCAGCCTGCGGGTGGCCGTACGGAGGAGGTCGAAATCAACCTCCAACCCGTGATCTGCACATACGGTCATGAAGAGCTCAGGGAAGGACGGCAGCGGGTGAATGAGTGTCTCCCCCGCATCGAAGAATACGAACTCCGTTTTTTCATTGTCCATGCCGGTTGTTCAACCTCCCTGCGGTCGCTATCATTAAGTACATAAAGGGCTCACGGGAGCCCTCTGACAATAATAACACGCGCCCGCGCAAGGAGGTTGAGGAAGATCGCTCAGAACAACTGCCGCAAGCTCAGAGGGTGCCCCGCCAGCCAATATCTGTCGTGCGAGGCTTACAAGCGCGGCTTGGAGTGCTGGCAGATAGACCGGCCGAGATGCGCTCTGGAGCTCCGATTCTGTCTGCAGTACGGATGCCCGGTCTACGACCGCTACAGCGCCGAGATCGAGGAGGCTTTGCGGGAAAAAGCCATGGAGCGTGGCGCCAGGTCGTAATCGCGTTCTCATGCATTGGCAAATGGGGCCAGGCCATTATTTCTTGCCCCTACATGTGCCCACTTATCGTGACCTCTGCCTCAAGTAATAGGAGGTGGGGTCAGGTCTTGACATTTGCCCCTGCGGGGCAAAATGCAACACCTTACCCCAGCGCGGCGTGATCTAAGATAGCCTCCCAGGCCTTGTCCACCTCGCGGCGCAGGCTTTCCATGCTTCCATCGTTGTCGATGACGTGATCTGCGTGCGCCAACCTCTCCTCGCGGGGCACCTGGGAACGGATGCGCGACCAGGCCTCTTCCCGCGAGCTCCCGCGGTCGCTCGTTATACGTTCCACCCGTACCTCGGGTGATGCGTCCACGACCAACGTGAAGTCGAACATGCCGCCGGCCTTCACGTCCACCAGCAGGGGGATGTCGAGGACGGCTACCCCCTTACCCTCCGTCTCAGTATCCCTGGCCTGCAGCCTTTCGTACATGAGTTGGAATATCCTGGGGTGGGTCATGCTATTGAGGAACGACCTTTCCGCCGCATCGGCGAAGACGATGTCGGCAAGCTTCTTGCGATCGATCTCGCCCTCCGTATCCAGGACGGCCTCGCCGAAATGCTCGACGATATCCTTCCAGGCCGGCTTACCCTTCTCTACCACCTCGCGGGCAAGACGGTCGCTGTCCAGGATAAACGCACCCTTTTCTTCCAGCAGGTGGCATACGGTACTTTTGCCGCTACCGACCCCGCCGGTCAAAGCGACGACAAACAATCTATTCTGCCCTTTCATTTCTGGTTCTTCTCCGAGGAGTGTGGGTAGCGGGAAATGATGACTGCAGATGCGTGGTTAGGTCAGGTCTCAAAACCTGGATTTTCAAGTGTTTTGACCAGCGCTTCCTTGATAATTAAAAAATCAAGTTTTAAGACCTGACCCCAAAGGCAACCACCATAATCCCACTTCTCCCCACACTTCCGGGAGAAGAACCTCATTTCTTAAGACCCCTGCAAGGATCCCCCACGCCATAAGCTGGATGGTCTTTCCGGCCCAGTTTATTATATACGGTTCTTATCCAAGAGGTGTGTTCAGGGTGAAAGGAGAAGCTGGCAGGCGCGCACATACGAGCCCAAGGGGGGACGTTCGTAGTTATCGGAGGGATGCTTGACGGGTATCAGGCCCACACATTGGAATCCGAGCGAGCCGTCATGCCGGTTAATAGAAAGGGCTCTCCGAGGAGGATGGGCACGGAGAAGATGCCCCCATGGCCTGTTAACGTACCCACACTTCTTGGAGAAGGACCAAAAAAGGGGCATCCGTGATGCCCCTTTATTTTTGGACTGTCCTGCGGTCGGTCAGCTCTTGTCCCGCTTCATATCCCGGATGATGGACTCCAGGCTTCCCTCCGGGAGCTCCTCTTCTTCCTCTCCGGGTGCGGGAGCTTCTTCGCTTGTTCCTGCCGCCTCCTCTGCCTCTTCCATCTCCGCAGCGCTCTCCGCGATCTCCTCTTCCACCGCTTCCTCGACCACCTCGGCGATCTCGCCCTCGACCTCGCTCGGCACGGGCTCTCCGGTGGCCTCCTCGATAGCCTCTACTATCTCCTCCACGATCGCTTCTTCGACAGCCTCCACGACGGCCTCTAAGACGGCCTCCGCCGCCTCTTCTTCCACGAGCTCCTCGATCATCTCGTCCTCGGCTTCGACCTGCTCAGGTATCTCGTAGTATTCCTCTTCCTCATCAAGTTCACCCATGATCTGCTTGAGGCTGAGGCTGATACGCCGGCGGTCGATATCGATGTCGATGACCTTGACCTCGATCTCCTGGCTGACGGCGACGACTTCGTCCGGCTGCTCGACGTGGCGGCGGGACAGTTCGGAGATATGTATAAGACCTTCGATACCCGGTCTTACCTGCACGAAAGCCCCGAAGGGCACCAGCTTCGTCACCATGCCGTTGATGACCTCGCCCACCTGCACGTCCCTGGACAGCTGCTCCCAGGGGTCCGCCTGGCAGGCCTTCAGGCTGAGCGAGATACGCTCGCGCTCCTTGTCCACCTCGAGGATCTCCACATCTACCTCATCGCCCACGGAGAGGACCTCGCTCGGTTTCTCGACATGGCACCAGGACAGTTCGGAGATGTGTATAAGGCCGTCGATGCCGCCCAGGTTCACGAAAGCCCCGAAGGAAACGATGCTCGAGACCTTCCCCCCTACACGCATGCCTTTCTCCAGGTTGTCCAGGAGGATCTTCCGTCTCTCGCTGGCCGTTTCCTCCAGGAACGCGCGCCGCGAGAGGACGACATTGTTACGGTTTCTGTCCATCTCGATGATCTTGCAGGTCAGCCTGCTTTGCAGGAAGGAGTGGAGCTCTTTGACACGGTGGACGTCGATGAGAGAGGCGGGAAGAAAACCGCGCAGGCCGATATCCAGGATAAGGCCGCCTTTCACCACCTCTATGACCTCGCCCTCTATGGGTTCGTTCTCCAGCATGTTCCTCTCTAGGGAGTTCCACGAACGCTCGTATTGAGCCCTCTTTTTTGAGAGGATTAGCCGCCCCTCCTTGTCCTCCTTCTGCAGGACAAGGGCGTCAATCTCGTCCCCCACTTTGACCACGTCCTCGGTCTTCACGCCGTAGCGGATGGACAATTCCCGCGCCGGGATCACCCCCTCCGACTTGTAGCCGATGTCCAGTAGGACCTCGTCCTTGTCCACCTTGACCACGGTTCCGGCGATGATGTCACCCTCAGAGAAGATCTTTATGGTCTTGTCGTAGTTGGGGACCTCGTCTTCGGAGTAATCGAAGTTGGTCAGTGGGGCGGTCAGTTCAGGGGTCTCAGAGGGGTTCTCTCTTTCCGTTTGATCCAGCATTCGTTCCTTTCCTCCAATAAATTTTATTAGCCACGGCCCTCCTCCTTTAGGTCCAGGCACATAGCCAACTGATTTTAGCACTAATCTTCGGCATTTGCATATAT